>Ga0210404_10000380_pt1 | contig 24595 bp, 21 predicted proteins | sample IncBWH28MmetaG_FD_155455 | JGI IMG/M metagenome (GOLD analysis project Ga0210404, IMG submission 155455) | Forest soil microbial communities from Barre Woods Harvard Forest LTER site, Petersham, Massachusetts, United States - Inc-BW-H-28-M | ecosystem: Environmental > Terrestrial > Soil >... | reverse complement strand
TCTACGGAAGCCGAGGATCCCAACCGCCCCAAGCGCGTGCTCGGCTTCCGCGATCTCGTTCTGTTCTACGTGGTCACCGGCATCAGCCTGCGCTGGATCGCCACAGCTGCCGCGGCCGGTCCCAGCTCCATCGTCGTCTGGATCGGCGCCTGGCTCTGCTTCTACGCGCCGCTCGCACTCTCCGTGCTGGAGCTTTCTTCCCGCTATCCCAGCGAAGGCGGCCTCTACGTCTGGAGCAAGCGCGCCTTCGGAGACTTCTCCGGTTTCATGTCCGCCTGGACTTACTGGACCAGCAACCTCCCCTACTTCCCCGCCGTCCTCTACTTCGCCGCCAGCAACATCCTCTTCATGCGGCAGACGGCATGGGCGCATCTCTCCAACAACGCCACGTTCTACATCGTCTTTTCTCTGCTCACACTGGGTGCCGCCACGTTGATGAACATCGTCGGCCTCGACGTCGGCAAGTGGCTGCACAACGTCGGCGCTTTGGCCATGTGGATTCCCGTCGTCATCGTCATCGTCATGGGATTGATTGCCTGGCATCGCTACGGCTCTGCCACGTCGTTCACGGTGCACTCGATGACGCCCAGCACTCACTTGAACGACCTAATCTTTTGGTCAGTGCTGACCTTCGCCCTGGGCGGAAGCGAGACCGCATCCTTCATGGGGGAAGAGATCAAGAACCCGCGGCGCTCGATTCCCATCGCATTGTTGTTCGGCGGCGTCACGGTGGCCTTCTGCTACATCGTCGGAACCGCCGCCATTCTGCTGGCGTTACCCTCAAGCGAAGTCAGCAGCCTGCAAGGCCTGGTCCAGGCCATCTCGAAAACCGCGGATCGAGCGGGCTTTCCCGGAGTCCTGCCCGTCGCCGCGTTCCTGATCGCGCTCAGCAACATCGGCGCGGCCGGAGCCTATTTAGCCGCGGTTGCCCGCTTACCCTTCGTCGCCGGCATCGACCGCTTCCTCCCACCGGCGTTTGGCGCACTCCACCCGCGCTGGAAAACGCCGTGGGTGGCCCTGCTAACCCAGTTCGTTCTCGGAGCCGTCTTCATTTTTCTGGGACAAGCCGGAACCAGCGTCAAAGGTGCCTACGACGTGCTGGTCAGCCTGGGCGTGATCACATATTTCATTCCCTACTTGTACCTGTTTGCTGCCATGATCAAACTGCAGCGCGAGCCCGCAGGCCCGGATGTGATTCGAGTGCCGGGAGGAAGCATGGTAGCGAGGCTCGTAGCGACAGTGGGATTCCTCACCACCACGCTGACCATTGCACTCTCTCTGATTCCGCAACCAGACGAACCCAACAAACCGCTGTCTTTGCTGAAGATTGTCGGAGGTGCCGGAGTGCTGGTGCTGGTAGGAGTGTGTATCTATCTGGCTGGAAAAAGCAGAGCAGAAAAGTCTGGTTCGGCAAAGTGATCCGGGTCGAGTAGCACCAATGTGGGGACAGCCGCCCTCGGCCGTCCGCCGGGCGAAGCCCGGCCAGCCTGCTCGGACTTACACCGGCGTCGCCGTCTTCCTGGCGGGATTAAAGAAGGGCATCGGAACAACCTTCACATTCGTCTTCAACCGGATCGCCTCGATCGTAATCTCCATTTGCAACTGCGTCCCTAGCTTCGAATGCTCGGTCTCCACGCTGGCCAGCGCGATCATCTTCTTCAGGATCGGCGACCAACTCGTAGTCGTCGCTTTGCCGACTTGTTTCTCCCCCGAATACAAAGGCACGGCCACACGCGAAGCCTGGCTCGGCGCAGCCGGGGTAAGGCCGTAGCGCTCGTAAAGCGCCTCAACGTCGGTCCAATCGACTTCCACGCCGACAAGTTGCCGCGGCACGCCATTCTTCGCATCCTGCTCCAGCGCCCGCTTGCCAATGAAATTCTCTTTCTCCAGATGCACCATCTTCGCGAAACCCAGTTCGTACGGCGAATACTTCTGCGACGCAATCAGCGCCTTCTTCGAACTGCTGTAGTCCACTTCGATCAGCAGCAGCCCGGCTTCCACCCGCGCCACATCCAACGCCAGCATTCCCGCAGCATGCAAATCAAACTGCCTGCCTTTTTCCGCGAGCGCATCCCAAACCTTCACCGCATCACTCCACGGAACCCAGATTTCATACCCAAGATCTCCGGTATACCCAGTGCGCGAAATGTCGACAGGCACGCCCGCAATCTTGCCATGGGTGACGCGAAAATATTTCAGGTTCGCAATGTCCGCATCAGCCACAGTCTTCAACAACTTTGCCGACGTCGGCCCCTGCAAAGCCAGGGCCGCCACCTTCTCGGAAATGTCTTCGACCTGCACATCCATATTCAGGCCGTTCTGCCGGAACCAGCGCAGGCTGGGGTCGGCAGCCGTCCAGCGATAGACATTTTCCTCCAACCGCGAAATCGTTCCATCGTCGATGACCTTGCCCTCTTCATCGCACCAGCAGCAATAAATCACCTGCCCCACTTTCACCTTGTTGATGTCGCGCGTGATCACGCGGTTCACCAGCCGCGTCGCGTCTTTGCCCGTGATCAAATACTTATAGAGCGGCGAAATATCAATCAGCGCCGCGGCATTGCGGATGGCGTTGTACTCGTGCTCGTGATGCACCTCATACACACTGACCGTGTAATATCCCGACCACTCGCGGTAATTCAAGCTGTGGCAAAGCGGAAAAGTTCTCTCGTGAAACGCGGTTCCAATGGGCAAAGGAGTAGCCTCGTTGAAAAATTCGTTCGCAGCCGGATTATATTCAGTAATGTTGTGAGCGGCAAACGGGTCGTCACCGCTTGAACTGTCGACGGAGCGCCAAAAGAAAGAGTGCAACCAAAGCAGAGGTAATTAGGAGTTCAAGCAAGGCTAGTGCCCTCCCCCAAGGATAGCTTGGTTCATACCTTAATTCCTTCTGGAATCCTGCTACAGACATCGTCGTCATAAGACTGTTGCCGAAAAAGGCCGCACTGCTCACCCAGCGATTGCCGCCGCGCACGCGAATAAACTCTCTGAAATTCCTGTAGCTAAGCTCCTGAATTGGGACTAGGCCTTCGGATGACCGGGCTGCGGCGCTATTAGCTTGAGGATTCTCGTTTCGTTCAAGGCCAGCCAAAGGAAAAAGCAGCGTAAAGAGGGCCAAAACGGTGAGAATAGCGACGAGCGGCCGTCTATAGCTCTCCCCATACTCACTCGCGTACTTGTACAGGGCAATGAAGCCAAGATTTCGATGAATCCAACGCGCCAACCAATTGGTGCCCTCGGCCCGTAATCGCCGCATCTCCATTTCGCCATAGTGGAAGTCCCCAGCCGTCCAATAGTCCTTGCGCTCGTCGTAATTCTTTTTCAGTTGTTGGTAAAGCTCCGCTATTAGGCCGTAGTCCCGATCGGAACCGTCTGGCCCTAGCCTGAGTGCCGAGACATCTCTTGCATTGAGGTCGACCACTTCTTCGAAAACCATGCGTCTGCGGCTGCCTTTTCTTCGACGCCATTCGACCGAAGAAAAGTTGAGATTTGAAACGTCATTGTTGTGGAATAAGGCTCGACGAAGATCGATTTTGTAGAAAAGGATCGCTTCCGGTTTAGAAAATTCAGTCAGGGCAAAAACTAATCCGGAAGTCGATGTATCTTCCTCACCAAATTTCGTCTCCCTGAATTCAGCCAATTCTAGAAATCTTGCTCTCGAAAAATTCGCGCGCCGCTTAAATGTGGTGCCATTGAAAATAGCATCTTCATTGAAGATCGAAAAACGGAAGTCGGCGTCCCCTTCGAATTTAGTGCCAGCGAATCCAGCCTTCTGCTTGAACTTGCTGCAGAACACCACATCTTCGACAAATTTCGCATCCCAAAAATTAGCGCTCTTTTCGAATATCGTATTTAAAAAGAAGGCTCCCCGCTGAAAGACCGCGTCCCTAAACTTAGCCTCATGCAGGAATACCGACCCTGAAAAAACGCACCATGCGTCAAATCTTCGGCCCTCGAACTTCGCGGTCGGGAAAACGAACTTGGTAAAATCGGCCGTCCCGCTTCCGGCCTGCTCAAGGATTCGATCAATCTCTTTTTGAAATGGGGCATCATCCTTTCCACCGGGAGCATGCATCAGGCAGTAAGTGTTTAGCTCGTGGACAGATCCAGTAAGCAGTCGTCCGCACGGCTTGCCGTCGAACATTGGAACTCCGCATACTTTCGCACGAACGCTGTCAGGGTTACCCGGGCTTTGTGTAGCAATCGCCATCGTCGCCGGAATTTTAGCAAGATCGGCATATGAGGTCCATATGCGATTAGCGGCAATTTTTGGAGAGACAAAGGCGGAGTTTATCGGTAGAATAATTGAGCTTGTTGTGCTGATGACACGATTATGGCGCTATCTCTATTAAGCACTCTCCGCCGCTGGACCGTCCTTCCCAGCGGGCTCTAATCCTGCTGTTGACACAATCCCTTCGCGAGTATTATTGCGTTTCCTGAGATCTCAGTATTCAAGCTGGTAGCCAGGAGCTAGAAGCTCATGCCTAATTCATACGATGTAATCGTAATCGGCGGCGGCCACAACGGCTTGGTCAACGCCGCCTACCTCGCGCGCGCTGGAAAGAAAGTCCTCGTGCTCGAACGCCGACACATTCTCGGCGGCGCGGCCTGCACAGAAGAAGTCTTCCCTGGCTTCAAGTTTTCCGTCTGCTCTTATGTGGTGTCGCTGCTGCGGCCGGAAATCATTCGCGACCTCGATCTCCCGCGCCACGGCCTCGAAATCCTTCCGCTCGACGGCACTTTCACGCCCATGCCCAGCGGCGATTACCTGTGGCGCGTGAATGACCACGGCAAAACTCACCGCGAGATCGCCCGCCACTCCCGCGTCGACGCCGAAGCTTACGACGAATTCGGCAAAGCCATGCAAGCCATGTGCCGCTTCGTGAAGCCCATCCTCAGCATGGTCCCGCCCGATCCCAACACGCTTAACCCGCGCGAACTGATGAAGCTGCTCTTCATCGGACGCCGCTTCCAGGGAATGTCGAGCAACGACAAATACAACCAGGTCCAGCTCATGACCATGAGCGCCATCGATTTTCTCGATCAGTGGTTTGAGACCGACGTGCTCAAAGCAACGATGTCAGCATCGGGCATCATCGGCACATTCCTCGGTGTGCGTTCGCCAGGAACGGCTTACGTCCTCCTGCATCACTACATGGGAGAAATTGACGGAGCTTTCCGTGCATGGGGATTCGCCCGCGGCGGCACTGGCGCAATTTCAAACGCCATCGGCGACGCCGCCCGCGAAGCCGGCGTCGAGATTCGCACCCAAGCCGCCATCGCTAAAATCATCGTCAAAGATGGCAAAGCCAAAGGCGTTGTTCTAGCCAACGGCGACGAAATCTACGCCGATACAATTTCCTCGAGCGTCGATCCCCGACTAACCTTCAACAAATTCATCGAAGCCGAGCATCTTCCTCCCGACTTCCTCGAAGACATCAACCGCTTCAAATACCGCGGATCGTCCGGCAAAGTGAACATGGCCCTCGATGCACTGCCCAACTTCAAATGCATGCCCGGACCGGGCCCCCATCTGCGTGGCGCTATGTCCATTTCACCATCGGTTGAATATATGGAGCGCGCCTACGACGACGCCAAGTATGGCAACTTCTCGCGCCGACCTTACATTGATATGGTCATCCCCTCGCTCACCGATCCTTCGGTCGCGCCGCCAGGCAAGCACGTGCTCTCCTGCTTCGTCCAGTACGCGCCCTACAAGCTCCGCCCCGGCTTGAACTGGGATGACCAGAAGGAAGCATTCGGCGACACCGTCGTCAACACCATCGCCGAGTACGCACCCAACATTAAAGACATCATCCTGCATCGGCAAGTCATCACCCCGCTCGATCTCGAACGCGAATGGGGCTTGAGCGAAGGCAACATCTTCCAAGGCGAACTCTCGCTGGAGCAACTCTTCTTCCTGCGTCCCGCCCCCGGCTACGCGCGCTTCCGCACGCCTATCCAGAATCTCTACATGTGCGGTTCAGCCACACATCCCGGCGGCGGCATCATGGGCGCCCCCGGACGTCTCGCAGCTCTCGAAATGCTGAAAGACAGCAAGGGAGCCGCTTAACCTATGCTCTGTCATCCTGAGCGAAGTTTCCGTTCGCGAAGCGAAGGGAAACGCAGTCGAAGAGCCTGCCCTGAGCTTGCCGAAGGGACCCCAATGCGGCTTCGTTCAGCACAAACGCGTCAAGGCATTCTCCCACTGTCGTTTGGAAATTCACAATGAACACACCTTCCAAGTCAGGCGAGCGCGACGTTATCGTCATCGGCGGCGGCCACAACGGCCTGGTCACCGCGTTCTATTTGGCCAAAGCGGGATTCAAGCCTCTCGTACTCGAACGCCGGTCGCAGGTCGGCGGCTCGGCCATCACCGATGAATTTCATCCCGGCTTCCGTTGCTCCACGCTGGCGCACACCGCTGGCCCCATCCGTCCCGACATTGTCCGAGACATGCAACTGGAAAAACACGGCCTCAGGTTCATCACGCCAGAGACCTGCGTCACCGCACTATCGCCCGACGGCCGCGCGCTCTCGCTCTACCTGGACGAAAGCAAATCCACGCAAGCCATTGCTGCCTTCTCGCAAAAAGATGCAGCCAAGTATCCCGAGTTCGAGAAATCGCTGGTCAAGATAAGCAGAGTAATTGCGGAAGCGCTCGCCACAACTCCACCCGACATCGATCATCCCAGCGGCGGCGACCTGTGGAGCATGCTCAAGACCGGACGCGCCCTCCGCAACCTGGGCAAGCGAGATATGTACCGCGTCCTGCGCTGGGGACCGATGGCCGTGGCTGATCTGGTCGCTGAATATTTCGAGACTGAATTACTGCGCGCGGTCATCGCCGCTCGTGGCATCTTCGGAACATTCCTCGGTCCCTGGTCAGCAGGCAGCAGTCTGCAGCTACTGATCCGCGCCGCTGGCGATTCTCATCCCGCCGGCTCAGCCTTCTTCGCCGCTGGCGGAATGGGCGCACTCACGCAAGCCATGGCTTCTGCCGCAAAAGCCGCGGGAGTCGAGATTCGCACCGCAGCCGAGGTCATCGAGATTCGCGTGAAAGACGGCGCAGCCACCGGCGTGCTGCTAAGCACGGGCGAAGAAATCAGCGCCAAGGCCGTCATCTCGAACGCTGATCCCAAACGCACGCTGCTCAAGCTCACCGATCCCACGCATCTTTCTCCGGACTTCGTGCAGAAGCTGCAGCACTACCGCGGCAACGGCACGGTCGCGAAGGTCAACCTGGCGCTCTCCGGACTGCCCAACTTCACCGCCTTGAAAAACGGAGACGGCGCCGCCCTCAAGGGCCGCATTCACATCGGCCCCGAGATCGACTATCTCGAGCGCGCCTTCGACGAATCCAAGTATGGCAACTTCTCGCGCCAGCCCTATCTCGAAGCCACCATCCCATCGCTCACCGATCCCACTCTCGCGCCCGACGGCAAACACGTGATGTCGATTTACATGCAGTACGCGCCCTACAAACTCAAAGGCGACTGGGAAGACCAGCGCAAGGCGCTCGGCCAGACAGTCGTTCAGACGCTCGCCCAGATCATCACGCCGCTGGACTTGGAAGAAGTCTACGGACTAACCGGCGGCCAGATTTTCCACGGCGATCTCGCCCTCGATCAGTTCTTCACCATGCGTCCGCTGTTAGACTGGGCCCGTTATCGTACGCCGATCGAAAACCTGTATCTTTGCGGCAGCGGCACCCATCCCGGCGCAGGCTTGACCGGAGGCTCGGGCGCGAACGCGGCGAGAGAAATTGTGAAGTCACTCAAAACCTGATCAATGCAACGTCAATTTTCTGGCGCATATCCGGAGCGCAGGCTGAAGAGACATGCGAAGCGAGTTTCACTTCCAAACTGTGGTTTTTGTGGCTGTACTCTGTTTGTTGCCTGGCTTACACCTGTGCGCCCAATCGCCTTCGCCGTCACTGAATCCGTCGGACATCGCGCCCGAAACTGGGTTTCTTTCTCCGAGCAGATATTCAAATGCATTCTTCGGTTTCTCGATCTCCTTGCCCCAAAATGCTGGCCTGCGTGAGCTGACGCTGACGCTGAATCGAGGGCCGCGGGACCATCTTCTCATCGGCTTCCACTCTCCAAGCAAAGACCTGGTCAGCTTCACCATCACGGCTAGAGAAGCGCCCGGCGGATCTAAGAAGGAAGCCAGAAAAATCGTGGCGGGACCGGACTCGTCCAAGCCAAAAGAAACCAAGATTGGGGGCAAGGCCGTTTGGAGAAGCGAGTCCCTAACAAAGATCGGGTCTCGCAACATGCAAACTTTGATTTTTTCCACCGCGATAGACAACTATGCTCTGAAATTCGAGGTCATTTCGTTCAATCCGGAAATCACCGCAGAGATCGAACGAAACATAGAGCAGCTCGCATTTTTTGATCCATCGCAGGCGAAAGTGATGGCGGGTGCTGACGGCAAACCTTATGCACCTGGGGCTTCTCGGTTCGCGGCAACCCGAATCGCCCTACTGAGTCCCGGCTCAATCTCTGGGAACGTGTACCGTAACGAGGAGTTGGGTTTTCGATACGAATTTCCTCAGGGCTGGGTCTTAATGAGTAAGTCGCCGCAAGAAAAGGTGGCTGAAGCGGGGCATCAATTCGTATGGGGGAATTCTCCAACCGTCCAAGAGGAGCATGAAGCGGAGAGCCAATGCACCAGGAATCTGTTATTCGTAACGCGCCATCTCGAAGACTCCAAGGTCGGCCAGTTTAACTCCAGGGTGCTCCTGATGGCCGTGGATCCGAAGTGCGCTCCAGACTCCGTCTTCCCCAAGACCGTCGATGACCGTGAGGCCATGCAGCGAATCGCAAAGCAAATTGTGCAGTACTTCAAGATCGGTGCAAAGTCGTCCACGGAGCCAGCTCGGGTTCGTGCTTTCAACAACGCCGGCCGGATAATGGTAGAGATTTCTCAGTCGTTCACCGTGAGCGATCCGGCGGAGTCCGAAACGGCGACCATTCTTTCGTCGACATTGCTTATGCAGGCTGGCGACTATTGGGTCATGTGGATGTTTGCGGCTCACGATAAAAAAGAATTGGAAGAGCTGCTGAATACGAAAATCTTCTTCGACGCTCCGGGCGCATCCCCTGTTGGGCCGAAGTGAGAGCGTAACAGGGACTACGGGCGAAACCTCATGAAATCATCCGCCATCCTCCTCATCTCCTGCCCCGACCGCAAGGGCGAAGTCGCCACCATCGCCGACTTCGTCTACCGCCACGGCGGCAACATCCTGCACGCCGACGAGCACGCCGACGAAGAATCCGGACTCTTCCTGATGCGCGTCGAGTTCGATCCCAAAGATTTCGACATCGATCTCACCGACAAAGACCTCGCCGACTTCGCTAAACACTTCACGCCCATCGCCGAAAAGTTCGAGATGAAGTGGCGGCTGGCGCAATCCTCGCATCGCCCGCGCATGATCATCCTGGTCTCGAAGTACGACCACTGCCTCGTCGATCTCCTCTACCGCCACCAGAGCGGCGAACTCGCCTGCGACATCCCGCTCATCATCTCCAACCACCCCGACAACCAGCCCATCGCCGACTTCTACAAGATCCCCTACACCGTCGTTTCAATCACAAAAGAGAACAAGCCCCAGGCAGAAGAGCACATTCATTCGCTGATCGACGAGCACAAAGCCGATTTCATGGTGCTCGCCCGCTACATGCAGATTCTCTCCAATGATTTCGTCAACCGCTATCCGCAACGCATTATCAACATTCACCACTCATTCCTGCCCGCCTTCGTCGGAGCACGCCCCTACCATCAAGCCTTCGAGCGCGGCGTGAAGCTGATCGGCGCAACCAGCCACTACGTCACCGAAGTCCTCGACGATGGTCCCATCATCGAGCAGGATGTAGTCCGCGTCTCCCATCGCGACACCGTCGAAGACCTCATCCGCAAAGGCCGCGACCTCGAGAAAGTCGTACTCTCCCGCGCCGTGCGCTGGCACGTCGAAAACCGCGTTCTTCTTTATGGCAATAAGACCGTGGTCTTTTGAGGCGACATTCCCTGTTTTGCAAGGGCGCGGCTTCACCCGCGCTGCTAGCCACCCCACACAACTAAAACGGCTTTAGAGGCTGAGAGACATTGTCCCCCCCGCGCGGAAGGCCATGCACCACCGGAGAACGGAAGCGTGCGTAGTAGTGTCGCTCCGGTAGTAACTTGCGACTCAGGTGACTTTCGTCTTTACTTAAACAGCAGTAAAGAATTCCCCCGACCGACGGGGAGAATCTCGCTCGCGGGAGCGTTTCTTGGCCGAGGACCTTAAGTTTGAGTTAGCCATCCTGGCGACAGTCCAGGGTTTCTACCAGAAGCTGCTGCGAGACTCGCTCGGCGGCGACGTGCCCATTCCGAGCGGGCTCGACGAGGTCTCGCTTCGCCACTCGGAGGGCGACCTGCCGGAGACTCTTTCCCGGATGTACCGCTGGCTGCATGTGCTGGACATGGCCATCACGCCCGCGATGCTGCGCCAGGCGCTCACTCCAGACACAGATTCGGAAGTCGCCGAAGCCCTGCTTCGCTACTTTGTGCGGCGCCGCGAACCCAGCGAGGTCAACCGCGATAAGACCGATCTGATTTCAACCTTTCTTTACCGCCATCCCCGCGTCGCCGGCCAGTGGCAGCAGCACGGCTACGGCCTGGACGGCGCGCTGCCTCTTTCTCCGTTTGAAATTGCCCTGATCGAGATCCTTGCCGATACCGACGTGCCCTCGCTGCCGGAAGAACACGTGCAATTGCTGCGAAACTTCGATCCCTTGCGGGAAGAGATTGCCCGCTATCGCGATTTCAATGCGCTCATCGACTCCGGCATTGTTTCGCGGGTGCGCGAGTTGAAGCGCTGGCTGGATTCCTCCTTCTATCATCCTGGCGTGTTGGCCACGGTCGCTGCCCACAATGCCGCGTTCGGCGCACGCTTTGACCAACTCTTCGCCAAGTCCCTGGGAGAGATTAAACAATTCGCCCAGGCCCTCGACGAAATGGGAGGCAGCATTCTAAGCACCGTGGACGGCGTGGAAGTCACGGTCGAGCACGTGGCGGCGATCGAGCAGAAAGAAATGCTGCAGGCCGACTACGCCAGTGCGCTGGAAAAATTCCGGCGCGTCTCGCGGTTGAAAAAGGAACTGGACCGGCGTCCGCCCATCCGCAGGTCGCTGCTCGCACCGGCTGCCGGTAATGCCATACCGTCCTCCGGCGGCACAACCGCTGCGGCCAAGAGCGCGCGCGCCGCCGCTGCTGCTGCTGCTGCAAAAGCTCCGGTTCCGGCTCAGGCATTCCAGCCCCCGGCCATCACGGCGCAGCAAATCTCCGTCGAAGAAGGCAAACTGCGCAGGGTCGAGGAATCGATTCGGGTCTTTGTTCGCGTGGCCGATCCCAAGTATCGCCAGATTGTGCCCATGCGCTTCTTCAATCTCACGCTGACCGCGCCCGAAGCTGAAGCCTACAATGCAAGCTTCCTTGAAGAGAAGAGCCTGCGCGCCGATGTCGCCCGCACGCTGATCCGTCTGGTTTCCTGCGTGGCGCGGGTCAACACAGAGATCGAAGAACTCAAACGCAGCCAGAGCATGTCCTCGCTGTGGAAGCTCCACGCGGACGCGCTGGTCGTCTTACTCGACATCGCCAGCACCACGACAGAGGACGCCGCAGGCGTTGCCAAGATAGCCGAAAACGGCGATGCTGCGTCAGCCAAAGCCATCCACGAAACCGTGCAGAAACTGCGCAACCGCTCCGATCTTGCCGTGAAAGCGTTGGCCCATCCGGGAAGCTAGGAGCAGTTCTCCTGTCTCCGCGAGGCATTTTGAGATCGTCGACCGCGGGCTGCTGATTACTGATAAGGCTGATGGGCTAGCCGTTAGCTATTAGCTATGTTATCTGTCATCCTGAGCGAAGGAACTGCTTCGCGAAGCGAAGCAGTTTCGCAGTCGAAGGACCCCCGTACTGCTGGCAGTTCTCGTGCTGCCTCGGGGAGTTCTCCCTACGCTGCGACAGCACCGTGAGAATGCCTTTAAGCATTTGCGACACTGCCAGCACCACCGGGGTCCTTCGACTGCGTTGGCCTTCGCTTCGCGAACGCCAACTCCGCTCAGGATGACATTTTCTTGAGCGACTCGCCCGCGAACAGCATCTCCGCTCCCCACTTCTCCGCCATATCCTCCCAGCGAGCATTTTTCGATTCGATCAGTGCGATCTTCTTCGCCCGGCTCCATCCCTTCAATTGCTTCTCGCGACCGATCGCCTTATGTACGTCGTCGAAGCTTTCGTAGTACACCAGCCGGTCGCAATGGTACTTGCTGCTAAAGCCTTCGATTTCGCCATGCTTATGTTGAAGCGCGCGCCGGTAGATGCTGTTGGTCATTCCGATGTAAAGCGTCCCCGAGAGGCTGCACATGATGTAGACGAAATACTCATGATCTTTCATATCGCCTGCTCTTTCTATCTGCACAAACCTTCAAGTCATCCCGTTCGGCTACGGCTTGCGGCGCGGGCGCGACGGGTCGTCTTGACACTGGCGGGCGGTTTGCGGCGGCCGTTCTCTGACGTGGGGCGAAAGACGCTGCTGAGGCGTTCTTGCTCCGATTCGGTTTCCTGCGGCGTGCTGATGCTGGTGAGGGCTGCGGCCTGTGCTGCGGCGATCGCGAATGGGCTGGCGGCCGGCGGGGCTGCGGGGTATTCGGGAACTTCCTGGACCATGTCGCTTTGCCAGCAATCGAAACGAACCTTGCTCGCGTTCCTGACGGCGATGCTGAGCGCGCGGAGGACGAGGCGGGCGCGGGGGACATCGATCTGGTTGCGGACGAGGGCGTTGACGACTTCCATGAGCGAGACCTGGATGGCCTGCGTGTCCTCGAAATTCGCGATGGGATGGAGGCGCGATTTGGGCGGGGTGCGCACGCCGCGGATCATCCGTTGATGGAAATAACAGAAGACTTCCTGGCGCAGCGAGGGAGAGCCGCAGCGGATGCCGTTGACCTTGATGTGAGTACAGACGCGAGTGTTGGGATTGACTGCCATGTTTGAACCTTTCGTTGTTTCAGTCTTTGCTTTGGTGGATTGATCTGGAGCGAAAAAATTTGCGGATCGAGTTTCTAAATCTTTGATAAGGCTGGGGTTAGCGCCGTGGCGGCGGAAGAGGTCCGCGTAAAATCTTGCAAGCAAAGGGTTTGCGCGCAAAATATTGAAAAATAAGGTGTTACGGACGTCGAATTTCGTGCCGGCGGGAGTGGCCAGGAGTTTCTCTAAGATGATTTGGCGGAGGAGCATACTACTTATAGTTTACGGGTGGGGGCAAGGTCAGATGTCACAGTGGGGGTGTGGAAGGCTGTGGAAAAAGGTGGATCGCGGGCAGGGCGGGAATCCAAAGTTGAAAGGAAACGTCGCGTCTGCCGCTAATTCGTCCCCGTGGAAAAAAGGAGCTGCTGTTTCGCCTCCGCTGCCACGATGTCGCGCCCTTCTTACGCCCGTATACTTGTCGCCGTGGAACATTTCCAGCACGCTTTAGAAGAACTTCGCGATGCGGCAGCCCGTGAGCCCCTTGAGTTCGCGAAGCTGTTTCAAAGGCACCTTGCTGCAGATTTCGACGCTGCCTTCGACCACGTCAAAGTGCAGAAATTACTACTTAAGCGGAGGTCCACGGCATGGATACGCGACCTCGAAAAGGAGATGGACGTTTGGTTGGCGCATGCGCCCCTGAAGGGCAAACTGAAGGCTCAGGTGAGGCGGCATATTTCTGTCTGCGCGGCGGTTCAGGAAGTGCTGGAAACAATTGATAAGAGTGCCTCCAGTCTCCGGATTTGGCAGGCTTCCACCAGAGATCTGCTGTTATCACTGATCGCATGGGTGGAGGACCGTCGGTTCGATGGCGATAGCGGGGTTAAGGCGGGCGGTTCTTCCGCGGGCCTCATGGATGGCCTGCAGCAGATGGAGCTCAGTAGGAGGGATCTTCGCTCGCATTGCGATTACATCACGCAGATTATTAATCAGGTCTCTCGGGTCGGCGTCGTGCCGGTTGGTACCATTGAGCTGTCGCCATCAGATGCAGATGTTCGAGAAGCGGTGCGGCTTGCGGCTTTGGCCGACCTAGTCTTGCACGTTCTAGACTGCTATACGTACAAAAGCTTTAGGGTATCGGTTGGAACAAAGCGGATCGAGATGCACGGTCTGAAGTCGCAGATCGAAGAGGCGCAAGCATGGTCCGCCCTTCGGGACGGCTCTAGGCAGCTCGTCGATGTACACGCTTCGAATCTTAGGATTAAAGATGTCGAGGAGCTTGCTCAAGGCCTTAGCTGCAATTCTGAGTTGTTCTCAAGTTTTCTTGAGGGCGAAATAGGTCAACGAATTTTTCAGGCTTTGCGGCCTCATCGGGTGGAGTATGCTCGCATCCTCAAGCGGGACGTCAACGAACTCATTGATTTGACCTTTCTGCTGCGGACACATGCCGGCGCATTTCGCGCCGAAGATCTTCTCGAATACTGGTCACTGCTATGGCAGATTGCTCTTTGTGCCTATATATGGCGGCAGGTCTTCAAGAAACGTTCGTTGCCGGTTCTCCCCCTAGCTTCACTGTCGTCTTTGAGCATCGCCTCTCTTGGTTGTACCGCCGAGGAAGCGGGACGGCTGATGTCGCAGTTCCTGCTTGACCCTGCGAAGCGAAACCAAGACCCCTTTTTCAGGCCCTTAATAAAGCTGGGCCGAGAGGAGTGTGTAGTTGCTAGGACGTTTATTGAAAGTGGTCGGTTTTCTCGGAACCTCTTCACCATTGCGATCCGCGAGGGGGGCGTGGATTTTTCCGCAAAGGGACTGAAGCCGTTGCAGACGCTTCGCGACGAATTTCTTAATGCCCGTTACCAGGTCGTGTTGAACCTTCCCGTCGTGGCTTCGGACAGAGTTGTCACCGACATTGACATTGCTGCCGCTAAGGACGGTTTCTTGTTCGTCGGTCAGACGAAGGTATTGATTAACCCGGACACCGTATATGACAACTGGAAGGTGCTGGAAAACCTGCGGAGAGCGGCCGGGCAGTTGAGGAAGTCATTGCCGTATGTTTCGGTTCTGGCGGGGCGATTCGGGCTGCGAGATGGGGAGTATCTAACTGTTCCGTTCTTGCTGACGAATCTCTGGGATTTTACCGGCGCTACCGTCGGGGGTTTTAAGGTCGTAGACTTCAGTTACTTGTCGTTCTTGTTGAGAGGCGCGGAGGTTTGGGGCGTTCAGCTTGAGCCGGTGCCGACCCGTGAGATTCACAAACTGATCGCGGGCAGGTATCCCACCGGCGAGGATCTCTCACGGCTTCTTCTAAAGCCGATGCACGAGGCGATGTTCCACAGGGCGAAGCTTGAGCGGCGGTATTTCACCGTGGGTGAATGGACTATCACCGTTCCCGTCGACGTTTCTAAAGCTCCAGATGGGGACGTCCTTGCTAGGATGACTGGTCGGTGAGTTGTCCAATAGCGTTCCAGCGACTCGATATGTTCTGTTGAGCGCCTTTCTGGTGTCGGGTTAAGGGCAGCGGGCGGGGGTGCCCGCTCTACATTTGTCCGGACGTTTGGAATCAAAGTCAAAATCGGGGGCAACGTCAAAGGCAACGGACAGGAGTGTCCGTTCCACACGGGCAAAAGCAAAAGCAACATCAACGTCAAGAACCGCGCTGCAGGCGTCCGTGGTTCCCACCTTTCGCAAAAGACGCGAAAGATGGGGCACCCCCCTCTGATGAGGGTACGGTCGAAGTCAAAATCAACGTCAAAGGCGGCGGGCGGGGGCGGCCGCTCTACATTCGTCCGGACGTTTGAAATCAAAGTCAAGATCAAGGTCGACGTCAAAGGCAACGGACAGGAGTGTCCGTTCCACACGGGCGTTGCTTCGCTCCGCTGACAGCCGAGGCGGCTGTCTCTACTGCCGAGTGCACGGGGAGAATTCCCTGAGGCAGCACGGGAGCTAATAGCGGTGCAGGGGTCCTTCGACTGCGGAACTGCTTCGCTTCGCGACGCAGTTCCTTCGCTCAGGATGACAATGTGGTGAGTGTGAACGGCAGAGTTAGGTGCGCCAGATGCGCTGTTGGGTGTCTAGGGAGGAGAACATTACGGGTTCGTGGTGGACGCTGGTGGCGTGGCGGTTGATGGCGGTGGCGGCCTGGGTGCGGAGGTTGCCGTCGCGGAGGTCGAAGTCGAGAGTGCTGACGTGGTGGGCGCAGTGGGAGCAGGTGAACTTCATGCCTCCCTTGACGCGCGCGATGGTGTAGAGGCGCTTCACAGATTTGAGTCTAGTCTTTTCGCCGAGAATTGATACGCACGGGGGTGAGGCGGCGAAGGTAATGAGGGGCGGGGATTAGGGAGTTCTCATGTGGGATTGAGTGCGGACCGCTGCAGGCAGGATAAGGAAGGTCGCCTCGCGCTTGTTGCGATGCCAAAGGACGGCATCGCGGCGCGGGGGCTCCTCAGGTCGTTCGGCGGGCAAAGGGCGCCCGCCTCAGGATGACAGGAAGGTCGCGTCGCGCTTATCGCGATGCCAAAGGACGGCATCCCTTCGGCTTCGCTTAGGGCAGGCTGCGGCGCGGTCGCTCCATAGGTCCTTCGGCGGGCAAAGGGCGCCCGCCTCAGGATGACAGGGTGCTAAGCCTACTTCGTGAGGCGGTCGTGCTTCTTTAAGGCTTCGCGGAGGCGGTCGTGGGGTAAGGCGATTACTTCGTGGTCGTTGATGCCTTTCATGGTTTCGGCGGCGATCATGGCGTTGACGACTGCTTCTTCCGTGGCCTGCACTGTGGCTAGGAAAATTGGGTTGAGGGCGTCGTTAGGGAGCATCGTGAGTTGGTGCAGGCCTTTCGTGCCTACGGCGCCGGGGTTGGCGGTGGAGAAGGCGAGGAAGATGTCTCCGGAGCCGTCGCCGGAGTAGCTGCCATTGCGGCCGAGGCCTAGCGAAACTTTTTTGGCGATGCGCTTGAGTTGCGTGGGGATTAACGGGGCGTCGGTGGCTACGATTACGATGATCGATCCTACGTCTTCTTTGAAGACGGTGTGCTCGGGGATTTCGCGGCCTACGTTGATGCCGGCGATGCGGAGTTGATCGCGGGCTCCGTAGTTGCATTGCACGAGGACGCCTACGGTGTAGCCTCCGGCTTTGGCGTCGAGGACACGGGAGGAGGTGCCGATGCCGCCTTTGAATTCGTTGCAGATCATGCCTGTTCCGCCACCGACATTTCCTTCTTCAACCGGACCAGTGTGAGCGACGTCGAGAGCGTGGAACGCGTCTTCGGGGCGGACGTGGAATCCGTTGATGTCGTTGAGGTAGCCGTCCCAGGTTTCGGCGACGACGGGGAGCGACCAGAAATAACCTTCCATATCAGGACCGCCGTGTTTGACCTTCCAGGCTATGACGGCGTCGCGGACTACGCCGACGCTGTGCGTGTTGGTGATCATCACGGGGCCGTTGAGGAAGCCGGAGTCGTCGACCCAGGTGGTGCCGGTCATCTCGCCGTTGCCGTTGAGGGTGAACCAGGCGGCGAAGACGGCGTCGTTGCTGGCTTTGCCGCGGGGATGGATGGCGGTGACGCCGGTGCGCACTGGTCCCTTGCCGACTTCGAGTTTGCCGGAGCCGGAGATTAGCGTGGTGTGGCCGACTTCGACGCCTTTGACATCGGTGATGGCGTTGTTGGGGCCGGGGGTGCCGTCGAAGGGGACTCCGAGATCGCGGGCGCGGGGCTTGGTCTGGGCGGCGGCGGCGAGAGTGCAGAGCAGGACGAATGCGGAGAGTGCTGCGGGCTTCGGGCTTCGGCTTTCGGGCTTCGGCCTGAACGCGGCGGGAATTTCGGATAGAAATCGAGAGCAGTTTGGGATTAGACGGCGTGACATGGGGCCTCCGAAGGAACGAGGAAGTATAATCGTTCGCAAATAAAATGTTTGCGGGGGGAACATGGACGGGTGGAAGAAGGCGGTGGTGGCGGGTTCGGTGGGGGCGGCGACGGTTTTGTTTATGAAGAAGAAATATCCGGCGGGAGTGCTGGCTACTGGTGTTGCGTTGGCGGTGCTGGCGTCGGAGTTTCCGGAGAAGTTTGAAAAAGTGCGGAAGTCGCTGCCGGATTATTTTGACCGTGGCATGCAACTGATGGAGATGGCCGCACGCGCCGGCAAGCGCATTACCGACGCCGCGGGACGGACGGCCTATGAGGCTTTTGACTAGATAGGCGGGTGAGGGAGGGCTTCGGGCTTCGGCTGTCGGGCTTCGGCTTTCGGGCTTCGGCTCAAAACCTTACGAATGCCTGAGTGATTCGGTCTTGCTGAAGCCCGAGGGCCGAGGCCCGAAGGCTGAACGCCGCAGCCCGCAGCCCGGGTTTTACTCGATGCCGAGTTGTTTTCTGGCGTCGGGGCTTAGACGCTCGGGGGTCCAGGCGGGAGTCCACACAACATTGACAGCGGCATTGCGGATGCCGGGCAACTGCTCCAGGCGCGACTTCACCTGGGCGCTGATATTGACGTGTTCGGGGCAGCCCTGCGAGGTGAGGGTCATGTCGATGGTGACGTCCTGCTCGGCTTGCTCGGGTGTATCGGCGGCTACGGGAGCGAACTGGACGGTGTAGATGAGGCCGAGGTCGACGATGTTGACGGGGATCTCGGGGTCGTAGCAACTTTTGAGCGCGCTCAGGACGTCTTGTTCGGTGACTGGCATTGGGTGTCTCTGTATTCAGTTTACCTCATATTCAGTTTAGCTTATGGCGGCTCGTATCGAGATGGCGTCTTAAAACCTTGAACACAGAGGACGCAGGGGTTCACAGGGTAAGGAATCATTTGCATGATGAGTGAAGAGGCGAAGCAGAGGATCCAGATTGCTTTGGGGCTGGCGGTGGTCGTGGTGGGAGTGCGCGCGGGATACATTCTTTACCGGCGGCACGAGGATAATGTTGCGGCGGAGAAGCGGGAGCAGGCGAAAAACGTTGGCTACTCGAATGCAGATTACTATGTCACTCCTAAGAAACTGTATCCGTTCGATTTGAAGTCGGCGAAGCAATTAATCGAGCAGCCGGTGTGGGTGAAGGAAGGTTATCGCTATACCTATTATCCGTATGATGGGGCGCGAAAACGGACAGATTTCGCGCATGAGGCCGGGCTGCTGCTGCCGATCGAGCGACTGGAGATCAGGGATGTGGTGACGGACATTCCGAGTGGGGCCGGAAATCGGTCGCAGGTGATGGCAGCGTTTCAGAAAGAAGGAAAGAACTACGCGGTGCCGATCGGATTCGAGACCGAGGGGCAGTACAAAATTTATTCCGACGAGATGTTTTTTATTGAGGATCCGCACGAACTTTACAAGCACTGGCCGGCGGAAGTGTGGCAGGCGGTGGGGCAGCATGCAGTGAAGCCGGGGATGAATGAACTGCAGGCGGATTTCGCCGTGGGCATGGGGGCGCTGGATGCGGGGAGTTCGTCTTCCGAAAGGACGCTGCACTATTCGAATGGAGGGAAGCCGCTGGTGGTGGTTTATCGGGAGGGGAAGGCGGTGGAGGTTAAAGAGGGGTCGTGAGGCGGACCCGATGAAGGTGCGATCAATTCGTCGCGAGCAAGCGTTGCAACCGACTTACGATGCGTAGGTAGTGCAGGGATCCCTTCGGCGTAGCCATTTTCCTGTTCGCTCGCTTTGTTATGCCTGACGTTCCGCCACTTTCTGGGAATTAGTCATGGAACGCGGATTGAAGACACTCCATAGGATACTTCGCGCAATCCCGAGCGGTGCTTCCTTCTCTCAAAGCCCGAATCTTCCAGTTGAGGATGGTGCGCCTCATCGTCGCTCGCCGTAGAGAGAATCAAGAAGCCCACTTCTCACGCGCAAAAACCGCGCGCAAGAAATGGGGCACCCGTCTAATCCTCTCATCGAACTGAACTATTTCACTGAGGCTAGCGCTTGTGCGACTTCGTTGATATCGGGAACGACGGGGATGTCGTAGTTTTTGTGCCAGGCCAGGTTGCCGTTGCGGTCGATGATGGAGATGGCGCGGCCGGTGATGCCTTTGTCTTCGAGGTAGACGCCGTACTTGGCGGCGACGGCTCCGCGCGGGTGGAAGTCGGCGAGCAGCGGATAGTGGATGCCCATTTTATCCGCGTAGGCCTTGTGTGACCATGTGCTGTCGACGCTCAGGCCCAGGACTTGCGCATCTAGGTCTTCGAATGGCTTCATGCCATTGACGAGGCAGACGTGCTCTTTGGTGCAGGTCGGGCTCCAGTCGAGCGGATAGAAGACCAGCACTACGCGCTTTTTGCCCTTGTAGTCGCTGAGTTTTACTTCTTTCTGGTCCTGATCTTTCAGGGTGAATTCGGGTGCGGGCGCGCCGATGGCTGCTGGCATGATTCCTCCGTAGAGTTGATTTTCATGATAAGTCGGTTCGGGTTCCATCATAAACGGAGTCACGTCACTGGTGCTGGCTGGAACAAAAAGAGGGTCGGTGATGGAAACGCCCGGCGAAGCCGATGCTGGTGCGCGGTGCGAGGGATCCTTCGACTGCGGTTGTGCTTCGCGTTCGCGAAGCACAACCTTCGCTCAGGATGACAGAACTAGAGAGGACGACAAAACTAGAGACCCGCTTACTTCACGACTGGTGAATTGGCGTCGGCGGGTTTTTCTTCGTCGGCGTGGATTTTGCCGTCGTCTTCGGCGTAGAAGGAGCGGTGTTGGGGGTCGAGCTGCTTGGGGGTCATGGTGAGGATGAAGCTGTCTTTCTTGCCCTCAAAGCCGGCGGTATACTCGCCGCGGTCGGGGTTGACCATGCGCTTGGTGAAGGACCCGGAGTGGACGAGTTCGGAGAGAGACGTGGCGAAGTGGCCGTACTGTTTTTCGAACCGGTGCTGGGCGCGGAGAACGACACGCATGTAGGCAAGGGCGGCGGCTTCAGCGTCAGAGCGGGCGGGGTCGCCGGGGAATTTTGGCTGGTAGGCTGGGGTGGGAGTCTGAGAGGGGACAGCCGGAGCCTGCGCAAACAGCGCGGAGGCGGTGAGTACGAGACTGGCCACTAGGGCAAGAAAACGATTGGAATTCTTTCTCATGCAGAAGCTTCTCCGCGAGTGGCGCGGCGGGAATTAGCCTGCCAGTCTTCGCTGTGGAACGGGTTTTCGACCTTCTTTTTCATGTTACTCCCGTAATTTAACTTCGGTCACCTTCTCTTTGCAGAGTGGGCAAATGCCGCTATGCTCTAGCTAACACACTACGCCCTACAGGGATACCTATGAAAGCAGCAGTAGCGAGAAAACCGATCATCAAAATTGCCGTGGTGGAGAGCGACCCGCTGAGGTTCGTGGGATTTCGCGCCTTGTTCGACACGGAGCCCGAGTTCGAACTGATCTCCGCCGGCCTGCCCGAAATTTCGACGCTGCAGGGCGTGGATCTGATCCTGCTGGGAAACCGCTCCGGCCAAAACCTCTTTGACGTGATGGCGAGCCTGAAGGCGACGCGGCCCGATTTGCGCATTATCGTAACTGGATCGGGAGTGGACGAAGAGACCATTCTGAAAGCGATTGCGTCAGGAGCCAAGGGCTATGTGGACGAGGCAGCTTCGCCCGCGGAATTTGCGCAGGCGATTCGCATCGTGAGTCAGGGTTCGGTGTGGGCGCCGCGGAAGGTGCTTTCGATGTTTATCGAGAGGGTGTCGTCGGCGCCGGGGCGGATTTTTCCCGCGGGCCGCGTGACCTTTACCGACCGCGAAAAAGAAGTGCTGGAGATGCTGGTGGCGGGGCGCTCCAACAAAGAGATTGGCGCTCAGCTAGGTATTGAGGAACGCACGGTGAAAGCTCACGTCGCGAAGTTGATGCGCAAGGTGGGCGTGCAGAACCGGATTGCGCTGTCAGTGCATGCGATCACGCATTCGCTGGTGGCGGCGAAGTAGGGGAGCAGTACCTAGTACCTAGTACCTAGTACCGAGAGTACTGAGGAGCGGAGATCCTTCGCTCCGCCTGAAGAGCGGCTACGCTCAGGATGACAAAGTCGTAAGTTACTTTGGGACACTGACCTCGGTAATCTTGTTGGGAGAGCGACCCGGACGCATACTCGGCTCACCTACCACAGAACCTGGGAGACGGGGTTGAGAGTGGCGATTAGGGTCACTACTTTCAGCCCCGATTTTTTTGTCTCCGGGCGCCTGGATTCTTCCACGATAACCCACTTCTGATACAACGGCTGCCGCTTCGTTTACAATCCAACTACCAGATCCCAGAGAATTCTTGTGCGAGGAACCATGAAAAAGTTCTTGCTATTGACCGTAATTGTGTCTCTCTGTTCCTTCTCTTTTGCCGGGGATGACCAGGGGAAGGAAACGAAGGCTGCGGATCGCGTGCAGGCGGCCGCGGATGTGCTGAACGAGATCCAGGGAGCGCCGGACAAAGGTATTCCCGAGGAAGTATTGGGCTCGGCGGAGTGCGTGGCGGTGGTGCCGTCAATGCTGAAGGGCGGCTTTATTGTGGGCGCGAAGTATGGCCGCGGGCTGGCCAGTTGCCGCAGCGCGAAAGGGTGGAGCGCGCCGGCATTTTTTGTGGTGACGGGTGGCAGTTTTGGTTTTCAGATCGGCGGGCAGGCTGTCGACCTGGTGATGCTGATCATGAATAAAGAGGGAATGAAGCATCTGCTCTCGAGCGAGTTCGAGTTGGGGGCGGACGCTTCGGTGGCGGCTGGGCCGGTGGGGCGTCATGCCGAGGGGAATACGGACTGGAAGATGCGAGCGGAGGTACTGACTTATTCGCGCGCCCGCGGCTTGTTTGCTGGAGTGACTCTGAATGGAGCCTCGATCAAGCAGGATAAGGACAGCACGCGGGAGTTTTACGGGCGCATGGTGCCGTTTCGGACCTCGCTGATTGGGGAGATCGATGCACCGACGGGGGCAAATGCGTTTTTGACGACGCTGGCGAAGTGGGCGCAGGCGGCGGCGAAGTAAGGGCGGGCTTCGGGCTTCGGCTTTCGGGCTACGGCTAAATTCTTTAACACAGAGGGCACGGGGGTTCACAGGGTAAACCTTTCGCCGGGATCCCCGGTCTTACGTTTGACAAATAGATTTTGGGGGTTTACCGTTCCGCTTCCTTAAATGCGGCAGCGACTTGAGTACGCGGCAGCCTGGCCGTTCATCAAAATCCTGGGTATTTTGCCGCGTCCGGTGGCGCGGGCTGTGGGGATTGGCCTGGCCTGGTTTGTATATCTTCTGCATGCGCGATTGCGACAGGTGGGCATGCGCAATCTCGCCATGGTGTTTCCGGAAAAAGGTGAGGCGGAGCGGGCGCGGATTCTGCGCGGGGAGTTTGCTTCGCTGGGACGTCAACTGGCCGAGGTCTGCCACTTTCCCAAGTACACGCTGGAAAACGTCGAGCAAGTCGTGGTGTATGACGGGTTCGAGAATTACGAGCGGGCGCACGCTCGCGGAAAAGGCGTGCTCTTGTTCGCGGGACATTTTGGCGGGTGGGAGCTTTCTTCTTTTGTGCTGTCGATGCATGGGCACTGGATGCACGTGATCATGCGCGGCATGGACAACGAGTATCTAGGCCGGCTGATCGAGCACTATCGCACGATGCACGGCAATAAAGCTGTCGACAAGGATGATTTTGTGCGCGGGCTGCTTTCGGCGATGAAGGCTGGGGAAGTGGTGGGCATGCTGATGGATACGAACATGACTCCGCCGCAGGGGATCTTTGTGGATTTTTTCGGTATCCCGGCATGTACGGCTAGCGGGCTGGCGCGGATTGCGCTGCGCACCGATGCGGCTGTGGTGCCGACGTTTACGATCTGGGATGTGGAGCTGGGGAAATACCGGCTGCGGTTTGATCCGGCGGTGGAGTTGGTGCGCACCGGGGACCTGGAGACGGATATCAAGGCGAACACGCAGAGATTTACTTCGATTATTGAGGAGTATGTGAGGAAGTATCCGGAGCAGTGGCTGTGGGTGCACCGGAGATGGAAGACGCGGCCTCCGGGGGAGAAGGGGTTGTATTGAGGGCGGCTTTGGGCTTCGGCTTTCGGCGGTCGGCTTCCAGTTGGGCATCAAGTGTCTGCGCCGTGTTCCCATAGCAGCGGTAACCACCCGCCGACTCAATGGATGCCGGAGGACGGCTCGATGGAATCCGCGCACTGGTTCTTCTCTTTGCGGTTCAGTTGACCGGCGGCAGGCCAATTTTCGCGAGCAGTTGCTGGAAGGCCGGCTCGCCGTGCAGCCTGACGAACTCGTGGTCATCGCGAAGATTCAGCATCCACTCGTCATGCGACTGGATGCAGATGGTGAGATACCGGATTGCCTCGCGCTTGTTGCCGAGCCGGGCCTCGGTCTGTGCCACAAGATAGGGTGACAACTTCCCCTGTTCGTGCAACTTCCTCTGTTCCACAAGTTGGGCTTCGAACAACCCGCGTTCACCACCCTTGGCGAAGCCACTGGCCGCCGCCTCCGCCACCGAGGATTGCGCCGCATCGTGGGTCAGCAGAGCGTCTTTCTTCAACTCCACGATGTAGTTCGGATAATCGCCAGTCTCGAAGTAAGCCAGTCTCAGGTAAACGTGAGGCGAAATGAAATCTGGTTCGGCTGCCTCGATTTGTTTCAGCATTTGCAGTGCTTGTTCGTGATGTCCCCCCA
>Ga0210404_10000379_pt1 | contig 24637 bp, 44 predicted proteins | sample IncBWH28MmetaG_FD_155455 | JGI IMG/M metagenome (GOLD analysis project Ga0210404, IMG submission 155455) | Forest soil microbial communities from Barre Woods Harvard Forest LTER site, Petersham, Massachusetts, United States - Inc-BW-H-28-M | ecosystem: Environmental > Terrestrial > Soil >... | reverse complement strand
AGGGATGCTTGATAAATGGGAGGGGCAAATACTTGTTGCCGAAGCCTTAAAAAGTATTGGATTGGTAACTATAAACACAAGCGGCGTTTCGGTTTCTGAAAGCGCACCTGTTGATATCTCAACTTTACCAACGGCTTTATTTTTACCTTATGTGGCGACCATTACAACCGATTTACCAATCAATATTTTGAAACTTTTAACGATGTTTCCAACGGGCTATATCAGCTTTGAAGTTGATGGAAATACTTATTATGGCTTCTTAATTTCGGCAAGTTTTGACCCTGCAAAAAACAAACAAAGAGAATATAAATTATTGCTTACACCACAAAACAATATGTTGAATTTAATTCACTAAATTTATAGCAAATAAATGGCAAAACAATTTCTATATCCCCCCATTAATTCCCTGGCAATGCAGCTTATTCAAACGTTTCCGAGCAATTATAATTCGGTGCCGTTTGATTATCAAAACGACCTTATCCCATATCTGCAAAAAAGACAAACTGATGATATAGAATACCTGCAATGTTTCAGTGATTGGGCACCTGTTTTATATATTTACGATTACAAAGGAATTGTTAAAGCTACCATTGATCCGTCAACGCCGGTTACCTCAATTATAGGTCAAACTTATACCTGTTATGAATTTGAAATTAACTGGAATGAATTTGCCGCAGGCAATTATTATGCTGAAATAAAATACACTGATGACAGCGAAACCGTACAAATATATCAATCACGCCCGATAGGCGTTGCATCGGTTTGGCCCCAAACATTATTGTTTCAATACACTAATAGCCAAAATAGATTTGGTGTAGTTTTTCAACACACCGATGGCACGTTTTTAACGTTTAATTTGAGGGTTGAGGGCAATATACCTCCAGGAGAGTTTAGCCCGGCATTTGAAAACGTAGTTTATACTGACGAAGAATATAACCCAACAAAATTAAATTCAGTACCGCGCCGTGAATTTATGCTTTACATAGGTTCAAACCGTGGCTTTGCCGGTGTTCCCACTTGGATGAGCGATAAGGTTAATTGGGCTTTTGGGTGCGATCAAATTGAAATTGACGGCGTTTCCTACCAAAACCCGCAATCGGCTAAGTGGGAAGTAAAAAGAACAGACCCGTTAGGCACACAGTTTGTAGGCCTGACAATGACCATAGTAGAATCAAATAATCTTTTTTTACAGTCCTTAAAAACAGGTACAACACCGCCTAAAGGGTTTACCGTAGTGGAATTATCAGAAAACTATTTTGACCGGGCGGCTGATTTTAATGTCGTTGGCATATTTAAAAAATATACATTATTAAAAAATATATCTGTTAACCTTACAAGTGGAACGCCATTTACTTTAAAGGTTGGTATTACGCCTGGAGGCAGTGAGGTATTTTCGGACGTTATACCCGTTCCATCAAATAACCAGGGCTATAACCAGGATAGAAAGATTTTATTTTTGGGACCCCAAACCCTATATGTAACTGGAATAACAATCGGAACGGCAACTGCTGACATACTTTTTGATTACCTGCAATATGATGAAGCACCATCAGGGTCACCTTCTTTAGACATTGTTAGTAGGTACGGACAAAATGATATAGGTATGTGGGAAGCAAATGACGATACAGATTTTGAAAGGGATTGGGATTTGTCAACCGGATTTGGAAAGATAGGGAGCGAATATTACATGTGTCGTATGTGTGATGGAAGAAATGGAACGGTAAATAGGGGCGGTACCGTTGCTATTGGATATTGCCAATCAACCAATACTAACTATATAGGCATTTCAGCGTGGAATGTTACTCAAAACGGTTATACTGGTTATGATCAATTTGTTACTCCTTCAACCAATCCAAATAATCCTATGGTTGGCACTGATCATACCAGGGACAGTATTTCAAATTTAGCACCACATAGTCACCCTATAAATACCACCAATAGCGCATCATCGTCCCTTAATGAAGTTGATCCAATACGCGGAAAAACACAAGGTACAGTAGCCGGAAATAGAGCTGGTGGTGGTCTGCTTGGAACACAAGATGGCCCCGGGGGTGACGGCATTCACGATAGCCAAACAATTAAAATAGCAGGCGGCAACACTGACGGAAGCGGGTTAGGTGGCCAGCGCGAAAATAGACAATTATCAATAGTTACATTATTTTTTAAAGGGCCAATAGGCGCATAATATGGGACAGAGCAACGGCAGGCGTAATATGTGGGTGGTTGACAGTATGGCTTCCAATGATGGGGCCGATATTGTGCTTAATGATACGGTAGCTTATTCGGCACCATTCGCAATAACAGAAGCAACCCAACTTGTTTACCGGGATTGGGTGTTAGCCTTGATGGCTGCCGGTATAACGCCAAGCAGGATTAACTATCCAGCCGGAACGACAGTTAACCCAATTGCATTAACTGCCTTTCAAACTTTATACAGTTCATTTGGACAGATACCGCGTTTTTCAGTTAGAAAAATAACGGGCGGCGGCTTGTTAACAGCTTCGATAAAAACGGCTGCTACATCGGCGTCGGATGGCACATATACAGCAAAAGCGGTTATTAATAACACCGGTGTTTATAGCCCTAATGGCATTGGAAGCGGGGGCACTGTAACTATAGTTGTTTTAGGTGGAGTTGTTACGGGTGTAACGCCTGTATCAGCCGGTTCATGTTATAATGTTGGTGATACTTTTACATCAACATTTGCGCCGGGTGCGGTGTTTAAAGTGGCTACTAATTCACCGCTTAGCTACCAGGATTTAACAGTGTCGGCAACTATAAATATTACCGAAGTTATTGACGAAATACCCGACAGTATTTCTATCAATATTGATGATGATGGAACGGGTCATTTAGCCGATAATATTCAGTTAGTTATTTCAACTTAACATGAGAAATATAGATTGGTTATCAGACGAGCGCGTTATCAAAGTAAAGCCAAAATTAATTTTTGAATTTTGCCAAAATGAATGGCAAAAGCCATTAATAATTAAGCTAATAATGTTGTTTAAAAATAAGATTAAAAATTTATATTTGTGAGTGACAGAAAGACGCTGCATATCGTGTAAAAAAAAGATTTGTGAAAGTGATTACCGGGTCGATATTAAGTGTCCACATTGCGGTACTATAAACAAGTTACCGAGGCTTGTAAAAAGGGAACGTAAGAAAGTTTAACGGGTTAAAAAGAGATCGCCAAGAGCGGCATATTCCTTTGGGAGTGTGCCGCTTTTTTTATTAAAAAAAATATGAAAAAAATAATTTTAATTGTAACGCTTTTTATCCTGACTGTTTCGGTTAAGGGGCAAGTAACACCGCAATGGAACGCACCAAACCCAGGTGTTTCAAATCAGGATTCATTAAGATATTTTTATCCGGGCATTTTTGGCAGTTTTAAATATTTATGGAATACCAACGCGGCCCGGCAAAACCTAATCCAAAACACCACCGTCCTACAACATGCCAACCTAACTATTGACCAAACAGCAACAGCAAATGCCTTTGTAGGAGCAAATATTTCAATAAGCAACTTAGCAACATTAAACAATCTTATAACAAAACAGGCATCCATACAGCAATTAAGTGTATCGGGGACGGGTAATGGTACTTTAGGCTTCTATTCGCCTTTTATAGTTAATAATGTGTTGGCAATGTCTGCTAATGGGGATGTGTTGACAGGAGGTATTTCAGAGCCTATTTTTACTACGGGATTACCGGCGCTGACTACCAAAAATATAGTAGGCGGCAGCTTATATGTTGATGGTATTTATCCATTGGTGGTACTGTTTAATAGCGCAAGGCCTTCAGGCATTAATCCCACGGCTACTATTACTGTATTTGGAGGTGCTGTAACGTCAGTTATTATAACCAATGGTGGCGCGAGACAAGGCGTTAACGATGTTCTTGTTTTGGCAAATCCTTTAGCACTTGGAGGTGCTGGCAGTGGCTTTAATTGCCAGGTGGCTACTACGGGGGCATATACTGGGGGACAATTTTTCTCATGGCAATTTCAAAACGCCCCAGCGGCTTATAATGGTAACTATCACGCATTATATAGTCAAAGTGTTTATTCTATCGTTGATAAAAAGTACGTAGATAGCGTAAATGCGGTTTTAGGAGCGGGATATGTACCTACATCCCGCAATATAACAACAGGGTACGGCACACTGGGTGGTGGTGATTTAACAGCAGACAGAACGTTATCTGCTGATACCGCATCTACTAATGCCCTTGTATCAAAAAGCAGACTTGCAGCTAATCTTGCCGGGTATGCCCCCGAAGTTCAAGTGCCTTTTAAAACACCGGAACAATTCGGGGCTACACACAGCAGTGACGCAACAACAGCGTTGCAAAATGCCGTGAATAGCGGATACCCGATAGTATTATCGCGCGGGGGGTATATTGTAAGCAAGGTTATCCATGTTCCCGCAAATGCTGTAATAATAGGGTGCGGTATCGACAGTTTGGGTTCTATAAAAACAACCGTGGATTCCGCTATTTTTTCTATAGAAGGTAGTTTTGTTAAAATTAAAAATGTTGGTTTTTGGGGCACTGGCGACACTACTCAAACCGCACAGCACGGAATAGATGTTAAGGGGCATTATCCAACCGGGGCAGAATACGATAACATAGACATATCCTTCTGCGGGTTTCACAGATTGGGTCAAGGGGTTTATTCCACATTAAACGGACTGGACAATCCTGTTAGCGTATCAACACATTACGGTATGACGTTGACAGGGAATATAGCGGAATACTGTGCAATCGGATATAATTTTGATTATAGGTCAGAATACAATATCATAAACGGCTGTGTTGCCTTTTTATGTGGAAGGGGCATACGGGTAGAGGGCGGCAATAATAACATAAGTAGTTGTATATTTTCAGATAATTTTGTTTTTGGCGGTGATTTTGAAGGTGGCGTAGCTTTGGATAACGACGGACATTCAACCGTTACGGGCACAAGCTTTAATCACTGCGGCCAAGCCGGCATCTTTACAGATGGGATAACATTAGGATATACTTTTGCAAGCTGCAACGTTTATTCGAATATTTATCTTGCCAATAGTACCGGCATAAGGTTTGAAAATCTAAATACCGGAACAACCGCCTTATATGTGCAAAATTGCACTAATACTACGTTTCACAACACTCAATGGAATGTTACCCCATCTTTTAACCTATCCTGGAACGGCACAAGTAACACAGGCACAAACAGCGTTGTTGACTTCTTCGGGGATATTTGGATAGCTACGCCGCCTGTAGCGTCTTCAACCCTTGTGTTTAATAAAATAAGAAACGGGTTAACCCTTGATTACACCCCAAACACGTTAACTTTTTCAGGTGCTGATAGCCTGTTAGTGCGGAATAAATTAACAGGAAACGTTGGTGAAATAGCCATGACAAATTGGTTAGAAAATCAAGTATCAGTGCAACAGGCAGGAGCTGGATTATGGACAGCAGGGACAGGGGAGTTTGATGGCGGTTTTTTAAAAATGAATAATACCACATCAAATATATTATTATTTAATCCAACGAATATAGTAGCACCTCCATCATTCACGACAAGGTCGGTTGGAACGAGAATTGTTATTGCGCCTGCTATAACTGGTAGTACTACTGATTATGGTTTCGGTGAGGATAGCGGCGTACTATGGTCGTCGGTAGCTACTACATCGCAATCATTTAAATGGTACGGAGGTGTTACATTGGCTGCCACATTGAGCGGAACGGGCGTATTTACTCCTATTTCGATAGGGTCGGCGGTAACAGCAACAACACAGATTGGAACAGATAAAAGCACAAAAATTGCAACAACAGCATTTGTCGGAAATAATTTTGCTACTATTACAAATCCAACTTTTACAGGCACAGTAACGTTAGCATCCGGAACTACTACCGTAGCACCACTTGTAATTCCAGTAGCGGTAGGATTATTGGTATCACCGTTAAGTGGTTCGATTGAAAATGACGGTACTAATCTTTATTATACTAATAGTTTAAATTCAAGGTCTGCTTTACAAACCACAGTAAATCTTCAAACAACATTATCGGCATCGGCAACTCAATATCCGTCGAGTACTGCTGTACAGAATTATGTAACCGGATTGGGATATTTATCGGCATCAGCAACAACTTTACCTGCATCATTTGTTAATTCATCACTTACCAGTGTTGGAACGCTTGGTAGCCTGGCAGTGACCGCCACTGTTACCGCTGGAAAAATTGACGTTGGCGCGCTTACCTATTCGGATACCAATATATTGGGCATTTTTCAAAGTTCGGCGAATACTTATAATCAACTTATAATACAGAATAGTAACAGCGGCTCTGCTGCAAGTTCTGACGTTGTTGTTAATAATAATAACAGTACTGCAACAACATTTTATGGTGATTTTGGCATGAATAGTTCAGGTTGGGTTGGTTCAGGAGCGCTTAACGTAGCTAATAATGTTTACTTAACTTCTACTTCAGCTGATTTAGCTATCGGTACAACAACATCCAACGCTATACACTTTGTTGTGAATAACGGTGCTACAGATGCAATGACAATATCGTCCGCGGGGGTAACAACAATACCTGGTCTAAATATAGCAGGCGGCATAGTTCAAACTTCATCAGCCGGCGTATTAAGTTCATCGGTGAATATAGCAGGTGTTTCGGGTGGAAGAACGTTGACCGGTGGTACCGGCATAACAGATATATTGACCTTACAGGGAACTTCCGGAAATGGCACAAGTACTTCGGCTGCGATCGATTTTAACGTTGGCAACGCAGGTGCAACGGTTGCCGGTGCTATATTAAATAACGGATGGTGGGGGTTTGGAACGGGTGCCCCAACAAACCTTGTTACCTTAGCAAGCCTATCAAGTGGTGCACAGCAGGCTTGGTATAATTCTACAGACCAAACCACAAACTATAGTCGGTTGGTAGTAACGCAACCGGCATTAAGCACAAACGGATTTTGGACATTTACGTCACAGGGAGGGGGAACCCTAAACGTTACCGGCCTAAAGGGTTTTGAGTTTAGTAATTCAACTTATTCTGATTTGAGATTAGCCGGTGGTGGTACTTCAAATAGCGCTGCTATGTACTTTTCAGGTAGCAATAATTCTACAGTTGGATTTCAAGGTTTGCAGTTTAATTACAATATTGCAGGAACAATTTCATCTGGTATTACGCCGGCAACGAACTTCTTTTTAAATAACGGGGTTGGAACAGGTACTTCCGGGTGGAAAGTGGGATGGTTTCAAGCCTATGATGCAGGAACAGGATCAGGTACAAAAATGCTGATCGATGCCGGAACAAACTCCGCAAATACAGGTGCTATAGCTTCTTACACTTCTAAATTTTCTGTAGACAATAATGGGCTTCTTTATTTCGCAGCAACTGCCGGAACTGCTAACCAAGTACCTATAGTAAATAGTGGTGGTACAGGAATGACATGGACTTCTAACATTATTCAATCTAACGTTGCAAATACATTTACCACATTCCAAACAATTTCATCAGTAGCCCCGCAATTAATATTTAACCGCACTACAATGGCAGGAGGCGTTGCAAATATTCCGTATCAAAGTGCAGGGGTAACAAAATGGACAGTAGGGTTAAATAATACCAGCGATGATAATTATGTAATAGGAAACGCCACAACCGGACATGCTGATGTAACTTTTAACAACACGACTGATAATGCCGCTTTCTTTGCCACCGTCCAATTAAAGGGATATACTGTAGCCACCTTGCCTACTGGTGTAACAGGAATGACGGCCTATGTCACAGATGCGTTAACACCTTCATTTGGAATTACATTAGTAGGCGGCGGTACTATAGTTACAAAAGCGTTTTATAACGGCACTAATTGGATAGCAGAGTAAATATCATAAACAGAAACATCCTTTAAAATAATGAGCGCAGAAGAAAAACAAGCAGCGACAGAGCAGCATGAAACTATCAATAAGATAGCCAATGAAATTGACATGATAAAAAGGTGGTGGCCTTTATTTGTTTTTATTTTTGGTGTTATAGTGGCCACTGGAACGGTAGTTAGCGGATTTTGGAAGTATGATAACAACGTGGTTAAAAAGCCCGAAAACGCTAAGGTTATTGATGCTGTTTCCGAATTGAAATTGACCGTCTTAAAACTTGATAAAAAGTTAGATGAAAAGATCATTAAGGATAGCGTTAATTTCACATCGATTTATAAAAACAGTTCAGACGTTAAAATACAATTGGCAACCGACCGTAAATATTATAAGCAGCAATTAGAGGCTATAAAAGCCCGGTTATCATTGCCTGGTGGTGAACAATATCACTATGATGCAAGCGGAAAAAGAATTGTTACTTATTCGCAAAATAATAAGTAAATTTGATATAGCAGGACAGCCTCTCAAAGGCGTTTTTTCTCATTGTTATTTTTTGTATGTGAGAGCCTCCGAATCGCAAGGATAAGGAGGCTTTTTTATAAAATAAATATTGCGTTTTACGGGTTCCCGTAATGTAATTTGAAAAGTGTTATTTATCTTTGTATTACCGCTTGAGCAATATCGCCAGCGAGTAAAAACAATTTTATGAAAAGTACATTAAAAGTAACTTACGAACGTCACTTCGACGGCATTAATCCTGTTTTACAAATAGTGCAACCATTGGATTTACATTCTGAAGAATTTATCGGGCAAGACGACCCCAAAGATGATTTATTGACCGACTTCTTACGGTCGCCGCTAAACGCTGAAAAAAACTGGTTATTCGATATAGCGTCATGTTTTAATACGGCCAACCATTCGCTTACATCAATAAAGCCTGTTGCGCTCAAAGATGAATTTTCAATTGCCGTTGCTATCATACAAAAGCAATTATATATGACATCAAGAAATGACGATGCAACCACGGAAAGTTGTGTTGCCTGTATTACCGAAATGTTTGACAGGCTTGATGTTTTAAAAGGCGAAATGCTTTCCAATTATGTCAAATCATCTGTACCAAAAAAAAGCCGTTACGATGGCACAATCAGGCATTATTTTGAAATGTGTTTAGCCGATGGAGAACGGATGAATGCCTTTAATAATACCCCAATAGAAAAATGTGATATGGAAGCTAAAGACGCAGGTGAGGCATTAGATATAGCGTTTGATTTTGGATCATCTCCGCAAGGGTATGATTATTGGGATAAGATACGTAATCGCGTTAAAACAATTCCCGTTGATAAAAAACCGTATCAAGTGGCGAATGTGCCGAATATTGAAAACAATAAATATATTGTAGGGTGAGATAAATTTTAAGAGTGAATAAATCGGAAGCCGTACAGTTGAGAAATTGAGCGGCTTTTTTATTTGCAAAAGTTTGATAATGTTTAAGTAATTTTGAAGAAAAAAATTTATGCAAATTACACAATTAGACGAGGCCGGAATAAGGCTTATAGCGCAATTTGAAGGATGCGTTTTACACCCGTACCTGGATCAGGTAGGTATCCCCACTATTGGCACAGGAATGACCTATTATCCTGGGACTGGAAAGAAAGTTACCATGAGTGACCCGCCAATATCGCAAGCGCAAGCCGATAGCATGTTTTTGCAACTTGTTAAGCCTTTTGAACTGGCCGTATCTTCCACAACTCGCCCCGATTTAACACAAAACCAATACAATGCTTTAGTAAGCCTTACTTATAACATTGGTACGGGTGGATTTAAAGGCTCTACAGTTCATCGCCTTGTAAATTCTAATGTATCAGGGCCGGAATTAAAAGCAGCGTTTCTAATGTGGTCAAAAGCCGGCGGTAAGCCTTTGGAAGACCTTGTTGAACGCAGGACAAAAGAATATGAAGTTTATATGTCGTAAAGTGGCTTTTTAATTTTACCACTTTTTTTAAACAATAAGCCCCCTTTGTAAGGGGCTTAGTTAACCAAAATAGGATAACGCTAATCAACCTAATTGGTTAATTCCATTTCTATCAGGTATTATTAAACTGATAAAATTTCTTTCTTGTGTGAATATAGGGCACCCGATTGATTTCCAATTAGAACGAATAGCCCCATTTTTTTCATAATGATATTTAGTTATTAATCTGCCTCTTTTTAATTTAAGATCGTAATCATTCCAATTAATACCTTTTTGAAATATCATTTCCTGCATGTTATCCGTTGATTTACCATGCAATTGTTTTGCCGAATACATAGATTGAGCAACGGATGAAATAGAATTTCGTGTGCAATCTTGCTGTCTCCAAATAAAATAATTTTCAACTTCTGTTTTATCGCTTATTTGAAAAACCCTTGCATCAAAATGAGCTAATTTTCCTGGACGTAGTTGATTAAACATTGCAGTTGCTAAACTCGCACTTATTGAGGCTTGTTTTTGAATATTTCCGTCAAACCATGCTTGTGATGTTAAGCTATCAAAATCAGTAAGTAATATTGATATTTCATCTGATTGAACAAAGGCAAATTTAGCCCCTTGTATCTCTTTACATAGATAACAAGCCGTTTCATCCATATCTAATATCAATTGTTCATCAAAAGGCCTCTTTAAGCCCTTTGTGTAGGTGTGAAAGGCTTTACCATCTATACGTATAATAGTATATGTTCTGCCTTGTAATTGATAGCGTGTAACGTTTTCATACAACCGCTTCATACGGTCGCCAATTGGTTCTGTATTCATTTTCTTAGCGTTTTACACCGCTGAATTACGGCACACAAAAGTACAAAAACAAAACATAAGACTCTATTATATTACGCTAATTAATTTGCTTTTAATTAAGATAATTATTATCTATTTTTGGATAAAAATAAACCATGAAAATTAAGCTTGTTTTACTTTCGTTATTTTACTTAATTGCCTTTACCGTTAAGGCTCAAAAAGGCATTACTAACTACGGTTTTTGGTATGGCGAAAATTGGGCTGATAGCGTTGCTAAATATCAAGAAATAAGCCAGTATTTTTATGATAAGGCGACAGCACAGGATGATAAGGAGGCTTTAAAATATCAAAGGTTTGAAACTTTCTATCAACACAAAATAGATAGTGTCATACAGGTAGAAAATGCCATAATCGAAAAACAAATAATGCTTAACCGTAAAAAATATCTTGAAACAAAATATCACATCAAACTAAATTAACCATGAAAAAAACACTTACCACAATTGGCCTTATTTCATTAGTCGTTTTATTTATGACTATTAATATTGCGGGTGCCGCTCTTATTGACAGCAGGCGCGTTTCAGACACCGTAATAGTAGTAAAGCTATCAGACTACCGTCGAATTAACCAAATAGTTTACGAGGCCACACACGGCGCCAACGATGCTCAAAAAACATTATGGGCTATTGATTTAAACCGGATCAACAGCCGCGTAAAACAACAAATAGACACCCTTAAAAAATAATCACATGAAAAAAGTTTTTTATCTTTTATGTATGCTGGCATATGGCTGCAGCCCGGCACTTGCCCAAACCGTTAAAATCGTTTATCCCGGATATACTGATTATTGGAACGCAAAAACATTAATACCTGATAGCGTTATATGGACAGCGGCACCACATGTTAAGGCGGTTGGTCGCGAAGCGGGATTTCATGCCACTGGTGGCCGCGTTAACCTGTCAAAGGATTATGCAAAAAGCGGATTTGATATTGGACATAATTGCGATGCCAGCGACGAGAACGGCAATAAAACTGATGAGTATAATTCGTTCGACTTTGCAAACACTTTCCCACAACGACCCAATAATAATAGGTTGGTTTGGTTACAACTTGAGGCCTACACACGTAAATTAAATCAACCTGTTAATGTTAAGGTTTATTGGAACGGCGTGTCCGGATATCTAAAACCGGATAACGTTGTGATACCTACCTATACAATTAAAGAGTTGAGGTATTCGGGACATTTTGAAAAATACATTGTCCCCAATAATGATACAGTTTCAAAACATCCTTTCACTTATTACAAAGTAAATTAACAATGGATTTAAACAAAAACATTAAGGGCATATTATCAATAGTGGTTTTATCCTTTGTATTCGTGTACTTCTTTTTTTGCCTTATTGCCGGCGTTAAACCTGATCCGCAAATTACTATTGCCAATGTAGGGGCTTTAGGTACCGTTCTCGGGTACTGGTTTGGCAGTTCATCGGGTAGCGCCAAAAAAGATGATACAATCGCCTCACAGGCCGCTAATCCGGTTGTAAACTCGGCTGATACTGTAAATGTAAAATCATAAGCCATGAAATACGCAATAATAGCCGCTATATGCATTTGTTTTGCTTTAACGGGGTGTAATGGCGTTGACAAACAAAAAAGGTTTACTGACAGCCTTACTAAAGCAGATACAAACGATATTAACCTTGATGGTGATACATCATTACAATATCATTCGGAAATACCTGATAGTTTAAAAAATAATTGATAGTTAAACCATATTACCCAACCGGGTAAAATGGTAAATTAAAAAAGCCTTAGCAAAACGTTAAGGCTTTTTTGTTTAAAGGGGAAAGGGAAATTACCCCCATGGATTTTCGCCTGTTAATTCGGCGAATGCTGATTTTAATTCGGCAACAATTTCAGGTAATGTACTTTTAAATTGCTCGATATGAAATTCGGCAGGCATGGGAATATTTAAAGCATTTGCCATGTTATCAACCCTGTCAATAGCTTGGCCTAATTTTTCAGATGCATTATCCATTTTAAGCGGCCTGGGAGTGAATAACTTGTTGTGCGGTTATCAACTGGCTTGGCGTTACAGCATTTAACGATGTGGCGTTATTATCGAATACAAAGGCACTCACAGCCGAAGCAATACCACCTAATGTATTTGATCCTAAAGTTACGTTAGCGGCCTTCTGCGAGTTTATGGCTGTTTTCGCATCCTGTATCTGCTGCACAACAGGTTTGTCAACTTCTGCCGATACGTTTGTAGCGATGTTTAAAATCTTTGGGAACGCTAATTCAATGCCGGAAATTAACGGGGTTAGGGCCGGGTCAATACCTTCTGCTATCTTAACGAAAAAGTCAGCTTCTGGGTTACCTTCAAGGCTTTTAAATTCGTTAACTACAGCATCAGAAAATTTGCCGATGCTTTGCTCGATGGTTTTCAATTCGCCGTTTTCGCCGAATATTCCATCTACAATTTTTACGGCCTCGTCTTCAATTTTTTGAAAAAAGTTTTCGGGTTGGCTTGTGGTTTCACTCATAATAATTTGTGATTAATTGTTAATGATTTTTAATGACCAAAATTAAATAAATAATAATCAATAATTACTACTTTTGTAAAATGAAAATAGGAATTATTTTATTAATAATCGCACAGTTGATAAAAGTGTTTTTAGCTGGTATGTATTTTCAGGATAAGTTTTTTTGGGCTGACGGCGCTATTGAAAGAATTAAGGTAATTTTTGCCGTTATCGGAATAATTATTTTAGGCGAAATAGCTGGTGTTTTTGCAATTGTTATTATGATATTCGGCTTTATACACCACCGCATGTGGGATAAACTTCATTTAAGTTTTATTATAAAATATATGGTGTTTAAAAGACCGTTATTATATGATAAGTTAAAATATGGTATTTTAAAACAACACGCCGATGAACTACATCCAGCATGGTATAATTTTGACGATAGGATATTTAAACATTGTGTTTATTGGGCATTGAAAAAATATAAGACGGCTTGATGAACCTATCCGATAATGAAATTAAATTCTTAAAGTTAATCTGCTCTGAACTTACTTATAAAGAGATAGCAGAAAAGATGTTTAAGAGTTTAAGAACTGTTGAGGACTATAGAAATAACTTATTTATAAAGCTTGAAAAAAGATCGCGTACAGGGCTTGTAATATGGGCTATAGAAAATGGAATTTTTGAAGTTAAGGCTAAAGCAACTTTATTTGTATGACAATAGCAATTGCATTAATGGGGCTTGTATTAATAGGGCTCGCCCTTTGTGTTGTTTGGTTGCCAAATAAGGGTAATGAAGGTGAGTAAAGTTTAAGTGTTTTATAAGTTAGTTTTGTTTAGCCCGGCGTTATGGTTTTCGCCGGGCTTTTTTATGCCTTATCAATATACCATGATTTTTCATTAACAACGCTTGCACCTGCTTTTACAAGCATTTCTTCCATCTTATCTAACGACACTTTTTGCCGTTGTTTTTTCCAATTGGATACTGTTGATCGATCAACTCCAAGACGTTTATAAACGCCTCGTTCATTAAGCATTTCTAAGAAAGCTTTTTCTGTACCTATTACTATCATGTATTATTAATTTATGTAAAGGTAATGTTTTGCACCTAAAAAACAAAATAAAAAAAATAAATGAAAAATAATTACATAAAAGTTTGGTAATTCAAAAACAACTTGTATCTTTACATCATGCAATTAGGCATAACAAAAACGTATCAAAATGAAACTTGAAAGGCTTACCCAAATGATGAATAACTTAGAGGTTGAAATCAATGCAATGAGCGCCAGGATTAGGAAATTCGGCGAAGGCGAAGTTGATATGAATTACTATAACGATCATCTTTTAATTTGGGATAAATTAAAGGCAGAACGCGACATTTTAAAAGGTGCCTAAAGATAGGCACCCGGGTTAATAGCCGGTATTTTTAAAAATATGAACTTAGATTATCATATCGAAATTATAAGCCAGTTTACAAAAGGTGAGTGGTTTAAGCCGACAAACTTTAACAGTAACGCCTTTTTTGTTTGTGCTGATCTTTTTGAGTGGGGCTTGATTGAACGAAAAATTGAAGATGTGTTTATTGATAATCGCATTGTGGGCAGAAATTTTTACTTTAAATACGATTAATGAATTAACAAGAGCCTGTATATTTTCGGAAATTCTATCCGGGACGGCAAATCACCCGAACGCTCACAAGGCTTCGGGCTTTGCCGGCAAAAGACAATAATGTTTAACTTAAAAATTTCCAGCAATGAAAACTTCAATTAAATCCAGCATTATCCACACCTTTAAGGGGGATGCAACACTGGCCCAACAAGGAATAACAGCCGTTATTTTCCTGGTTCCAATTATCACATTAATTTTTGTTTTATTACATAGTGCTAATGTTAAATTTTAAAAAGATGGACTTAAAAGTAACAGTAAGGGATTTTGACCCTAAAAAGGATTTGCAAGGCATTCCTAAAAAATATTATGAGTTGGGTTTTAATGATTGCGTAAAGCAGTTTAATCAAAAAATAACATCCCGATGGTTTAATGACGAATTAATTCAAAAAGACGGGGAAAGTGCTGAAAAATATCAAGCACGTCTAAGAGATTTATGTGTTGAGTTAATGTGTTCAAACCGTGGATATGCATCCTGCTTTGTAAAGTAATTATAACCCAGTAACTAACCTTTTTAACACCCCATGGAAACAGAATTAACAAAAAAGTTTGAGTCGGTTTTTAAACAAGTATTATTGGAATCATTCCCCTTTGAAAATGAGGCTGAAATGATTGGATATTATGACAAAAACTTCGGCTGGGCATCTGATGTAATAATTACTGCCATGCAAGTAGCCTATGATATGGCTGATAGTGAAAAGGATGCCCGTATAAAGGAATTAACCGACCTTATTTATGAAATTGAACGTGTTTTGGCTTATACATCTTCGTACAAAAATATAGCAGACGGAATTGATGAGTTATTAAAAAACTATCGTAAAGCACTTAATACAGATAAACAATGAAAAGCGCCGAACAAATTTTAGATGATAATTGCAATTCGTTGCCAGCGTGGACTGACAGGAGAAAACAGGCTGTTTTAAACTCGATGGAAGAATACGCCGGCCAATTTTACACCGAAGCGGAACTTTTAGCCCGGCTCGATGCGTTGAAAAAGGATTGTGCGGAAATGGGCCACTTTGACGGCACTTCTGTTATATTATCAATTGACATAAATAAATATTTAAAGAAATGAAAATTGACATATACGATAAAGAGCTGATAACTAAAATAATTGAGGTTGGATCAATTCGCCTTGAATGTTATTTACACGAAGGGAAAACAGTTGTTATAGCCAACGCGCTTAACGGAGGTGATTTTATTGCTATCCAACCGTTGGCTGCAAATAAAGTTGCCATAAAAGCAGATAAAAAATTAGCTATTTAACCACATCAAAATGATTTCACAAGAAACAAAAGCAAAAATATTTGCGCTGTATTTAAACCAAGATGTTTTAGTAACCGCATTCGGAAGGGTAATAAAATTAACTATACCCGAATTAAATGCCGTTTTAAAATACGATACTGAAAATTGGTCTTTTCTCCAAGTACGCCCTATATCTGCGCTGACGGATGAGGAATTAAAAATGATGTGCAATGCAATAGGATTGGCAAGAATAACCATTCATCGACATGAAAATCGTATCACCATTAGGGATGATAGTTACACTGTATATTTCTTTTACGATAGTATTATCCAAACCCTTAAAAATAATATGCCTTATATAGACCAAGACATTTTTAGGCTATATGATTGTTTGCGTCAACTATCTATAGCCCTACCAGTCACCGTTTTGGAAAACAACACGCCCCGCACCTACTCGGTACAGGAATTAATTGATAATGGGGTGTTTAAAGTGGAGGGGATATGAAAAAAAGAAAGATTAAAATAACATTCGGCAGGCGTTACATTTATTACTACGAATTAACGCAAGATAATTTTCAATATTATGGACATTGTAATTTAGGCTATCAACCGATTTGTAAAATATTTAGAATTAATAACAGCCACCCATGAACTAAGAAAACAACAAAATAATAGCAGAATTTGACGGCATTAAAATAGTTAAACGCAATGGCGAATATGCTGTATTTATGTTTGAAAATGCGGCCTGTGCAGAATATTTCAGATGCACTAAATATAACACCTACCATGAAGATTGGAATATGCTCATGCCAGTTTGACTAAAGATAGCTAAATTGGGTTGGGATAATCACGAAAACTATTGGACGCAAAACATAGGGCGTGACTGTATAGTAATTAAAAACTTTTTGGATCTGAATATTTACATTCCTGTTATGTTCGGTGAAATTAAAATAGAATATGTTTATACTGCCGTAATAGAATTCATTAAACACTACAACAATGGAAAACAACATGCTTAACATTCTCAAATATTATTTGGGGACTGGATTAATGATGATGGAAACCGAAGCCGAATTTGGCGAACCATCTAAATATGAATTGGTATCGTCTAATATGGTTAATGCGGCAAAATATGACAAACCTTGTTTACGCCCCTTAGCGGGTTTAATACCGGAGTTGGCTGAATGGTGGAATAATAAATTCGACGAAACAGGTGACGCTGCTAAGCATTATTTAGAGGCAGTAATTAAAGACAACCCCATATATATGCCGTATCATTTAGCTGAAAAAGTATTCGAACTACACGGAGACCTTTTCAATCTTTTAGATCAGGGATTAGCGGTTAAGGAGGGGGAGAAATGAAAGATAAAATAATAATCATTGGTGGCGGAATTAGCGGCGTTGGAACTGCCTTATTAGAGGCGAAATTAAGAGAAATGAACCTCGGTGATAACTATAAGATTGTTGAAAGTACAGATGTTGTGGTGGCTAATTTAGGCCAGTACGAACGGCCAATAGGATTAGAGCCCCAATTAGTTGTGCCTGATTTTAATCCTTTTTTTAATGCCCCTATAACACGAAAAGAACGCCGGGCTAACAAACGTAAAAATAAAAATAAAAAGCAATGCAAATAAAACCAACAAAGCCTGGATTCGGTATAGCCGTAAATCCGCATTGGGAATTTATAAGACCGCCATATTCGAATTATCCGGCTCCCGGCAATCCCGATTGTGGGCGATTTAATTCAGCCCATCCTGAACTGCCCTTAATCAACCCCGATCATTCGCCTTACCATGGGGTGGAAGGAGAGATTTTGGAGGGGAGGATAGTTTGGCAACAAAGTACCTTTACAAATGGGTGGGAAGAAATAACAGAACATCAATATAACTACCACTACGAAAACCATTCAGAATTAAACCAACCCATTCATAAAGTCAGAAAGATTTACATAATAACACCAAAGGCAGAAAAGCCGGAGGAAACTGAAGAAACTGATTATATTCCTGTATCAATGGGTGTTGCAAATGGGATAGACCCCTGTCCATTGTGCGGAGGAAAGGAAGGTGAAAGTGTAATTTTAGGGTACAAACATCCTTACTATCGTATTACTTGCACTGATTGTTCCCTTATAATTACGGATGATAGGAAAGATAAGGTTCAAGGTAAATGGAATACCCGCAACGGGGTAGATTTTTGGCAAAAGCAAAACACTGTCAGCAAAGAGAGGGTGATAGAGGTGATACAGGGCACTATCGATGGCATTTTAAGCACCGACAAGCAATGTGCCGATTACGAGTATATGGAATATCAAAATAAGACTTTAACCGATTTAATTAACCAAATAAAAGCACTTTAAAAAATGAAGAAATCAACTCAATCAATCATAATAATATTATTGGCTCAAATATTAGCCAATACATCTGTACATTATTTAAAAACAATGTGGTCATTAGTTGTGGTAGTGTATATTATAAATTTTATTATTCAGTTTTATAAAGAAGAAAAAAAAAATAACAGATTAATTAACCAAACCGATAAATGAAATGATATACTACTTTGGAACAGATTTACAAACCGCAGGCCACTACCTTTGGGAGTTAGATGGCAATGGAATTTACAGAAGCCTACACCGACTTGAGGACTTGCCATTCAATCCGGAAGGCCTACCATCCAAGAAAAAAGGTGAAGGAATGAGAAACGGGACAGTCCGGTTTTATCGGTTAGCACATTATTCAATTTGCGCAATTGAGGGTAGCTGTAAAGACGGCCGTCCGGGAAGTAAAAGTATTTTCTATTGGGATGAACCACATTCAAATATTGGTATGACCGCGCTAATTAAGCAATCCCCAATAGCTATGAAGATAATTAATCAAATGCCTTTTAACGTAGAAATATTTAAACAGTCATGAAAACCCTCTTAACCCTCATCCTTATTTTTGTTTGCTCACTTGCTTTTGGGCAGGTGAAAATTGGCAACATTACAATAGCCGATAGCACGGCTCAAAAATATTTTTTAGATTGTTATCAACATACTGACACTATCAAACTAAAGGATGAAATGCAGGATGTTCCAGTAGTTGGACGCACTGAAAACTCGATTAGCTACATGCCGATGTCATTCGAACAGGAAATGGAATACAAAGCCCCTGTAATAGAATTCAACAATAACGTAATTAAAAACTCGATAGGAAAGGCGTATAAATCTGTTTTTTATCCCGCTGAAATTGATACCTTATGGAATGAGTATTGGTCTGCATCTAATGGCAAATCGGGGCATTCAAAGGAATATTCTAAAATAGAAAATGTGCCAGCACGGACAGAACAAGAATTTATAGGGTACCTTGTCCCTCGCAAACCGTCAGAAATAGATTTTATAAAATGGGAAGTTAAACAACATAACAAATGAAAACAATAACCACAATCCTATTAATAATCTGCTCACTTAATTTGTTTGGGCAAAAGATTAAAACTGCCAACTTAAAACCTTGCGACACAGGTAAAGCAACGGCAATATTTATGATTGATACGGTGCCATGTCTCGTGCCAGTTATACACGATGACAAGTTAACCGGATACACCGAGCAGATATTCAGGGATTACCGTACTACTTCGTACACGATGTTAACGCAACCTATTTTTAACCTTGTCGCAAACATGCCGCTGCACTATGAATGGATACAATTTGAATATCCCAACAGGCCACATTGGAGCATCGACAATCCGGACACAAGCAAGGATAAATATGTAATTCACATCAAGCGCAAATACGTCCGCTGGCTGAATGACAGCAAATGGTTTATGCTTATCCAAAAAAATAAAGCCACCAATTAAATATTAAATTCTGTAGCTATCCTGAACTTTATCAAAAATTCGTAAATAAATTTTCTTTTGTTAAAAAAGTGTTAAATCAATAAGCTTTTTAAAAAAAGTCAGTAATAAATTTGTTACACTTGTTGACCTGATTAATTTAATAACTTATGATAATCACAGCTTTTTTTATATGTTTGATATATAAAGATATTTGTACTTCATTTTTTTGTTGCAACTCTCAACTACCAGGCTAAGAAAAACAGCAACGCGAAAAATAGAGTGCGCCGTCATGGCGTGGCTGCTTATTTGCGTTGCTGGCCCCTGGTAGGGCGAGAGTTGCGGGAGTAATGCAGTCCACGTCATTTTTATTTTAGAGTATTTTCCACTTTTTGGAAATAAATTATCTATAGCAGGGGTGTTTTAAGTATATATATTAATCGGCAGGAATATTGTTAACCCGAAAGCTATGTCTAAAAAATTTACTACTGAAGTTAACCCAACAAACCAAATTACAAACTCAAGCGAATGCGCACAGGCCTTTAGAGAAATATGGAACCTGGATAAGCTTTTAGTCCATGAAAGGGTATATGTTATTTACCTCGATCAAAATAAACACTATCTATACCACCGTAAATTAAATACAGGCGGTTACTCACATGTTGACTTTGATGTTGATACAGCTATTCTTTACGCCCTTAAACGACGATCTAAACATATTATCCTTTCACACAATCATACATCGGGCGACTGCCGGCCATCGGGACACGATATTGAAGAGACAGCAAAAATAGTTTCCATATGCAAATCTTTGGGAATTACTTTAGTAGATCATGTTATACTTTGCCGGGATGAATATTATAGTTTCCGGGATCATTCTCTCTTATAATCTGTTTTGGTAACGATACCGGAAATAAATATTATCTTTTTTTGAAATAAGTTTTGCAAATATAAAAAGTTTGTTTATCTTTGTTGTGTCAATACAGACAAACAAAAAAACATTCTCAAAATGGAAACTTTAAATTCAACCACAGCAAAATTCGCTAACAACTACGGTTATTCAGATGTAACCCCTTATGAAGTTGTAAAAACAGTATCAGAAAAATGTATCGAAGTTCGCGCAATGGATTACGAACAAACTGTATTTCCTTCACAATTTCACGTAGGCGGTTTTTCAGCTAATTGCGCTGACCAAGACAAACAAGATTATAACTATACTTCAAACACTGATAACACAGTGATTAAAGTTAGATATTCAGCCGCAAAACGTCAATAGCAAGATGCACACGGTCGCAAATTCATTTTAGGCGACAGGCCTGTAAGATTTTACGATTACAATTTTTAATCACAAATAGCCCGGCCTTAAAAACCGGGCTTAATTTAAAAACAATGAAGGAAGTAATAAAATCCGCCATTATAAATGAAATACCTGAAATTTCTAAAAAAACGGGTATATCAAATGATTGGTTATGCCTGTGGTATGAAATAGAAATATTTTACGGAGATGTTCAGAAAACAGAAACAAGAGAACAATTATTATTAAGACTTCAATCAGAATATAATTTATCACTTAAATAATATGAAATTAACACTTACCGCAAAATGGGATGTCAAGGACATAGAATGCGGACTTTATGTAATAAAAAACTCGTCATCTTTAGGGACTACTGATTTATCTTTTGCTTGTACGGTGTCGTTTAAGGTTGGGTTTAATGTTGGCGGTGATAAATCATACGGGCTTATAAGTATGTTAACTGATGGAATGTTTATGAAGGTAGGAGACGGCTCAAAAGAAGCCATAGTAAAATATTTTAACGACGATGATTTCAGGCCGTTGCGAAAGTCGGAATATATCAACTTAATAAATTCGACCAAACAAGGTTTTATAGAATATTAAAAATGAGCCTGACAACACGCGCAAACATTGTATTTATAATGCAGATGTTTAAAGATGGATGCACCGATAAAGATTTTTACATTTACAAAAAACAATGTAAAATGGCTATAAAATTTACGCCTGACCAATTCGAGAAAGTTATGCGTGAATGTAAGGATATGTCACCAACCGAATTTGACGAAAAGTTTGCCGCTCACGTAGATGAACTAATAGGAGATTAAAGAACCTGTGTTTTAACCCTGAGAATGTTTTTCGCAGGCCCCGCCCCATACCTAAACAGGTTGGGGATTTGGCGGTAGATGACTAAACATAAAAAGAAAGGCGCTGGCGGAAAGCGTGAAGGCACCGGGGCAAAGAAAAAAGAGCCTACAGAAACGATTAACTTCCGCCTACCCAAATCCAGGAAAGCACTTTTAAAAAAACTTTACCCTAAGATTAGCAGGGAGTTTAAGGAATGGGTTGATGTATTGATTAAAAAGAAAGAAAATCTGCAATAAATGAAGGTAACAGTAAGCACCGAAACACAGGTCATACTTGACAAGGGACAAAATAATTTTACGAACCCTTATTTTGTCGCTGGTATAGCCTATGCTCAATTGAGGTTTGATGCTGAAAGCGAGGTTTTAAGTTGGAGTAAAGCGGCAGTAGATGAACTCATTTACAAACTACTTATAGCTGAAAAGATAGCGGTTACAGATGTTTTGGGTAATTATACGGCAGCCGTTAAAAAGAAAAGCAACGACAAGTCAGAATTGATATCTGACCTTGCTACCAAACTGTTTATATACCGTAAAAAGTGGCATACAAAAAGCGAACTGCCCGAATTTGAAAAAACTGTAGATGATATATTGCAAATAGTTGGATTGAAAAAATAAATTAAAAGCGATGGAAAACTATTTTCAAACAATTCATTTTGAATGGATAAATCAAAACTACGTCCTATCTGTTGATTTTGGACAGGATGTAACTGTATCAGGCCGAAAAGGAACAGTTACAACAGATAAAGGAAATTACATTGGTGTAACCTTTCACGATGACCGCAAAAAACAAAGCTTGCCATGTCATACAACGTCCGAATTTGTTTATCTCGATACATTTACTAACCCGTCTAAATTTAAGCCATCTAAATCAAAGCAAAGATATTTAGACTATCTACATTCGGATAGTTCATTATCTTTCGGTGAATGGCTTAAATGCAATGGAAAAGCAGTTGTTTAACTCCTACTAAATAAAAAAAATATGGAATTTATATTAGAAAATATTTCTACCCGGGTTTCAGCAGATAGGGCAGAAATAAACGAAGGTTTTTTTTGTGGAAACACCGCTATAATAAAACCAACCGTTTATATACTTGACTTTTATTCGCTTGATAGTGCGGTTAAAGTTGAAGTTTCAATACCCGAAGATCATATTTATGCGGGAGAAATGGAAAAACTCAAAAAGGGAAAAGGCGAAAGATTTACATTGAATATGGTTTAACTCCTACTACTAATAACCAAAAAAATGAAATTAGCAAAAGGCGATAAAGTCAGGTTTGAATATTACGACCACGACAAGGAAAAGGAAGTTAGTGGAGTTGGTAAAGTAAAAGATATTGAACCGGAAAACGGCGTTATTCACATCCAAACAACCCGAATATTGCACTGGATGGAATACGATGAACAACTTAATAACATTACAAAATATGTCAAAGCTTAGCGGACAATATTACACCATTTGGTATTTGTAACCTAAATGCATTTATATAAGTATGATGACATACGAAATAGATGCAATAGAATTGCTGCAGAACACCGAACGAAGAATTTACCAGGGAACCGATAGGCGACAAATGAAATTAGCCGTAAAGGAATATCTTGAAAGCTACGAATTAGCAGCCCTTGAATTATGCCCTTTTTATATGGGCTTAGTTTGCGTTTCAACTTTAAGGATGTTAGACGAGTGTCCGGACTATTTTTAATTTTTAAATAATAAATTATGAAATACCAATTATCCCACAACATCGATATTGATTTTACATTATCTGATGATGAATTTTCAGCAATAGACCAGGCAATTAAAAATCTTGATGAAACAAAACATTATGCTCAACACGGTCAATTTTGGTACGGGCAAACTGGCAGACGAGAAGCATCTCTAATAAAGAATGAATGCTTTTTAACAGTTTCTACAAGGCATATGGATATTGTTATTTTAAAATCATTAGAACAATATGTGCAATTTAGAAACCCTGCATTTGAAACAACTGGAGTACATTTAAGCCTATATAAAAGGCTGCATAAGGTTTTAAAAAACACTTCAGAATTATGCCATTTATTAAATCAACATTCCGGAATAATCGAATTAATACCGGTTTAACCAACATACATAAAACATACATAGAAATAAAAAAGCCTCTCCATTAAATTGAAAAGGCTTTTTTTGTGCTCCCGACGAGATTACTAAATTTTAAGCTTTAAAGTATTACCAATTAATTGCTTATCCATAACGGCGCCAAGTTCGCGGATATAAGCCTGAAAACTTCCCCAATCGGTATGCCCTGTGTAAAGCATAACTTTTATAGGTTCCATGCCTGACATTAACAAGTCAATTACCCTGGTATGCTTAATGCCGTATATAGTGTATTTAAAATCAATATTCAAAGCTACCTTTATTGGATGATACCGCTTGCTGAAATAATTCTCATAAGTGGCAATCGGACCCGGTTCGCCCTCATTTCCGAAAACAAACCAATCACCAGGCAAGTCCTTTAATTTGTCTTCGACTATGATATCCATTAGTTCCTGACAAAGAGGTATTGATCGTTTACCAACATGCTCCCCGGTTTTGCCAGTTTCAGCCATGATGGATATTTTTTTGATAT
>Ga0210404_10000378_pt1 | contig 24729 bp, 20 predicted proteins | sample IncBWH28MmetaG_FD_155455 | JGI IMG/M metagenome (GOLD analysis project Ga0210404, IMG submission 155455) | Forest soil microbial communities from Barre Woods Harvard Forest LTER site, Petersham, Massachusetts, United States - Inc-BW-H-28-M | ecosystem: Environmental > Terrestrial > Soil >... | reverse complement strand
TTTGGAACTTGCATTTTTTTTCTTGGCTACTTCCTCCTGGAGATACCCGGGGCTTTGATCGCTGAGCGTTGGAGCGCGAAGCGGTGGATCGCCCGGATCATGGTCTCCTGGGGAATCGCAACCGTGCTGATGGCCTTTATCCACACGCCCCGGGGATTCTATCTTGTGCGTTTCTTCGTGGGTGCCGCAGAGGCGGGTTTTTTTCCCGCCGTGGTCGTGTATCTGACACACTGGTTCCGCTATGAGGATCGAGCCAAGGTAATCGCATTTTTCTACGCCGCTTATCCTATCTCCTTCATCATTGGTTCACCCTTGGCGGGCTGGATGCTGGGTATCAGTTGGTTTGGTCTGAGGGGCTTGAGATGGTTGTTCATACTGGAAGGAATTCCGGCCGTCTTGTTCGGCATTATTACTATCTTTTACCTCACGGATTGGCCCGGCCAGGCAAAGTGGTTGCCCGCCGACGAACGCAAGTGGATCGCGGAAGAATTACTCAAGGAAAAGCAAGCCAAGCAGCGGCTTCATTCGTTCCGAGTCTTGGAGGCGCTGCGCCACCGTGACGTCGTCCTGCTAACGTTGTGCTATTTCTGTGCGCTCACGGGCGGCTACGGGATATCCTTCTGGCTCCCGACCATTCTAAAACGTCTCTCTGGACTCACCGACTTCAAAGTGACTCTCCTGGCTGCATTGCCGTACGCCGCCGGTTTCATAAGTCAACAAGTAAACGGCTGGCATTCCGATCTCACGCGTGAGCGGCAGTGGCATGCTGCCATCCCCATCTTCTGCTGCGGAGCGTCGCTTCTGCTGGCTGTTGTTTTTCGCGCGAATATTGGACTCTCGGTGGCGATGTTCACTTTGATGGGCGCAGGTTACTTTGCCTTTCACCCCGGCTTCTGGCCAATCCCTACTCAGTTTCTGACCGAGTCAGCGGCGGCGGCTGGCATCGGTCTGATCAACTCGGTGGGAAATCTTGGGGGATTTGTAGGACCCATGATGATGGGCTACCTGGTGACGCGTACCAAGTCCTTTGCGGCCGGAATGCTTTATTTGGTCGGCAGCCTCTTTCTGTCCTCCATACTGATGCTTCTCGTCAACGCGGGTCGCGAACGCGCCGCACCGCAATCCTGACTTGTGCTTCGCGAGCTCGACATGCTACCTGAAGATTTGCTTAATAAATCTTCAGAATTCTGAAGACCCTTTTCGTTGACTCCAGTAAGGGCCGATACTTATGCTAAATTTTGTGAGAGCATGGCTCGCGAAAGGCGGTACTCGTTCATGCTTACCAAACTTGTCACTCGCATCCTTATAATCCTGGTCTTGCTGGCTTTGAGCTTGCCCTGTTTTTCTGCGTCGGAAGACTTGGTGCTCTACGTGGGGAATAGCCGGGGGGATGACGTTTCTGTCGTTGATCTGGCTTCATTAAAAGTCATTGGAGACATTACAGTCGGCCCGCGCGTTCATGGCGTGGCTCTGACGCCAGATGGGCGACGGCTCTTCACCACCAGCGAAATTGATCACTCTCTGATCATCTCCGATACTGAAACTCACAAGATCATTGGTACTGTTAAGCTTCCGGGCAAGCCGAACCAGTGCGCGGTGACTCCTGACGGCCGCTACGTTACTGTGCCGATTCGCGACGGCGACAGCGTCGCTATCGTCGATGTAAATCAACAGAAGATTGTCAAACTCCTTCCCATCAAGGAACCACACAATTCCCTAAACATGGGAAGCAACAGGTATATGTTTGTTACTTCCATGGGTTCACATGAGATTGATGTGATCGATCTCGAAAAAATGGATTATTCCGCGCACATTGCAGTCGGAGGCAGGCCGCGTCCGTTCGTTGTTTCCAAGGACGGCCGCACGCTGTATGTGGCGGTCAGCGATCTCCACGGTTTTAATATCGTGGATATCCCCGAGCAAAAAGTGACGCAACGGGTGGAAATGCCTTCCGAGCATCCTGGGCCGCCCCGGCCGCGCGAATTTGAAACCCCTGACACGTACACACACGGATTAGCGCTTAGTCCCGATGAAAGCGAAATTTGGGTGACCAGCCTGCTCGACGATTGCATTTACATTTATGATCTGAAAACGAAGAAGATCGTCCGGCGATTAAACACAGGGGACGGGCCGAATTGGGTTGTATTCTCGCCCGACGGAAAGTTGGCTTGCGTCAGTAACACCGATAGTGATGACGTCTCCATTTTCAGCGTCAAAGAGCGGCGCGAATTGGCTCGCGTAAAAGTGGGCAAGGTGCCCAAGCGTATCGCCGTATCGACTATGCCCGCTGCCTCGACCTCTCAACAGGCTGTCCGCGGTTCGAGGCCGAAGTGATAGTAATGAACATGTGCACACTTTTCCGTCCGCGACACTGTTTCTGCCTATAGCGTAGGAGCTAAACCCGCATAATGGCGCTCCGCCATAATCGGATTGTGTCGGCACTTCGCCTAGTTGGGCTGGCAACTGCTGTCCTGTGTGTTGTTGTGGTGGGCGATGTATGGAGCAAGGGCATTCGCGCCTCTGCCTTCCAAGCTTCGAAACAAGCGTCTTCGGGTGCGCTCCCTGCGGCCACTCCAACCTACTACCGTGACGTCCAGCCCATTCTCCAGCAACACTGTGTCATTTGTCATCGTGCCGGCGGCCTAGCTCCCATGTCGTTTGAGAGCTACGAGGCAGCGCGGCGCTACGCGTACGTCATTCGTAATGTCACCCAGGATAAAGCAATGCCGCCGCCATTCTCCGTCCCGCTGGCAGGCCGCATTGCCAACGATCCCTCGCTGACTCCTGCACAAATTTCTACACTTGCCACGTGGGCCAACCTCAAGGCTCCTGCAGGCGATTCAAGCGACGCACCGGCGCCTCATGAATCCGCTCCCTGGAGCATCCCGAAGCCGGATCTCATCGTAAAGATGCCCGAGCCCGTTCCGATTCCAGCCAACGGCAATCTTGACTACGTTTATCAAATTGTCCCCGCACCATTCGCTGAAGCCCGCTGGATTCAGATGGCTGAAGTGCTTCCATCCTTGCGCGCAAACCTACGCCAAATGATGGTGGTTATCAGGCGGCCAGGCTCACCTTGGCTTCGGCATGCTCCTGTGGGAAAGCCTTTCAACAGCGCCGTTCTAACGAGTAGCGATGACGCTCGCTGGGCCGACGACGACATTCTCATTGTGTACGCGCCCGGAAGTTCCACCCTGGAATTCCCGGCCACCATCGGCAAATTCATCCCCGCTGGATCCGACGTGGTCTTCCGAGCTCAGTACACCACTAACGGCGTTGCGGGATCTGATCAAAGCAGTGTGGGACTCGTCTTCTCCGAGCAACCACCATCCCAGCGGGTCATTACCGTCGCGCTCGAAGATCACAGATTCACAATTTCCCCCAATGCTTCAGACTATCGCGTCGAAGCGCGAGGAGTTCTGCGGCGAGACATCATTCTCCTGAGCTTTTTCCCCCTCTTACACCTCCGGGGAAAACGCTTTGAGTATGATGTGATCCCCCCGGGCGAACCCAGCGCCAATCTGAATCCAGAAATAGAGACACTTCTGCGGGTCGACTACGATCTCCGCTGGCAGATAAGTTATCGTCTTGCAGAGCCACGCTTCCTCAAAGAGGGGACCGAGGTGCGAGCGATCGCTTGGTACGATAATTCTCCGAAAAACCCTAACAACCCCAATCCAGAAGCATCCGTAAAATGGGGTGAGCAGCCCGGGCACGAAGTGCTGGCCGGTTTTTTTGATGTTGCTGTTCCCGCAACCGTCGGTGACCGCAAAATCCTCGTTCGCCGTCATTGATCGAATTCAGCCTGCAATGTAATCGAGAGTTAGGCCTTCGGGTTCGATTTGCGATGTAAGAGTGACAGAGCCGTCCTGACGGACTTGAGATCCTAATCAGCGTAGAACACCCTTCAAAACTCAAGCATCGGTCCGCGCTTTTGACCATCCGTACGTTTTCCGGGGCCTACGAACAGCGCGCATCTTTTTTTCATTTTTGGTAATGCTTGCTTGAAACACCGGTGACCTATCTGCGCGCTCACCGTCGGAAGACCGGCTTTACGCAACACGACTTGGCACGAGTCCTCGGCTACATTAACGGCGATGCGATTTCCCGCCGCGAACGACTGGAATCAATGCCATCGCTCCTGATCGCGCTGAGCTATGAAGTTCTCTACCACGTGCCGGTTTCGGAGATTTTCGCTGGATTAACGGAGACTGTCGAATTCACAGTAGAAGCACAGCTCGCTGAATTCGGGGACTATCTTGGCGAACAAAGCGGCCGCGGTCGACGGGCGGCGGCCATAGCGCGCAAATTGGAGTGGCTGAGTGAACGGCGAAGCTCAGGATACAAGTAATACCTGAAGCATATGAGTCCAATACAAACAAACCGCATCCTGGCGGTCGAGATTCGAACGGCCCGCTTGGGATATGCGGTTCTTGAAACATCCGAATACTTACAGGATTTCGGGGCAGCGTGGTTCAACTCCCCCATGGCGGCAAGGTCCCGCATGGCGCGCCTACTTCGTTTTTACCGGCCTTCGGTGCTGGTCCTTCGCGGCGGAAGCGCGCGCTACCCACGAAACATGCGAAAGAGGAGAGTCGTCGCTCGGGTCGCTCGGGATGAAGCGAGGAAATTGGATGTTCCGAACGCTCGCGTATCGGAGCTGGAATTCAGTTCATTTTTTAAGCAATATTCCTGTCGCGACAAATATGATACGGGGGCCGTTCTTGTCGGATGTTTTCCTGAACTTGCATGGCGACTTCCATCACGGCCAAAATTCTACGACCCAGAGCCGCGCTCGATGCTCTATTTCGACAGTATTGGACTAGGAATCGCCTACCTGGAATTTTCAAGCAAGGAACTACGGAAGCACATCGGTGGCGATGAAATCTTTTCGCCGGCCTCCAAGTGACGTAGCCAGATTACGGGCCGTTACTAACTGGAGGCCGACGAAAGAATTCATCTTTGGGGTTCTATAGGCGTGCACGCACAAAGCGTCTCTTAATCGCCGAGTTTAGCTGCTCTTGTCGAGCATTTCACTGTGCAATTAGCGAGAGTCTCGCGCGCGTACCATTTGAATGGCTGCACGTCGGCGAGTGACCCAGGTCGTGAGACGAGGCAGAAAGATCATAATTTGTCGGATCAGTGGATATCTACGGATGACAGTCGGTGGCGAATGGTTCATCGATGGGTTGCAAATACATACTTCCGAAAGAAGGAGCCCGGAGGCCAGTCCGGGCCGATGCTACACGCTCAAGCGCACATAGCGCGGGGAGGCGCCCTTTGTCCATCCAAGAAAATCCATTCGCTACAAGCGACTGATCGACTATGGCAATGATGTGGCGCGTCAGTGGGATGATCCTGCAGTTGACTAATCTCGCCGCTTTACAGGCGAGCGAGCACTATGGCAGACATCGGTTGAAGGAGAAAGGCAAGATTGCAAACATAGCAACCCGACGTGTGCTTTTCCGGTTTTTCCGAACGGATCCTGTGACTTCGACGGTAATATCGCTTTCGCAATTCCGCATTTTCAAACAAATCCCCCACTATCATCCCGTTTTGTCTGTCACCCGCCCGCTGGTGATCTGCCGGGCCAAGATGGCAAATCCGATGACCCACTGTAAATGCCGCAATGTGGATCGCAATCAGCAGCGCACCAACCCCTCTGATCGTCCAAGGTTGCCAAATCAGCTCGGCGCTACCCTCTTGGAAGCTAACCGCCATGAGCATCTCTCTCGCAGTCCAGAGTGGATGGGCGGACTTCAAACTATGGCCCAACGGAGTTAGCCCCCACTCGGCCATTGCAAACCCTATTTGAAATCGGGCTCTTCCCCCTTGAGGATCAGTGACGGAACACGATTCGAGCATAACTACATAGAGAGAGAGTGCACAAATTGCAGCGACAATGAATCCCAGAGCAGACATAACACTGAACCATGTACTCTTGTCCTTCCTCGGAACGAATTTATACACCGCGACCAAGAGCGCTGCACAGAGCGGTGAAAGCAACGCACACAGTTGTGGGAACAATGGTGGCGCTAGACCCTTAAAGAATGCGAGGGCTGGCGCGCACACACCGAGTCCTGCACCCAACAAAGCAAATGATGTTAGATACTTCTGGAATTTACTGTTCGACAAGCTCCACACTCTCGCGTTTGTCCACTATATCGAACCAGTCGTTTGTGGAAGACGTTGGCTTGCCTGCTCGCTCAGCCCAAACATAGTAGGATCCGATAGCGACCTTCTCGGAGCATTGAGTGGGATGCTTCATGGTACGAACGGCTCCCCCAGGGGTGGCTCTCTCCGCAAGGGTTTGATATCGAATGGTCGCTCCAGGCTTCTTGGTCTCAACCTTTACCGTAGATCGAATCTCATATCGCTCTCCGAGTTGTTCGATTGAGTTCCAAATAGAGACGCAGTCCTTGTCGTCCGGACACGGTAAACCCCGAGATAAGTCAAGGCTTGCGGATCTGGTCTCTAAGTCGTTTGCAGCCGCCGTATCGGTCTTTCGCACTCTCCGAATAGCCTTGTGAAGCGCTGCGTCGTCGGGTTGTCTCTTGGGTGACGTTTTAGTATCTCCACAGCGAAGCACACCCGAAGACAACAGAGCCGCGGTGACAATGATGGGGCCGACGTAAGAACGCAGCACAGAGCCTCCGGAGCCAACCGGAATACGGCAATTTGTTCGGCGCAAGCATACATGAGTAGGTTTGCAGCGGCAAGTTTGAAACGGAATCGGGCAGTTGTTTATTCTGTCATTGAAACTAGTTTTGGCACTATCGTAGAATCTCACACCATGATTGGAGTCGTACGGCCGATCTTCCTGATTTGTGCCCTCTCGCCCGTATGCTGCGCTCAGCAAGCACCCGTCAAAGTCGACCAACTGCCAGAGCCCGAGAAACGATGGGCAATCGTGATCGGAGTGAATGAGTATCGTGATCCGGGATTCAGCGCGAACTTAGGAGCTGTGAACGACGCCAAAGCAATAGCTGATTCCCTGATAAACTACGCAGGATTTCCAGAGGACAATGTTGTCGTCTTAACGACGGACCCGGCATCGAGCGGTGGTCAGCCAACTCGGACAGCGATTCTAAAAAGCCTCACCGCGCTGGACCGTCGATTGACAGAGGGGTTGCTGTTATTTGCTTTTTCCGGACATGGAATGGAAGTGGACAATGAAGCCTACCTGTTACCTTCGGACGCGGTTGACAGTCCAGGTAATAGCCAACTTTTGAGAGACACAGCAATCGGTGTGCCCCTTTTGGAGAAATATCTTCTGGCAACTCGGTCGCCGCAAATCGTGGTTCTCCTTGACGCGTGTCGCAACGCGCCTGTAGAGGCGGGCAAAGGGGAACAGACCCAGATGGGCACGCCTTACAAGGTAACCTTTAATATCGAGAATCGTGAAGTGACCGCTTTCGCAACTCTTTACGCCGCCGACAGAGGGCAAAGGTCATACGAGGATAAAGCCCGACAGCAAGGATATTTCAGCGAGGTATTCGTTGACGCCCTGGAAGGACGTGAGAAGCAGGCCGCCAATGGTACTGGCGACATCACTCTGGCAACTCTCAGCAGATATTTGCAAGTCATGGTTCCTGAGCGAGTCTCCAAAGCCTATCCCGGCAAAAAGCAGACGCCAATCATCGAAGTCAAAGGTTTCAAGCCAGAAGATCTTGTGATCGCACACTTGCGCCCAGAAGTTCCCCCCGGAACATCAGATAACGTTGTCAGTCAGAACAGTCGAGATGGACTGATGTATGTTCTCATTGCGGGTGGCGACCTCCAGATGGGCTGCGTTGGCCCATCGGACCGGGATTGCCGAAGCGACGAAAAACCCTCTCACCATGAGACGGTGGCACCATTCAGAATCGGCCAGACCGAGGTGACTGTCTCAGCATACTGGCGCTTTACTGAGAGCCTCAAATGGGGTAAGGGAATGCCACCTCCACCCCACAGTTTCAATGTTGACTGGAACGACGGGTCGCAACCAATTGTCAACATCACTTGGGAAGAGGCTCTCTCTTACTGTCAGTGGGCTGGAGGAAGTTTGCCGACCGAGGCACAGTGGGAATACGCAGCTCGTGGAGGTCAAGAAGCTGCCGTTTTCCCGTGGGGCAGCGGAAATCTCGCCCCCCATGAACTTGCAAACTATGGAGCGGACAAGTGTTGTGGCGGGTTTGCGCCTAGGTCGAGCAGAGATCAGTTTGAGTACGCCGCCCCAGTGGCTCAGTTCCGTTCGAATGCCTTCGGCTTGTATGACATGGCTGGGAACGTAGCAGAGTGGGTTAACGACCTCTACCAACTCCAGGGCGCAGCGTCGGCTGCAGAAACTGTTGAATTGCGCCGGACCGTAAAGGGAGGATCATGGAAGAGTCCGCTTAGCGAGTTGCGAATTTCGGGTAAGCTCGCAATGAATCCCAACAAATATTCGGCCGATATCGGCTTTCGGTGCGTCCTCCCGAAATGATTCTGCTGGTTCCTCTACTTCCAGCTCGTCCGGAAGCCCCCTTGGACATCGGATTCTAGGGGGATTGCACGGAATGGGCTGGACTCTGCGACCTGCCGCTGATAACGGATAAGGCGGAAGAAAGTAACGGTTGCAGGCGCCACGTTAGCCACGCCGCCTAACCCGCCGTAGACGTTTGACATTGTGGTAAAAAAATTGTTGGCGTTGGTTAACGCTCCGTAAACCATGAAACCGTTGAAAATTAGCCAGCCCGTGACTAGAGTCTTCTCAGTCAAGGTAAATTTCTCGGACCCGTATTTGACGTTTGAAAGGTCGAGGTACCTTTCCAGGATGCGCGCACCCTTGTTGGCTTGAGCTCTTTGAAGCGGCAGCGGCATCGCGTTCGATGGAGTGTACGAGCCGGGTAGTCTTCCCCAGTCGCCGAGATCCAGCAAAGGACCAATCCATGTCCGAGGATTCGACTGGGTAAAGGAACCTGCCAACATGCGTGTCGGCGACATTCAGGAGGACGATCTGCCCGTCCTTTAGTTCGATGCGCAGCTGACCGGCTCCAGTAGTCTCTACGCTGTCAATTTCTGCGGCACGAATAGTGCCACTGTTCAGGCCAGCAATCCTGAGCGAGGAGTCCGACATTACTTCTACGCGGTGCGCCGCGAGCGGTTCCTGCTTTCTCGCAACCAGTTTCTTGGTTTTGTCACCGACGCGAATTTCGGCATCAAAGTATACCGGCTTGTCGTTTGCCCACAGTACATCCAAGCTCCGAAGAGCTAGTCTTTGGTTCCCAGTTTGTTCATAAACATACGCTAGCAGGTCATTCATTTCCCACGCGTTCGGAAAGAGATTGGAAGCCGGTTCCAAGAGGTCTGCAATGTCGTTAAGACTTCTTTGACGCAGGGCCATTGACGGTGCACCAGATGCGCTCGTTAGCCTAATCCGGCCCTCCGCAACAATCTGATCGTATCTGGCTCGATCGCTCTCAATAGTGTCCAGTATTTCCCCCGCCGCCTGCTTTTGCCTTCGTGAAGCTAAGGGATTCCGTAGGAGAGTATCCAGGATTCGCCGAGCCTCATATAGGTTGCCGCAGGAGGTATAGAAAATCGCCAGTTGCCACTGAGTTTCAGCTAGTGTTGGATCCAATTGCAGAGCGGCCTTGTATTCATCCCGTACACGATTGAGTCTTCGAACTCCCAGCGCCCGCGCTGCGTTTGCATAGTGTATTTGAATATCCCGCGCCGTCGCCCCTGCAACCGCGTCAATTGCAAACAAGGACTCAAGTCTAATGCGTACATCCTCGTCGTCAACGGCTGCCGGCGCCACAATGGTGTAACTCTTCAGAAATCTCTCGACATCGTTTAGTCGACCGTCAAGCTCCGCACACTTTGCCAAGTCAAACAGAAGCGACGCGCTGTTAGGCAGTGATTCCTTGAGTGATTGGATCCCCTGACACAATTGTGCATCGCGCTTTCGGGACGCCGTAGGTGAATAGGGCTCATCTGTTACAACCAGCGCGTTGAACCTTTCTACGTCCTTACGAAGGGCTTTGGTCACGTTGATATTTTCGTGCCCCGTCTCGATTTCCGCCAGGAGTGCCGCCACCTCCCTCTTGTTCTTGTTTTCCGGGATGAGGTCCAGACACTCCTGGATAAATTTGGCCGCAGCCTCGTCGTTCTTGAGTCGATGGGCAGTCAAGCCAAGGTCGTAGAGCACTAGATCTCTCCGCCCACCAATCTTCTGCGCTTCCTCCAGACGACCCATCGCCTTCCTGTAGCCATGCTTGTCTTTGCCGTCCCCTTGATCCATGAATGCAGACGCAGCTTCTTTCAAAAGAACATCCACCCTCGAATTGATCAGGTCCGTTAGCTCCTCGAAAGCCTTGCGCGTTGTCTTCCTGTTTGGGCTGATAGCCTCTGCTTGCTGTAGTTTGACAAGTGCATCGTCAAACTGTCCTCTATGCATTAAGTCCAAAGCTGTTTCGACCAACTGGTCGGCCCCGCCGTCGTTGGTCTCGCACAGAGCGCTCGTTCCGCGGCACAGAAGCGAAGCAAAAACGACCCCAACCACGAGCCTTACAGCGATGTTCCATCTGCGCGGAAGCCGGCTTGGTTGATTGGAGTAGTAGTAAAATGCTGTCATGGGTTCCGTATTCTGCGGAGAATGGTAAACCTGGCGTGAGGACCATGCAACAACCGAGATAAGAGGCCACGGCGCTCAAGCGCGAATGGGTATCCGCTCATTGCTCTCTCGCATACAGGTAACAATCCGAACGAAGCCATTCTCTTTTGCATGTCCGATTTGCCATTCTTTTTGCAATCTGCCGAAACCCTGACCCTGGAATTCAGGCAGGACACCAGTAGTCGAGATATAGAAGGTTCCGCGCCGCGGACTCCCATCGTAATCAACATGAAATCTAAAGGCCGAGCACCCTATTGTCTTCCCGTCCACAACCATCCAGTACGATTCAAGTTTCCGCCAAGTTTCTGGGCTATACAAGTCTGCTGGATAGGCATGGAAGTCTCTGCGATCAAACTCACAGAGGGCATCAATCTCGTCCGGGATCACGACTTTCCTAAAATCGACCATGACGCTTCACTATTATCCAGTGTTTCCCATGGACTGGACATTTCCTAACGCCTCCACGCGGATTCACTCTCCGGTAGTGAGCAGGCCGATGGTCCGTCTCGTTTTGAGAGATCCAACGCGGGCCCGTCTCACATACCAGTACCCGCGCGCCTACAATGCCGAGGCCGGGAGATCGAAGTATGGCTACCTGAAGTCGGACGAGTAAACTGTAAATGTCATTCATGTGGATTCACAACTACCATACGCACTTATTTCCCAGGCGCCTGATTGTTGCAAACCCCGGAGCCTTCGGTTTGGCACCCGGGCTTAGTGCACCGAAGCACACCGAGTTGTGTTATTCCTTTAAGCAGATGGCTACTCTGATGGAAGAAATCTGACACCGTTATTTTAACCACCATCTCGCCAAACTCGTGGTTCGCGAGGACGGCCTCCTGATTCGGGACTCTAGTGATGCTCAGGAACAAAAGAAGGAGGCGTTGGGGGGCCGGAATCTGCTTTGGACTCGAGCGATGCGATTCGGGGTACTGCGGTTCTGAGATACAATTTATTCGCCTCAAGCCATGTCCATTGTGGTCTTACCCCGAAGGCAAACGTGGAGATGCAGCGTGGCAGAGATTGATCTTCGCCAAATCCTGAGTGAGGTGAAAATTCAACGTCGTCAGATGGACCGCGCTATTGCTGCCCTGGAAGCGGTGGTAAACGGAACACAGCGATATCGCGGAAAAACAATAACGACCCAACAAGCTCAGCGAAGCTTGCCCGCCGAAATAGGAAATGGAACCACAGGCCAAGTGGTTCCATTTCCTCGCGGCCTCAAATAGAGCGGTGGCTAGGCGACCTTCTTCTGCTTCGCCTTCCATGCTGCCCAGCGCGCCCTCTGGGCGGCGGCGATTCTTTTTCGAGCTGAAGCAGACATGGTGCGGCGTGGCTTGGGAGAGCCAGCTAGGATCCTCCTAGATCCGTTCATTGTCTTCGTACCTCGGAGTGCGCCAATGGCGGTGTTGAGGCGGTTGAGTTCTCGTTGGACTTTATCTCGTTGGGCTTCCAGTTCACTCACTATCTGTGACAGACTCCGCATGTGTGATCCCCCTCGGCCATTGATCTTAGCAGGAGCATGCGTGGATTCGCCAAACTGCTGAGGCTCAGACTCACTGTTCGACACCATCAGTCTTAACCACTCTCCGCGCGTGGCCGTTTCCAATAATGTGTGTGATGCCTTCTTGACTAAGGCCGTGCATCAGACCCGCACAATTGGGTTATCTCGCGACAGACCAAGACGAGCCTCACAGAAATATTCAAACCGAATACCAAAGGTCCGGCGTGTTCGCTTCCAGATAGCGCGAAACCGAGGGCTACGTGCCCAGCGCATAAATAGGATTGCCCAGCCACGATTGTCTGGATGCAACCAGAAATCGTCCAGGCGAAGATCCAGGAAAACGTTTTCCATCAGTTGAATCAGCTCCAATCCGATGATCATTTCCTCGTCATGTACGTGCGGGACACTTTCGACGGCCGGAGCAACGGTCTGCTGTATCAACTCCTCGAAAAAGGGATGCAGTTTTGGGGACTGTCGAAAACGTTCCCAAATGCCATCAAGCGTCTTGGTATGTTGTAGGAATGTTTCGCTACTGCACCCGACGGGAGCGAGTACGTCGCTTAACTTCTCAGCGATCGACACCGCTTGATCACCAGGCTGAGTGCCGCGAAAAGAGACGCGCACGATATGCCGTCCAAGCCTGCGGTAGCTTTCGAACTGGTCTTCGGAGAAGAATTGGTCGGCGGTCGTTTCATGGGGGAACGAGGGATGAACCGAGCGATACTGCGTGACGCCTACGTCTTCATCGCCGCTGATCGAGGCTTTCAGATAGATCAGATGGCCGATGCTGCCATTGCTGTAGATAATTGTTCCGACGTTGCAATGCGCCAAGCTGAAACCATCCTTCTGTTGCCGGATGGAGCTCACGTTAATATCGATCTTCGCACCAAAATCCGTTTCAGAAAGCCGGACGACATTTCCCAAACTGCCGAATTGAAGGAATTCGTCGCATTCCGCATCGGAAACGATGATAACTTTGCATCGCCTGCGGACGAGTTCGTAAAGGCCGAGGTTCTCGAAGTGGCCGCCATCGGAAACATTGACGAACTTGCTTTTCTCGTCGGCGACCCCGAACAACTCCAGCAGCAAATAGTACAGGCTGAAGCTTAAGCCGGGACGATCCCACTTTTCTCGACCGGGATTCGGGAACCACCAACCCAGCCTCACGTTGAACATGGTCAGCAGGAAGGCCACGAGGGGAGAAGTGTTGAAACCCATATTCGGGCTGGCCGCGGCACCGGAGATGGCGACGGCCTGGCCCAGCATGACTCCGCGCGCGAAACCAGTCGTGTCTGCATATCCCACCCTGCGGCGATCGGCGCCGCAGCGCAGAGGCGTCAATGAGAAGGATGCGCTATGCCTCGTGTGCAGAGCAAGGTCGGAGCTGCCTCTCAGATTGAGCGCGCAATTGAAGATTGGAAACGGTCCCCGGTACCCCTCGTTTTTCTCGTTCCTTATAAGCACTTCCGACAGCTTCATGTCGTCTGTGCCGTCGAAGTTGATAAATGGTTGCGGCTTGCGGAAGCCCGGAGCCCAGCGCGCTGCACCCAGATAGCAGCGAACCAGCCGAAATCGATAAAACTGATTCAGACCGAAAATATTGATCTCGAAGAAACGTGAAAACAGAAAGCCGCACAAGAGAGCAGCCAGCAATGCGATGCCGGGCACGTACCAGGGAATTTGGAGCAGCGTTTTCCAGTAATCCGTCCAATCGGTCTCCGGAGGCCCTCCAATTTTTGCCAGGACTACATAAAGGGCTGTGGATGCCGCCAGGAGTGCCCCCAAAATAAATACAAAACCCCCTAGCTTGGCGAGTCTTTCCAACCAGGGCGACTTACTCTGCGCCCCATTTCCGCTGGTCTTGCTGCTCTTGCCGGCCAGCAGCCCCGCAATCACCGTTATGATCGAGCCCCATTTAATCGTTCCATACAGGCGTAGCGTCCAATGTGGTCCAAAGACAGCTGAGGTTGTGAGGGCGAGGTAGCCAGCCCCGAACATCGCCAGTACTGCTCCGAATCGGGTCCACCACTCGCGTATCGCTTCCTTCGAGTGGCGCCCACAAAAACCGATGAACAGAACCACGCTCATAGTGTGCGCCGTCAGCACAAGGGGCGGGCCCAAAACAAATGCGTACCAACTGAATTTGACGTAGTTGCCCGACCAGTAGATGAACAGCGCTAGCACGCCCCACAGCTCGAGGCCAAGCGCGACTACTGAGAAGAAGCTGATCCACGCCGCGTGCCAGACGCGAACGAAGGGGGCATACTGGCTGCGGGTCTGAGAAAGGGTAAAAAATGCTACAAGCCCCAGCGCAACCCAGATTATTCCGGGCCACAGGAATAAGCCTCGGTGTGACATCGCAGGGTCAGTCGTCAGGTCGCTGATCGCTTTGCAAAAAGCAAGTGATTTGGCATCGGCCCAAATCACGCTCGCGAGTCGTATCAAATCGTCAACGGTGCAACCCAACTTGTCCGATTGCGCCCACATCAGACTCGCAAGAAGAAAAGATGCGAGCCACGCGGGCAGCACGCCGAGAATCCAGACCAGCCGGGAGGACCACCCTTTAAAACTTGGTTTCCCGCTAACCGCGCGATCACCCGAGAGGTTGTAGAGCAGGGTCCCGAGGATCGGAAACATCAGAAGTGGGGCGAGAACTCCAGCGAAACTCGTGTCTCCCCAGAGGAAAACTTTTTCGCCCAGCAGAGCGGCTAGCAATGCGGCCCAAAGCCACACGAGGCCTGTGAGTTGAATCAGGAAGGCGTTACGCGCCCAGCTCGCCCACATGCTCCAGGTGTCCGCACTGAACATCCCGAGCCGCGGCGCTAGATAGTTGGAGTAGCGCCGCAGATGGTCGATGGAATCCTCCCAATTCATCAGCCGCCCCAGCCAGTGCCTGGTACGGCACACGTTGGCCACGAGCCATGATCCGATGAAGCCGCCCCCGGAAACCGTGGAGAGATAGTCGATTTGGCGCAGCAGGTCTAACTCCTGCAGCCCCTGAAGAACGCCGAGATTGAAGGTCGCGCTGCGGATACCACCGCCGGAAAAAGAAAGTCCGACCAGATTACGCGTCCTCCTGTTTCTTCTAATTCGCTCCATCCAATCGTCGTCACCCGCAGCACCGGTATTTCCACCGTTCCCCGCATCTCCGCCCGCAGATGATCCAGTTGCTCCCTGGTGCGACTTCTCGTTAAACGCGCGGCGCTTGCGTTGCTCCTCGATCTCATTCAACTCTTCGTCGAAAACCTTGCGCCACTTGACTGTCTTCGGCGGAAAATCAACCACAAGATCGAGGTCGTAAGCCTCCTTCTCTTTTTCCTCGGTTATCTCGACGGCATTCTGCACGAGGTCACATACGAAATCGAAGACAGACCGCAGGACTTCTTCGGCTTTCTGCAAGTCGAATGCTGCATCGGATCCCTCTCCATCCAACATTCCTCGAAAAGTTAGAAGACGCAGCCAGCTGTGACCCGAGTAAGTCACGGAAGCGTTGGCTGAGACATCTGCTCTCAGCAAACGCGAGATCCAATACACGTCGGCAAGCGCGAAGCGGGCGGCGAAAGGGTCAGTTATGGCCCACCCTTCGACTGGTCGTTTCTTCTTCGTCTTTCCGTTCGACTCGTTGGCCGGTGGAGACTCAGGACTCTCCGCCAGCTTCAGCGATAAATAAAACTTGCAGCGCTCTATCGCCCACTCCTTAAGACCGTCGCGTATTGACTTGAAATACTCTTCATCCGTCCACTCCCCAAGACGGTCGCGTTTTGCCTTTAAGTAGTCTTCATCATCGGGTTCCTGGTAGAGACCGCGAAGCCAAAGCTCGAACCGTTCGGCCTCGCTGGAGATATCTCCCGGATGCTCGGGAGGATTGTCGGTAAATCCATCCAGAAAAGTGAGAGCCCGGACTTTGTTGCTTGAATCTTTCGGTTGGATGGCCGGATCGCAATTCGTCGAGAGGTTCATCAACTCTGCGAAGCTGGTTTCGACAAGGCCGGAACTTGGGAGCGTAGGCGGAGTCATCAGAGCCAGCGGCCGATCGTTCCGGTCACGGCTGCGCTCCTTCTGGACGCCAGAACTCCATTCGGGAGGGTCGATGCGCCAGCCCAGGAAACGGTTACCGAAGTACAAATAAGCGTTGACGAAGCGAAGGAATGCTTCGGAAGCGAAGAGTTTCTTCAGGTTCTCGGCCTCAGGCGCCTTCTCGGCGTCGCTCACGATGCCAACTTGACAGCCGATTTCGAATGCGGTTAATGCGCCGAGCGCTACATCGAGCTGGCGCCGGAGTTCCCTGTCTTCTCTACCTTGTGGATCGTCACCGAATCGCATTTCCGCATGCGGGCGCAGAAGCCGACGGCGCTCCGGCTCAGGCATTCCCGCTAGTCGTTCGACGATCGACCATTTCTCTTTGTTTTCACGCTGAAGGCGCGCGTCAAGCTTCATTTTTCCTATTCCATTACTCATGGTGCCTGACTTTCTTTGTTGTCTGCACTTCCTTATAGGCGAAGGACAACGAACTAGATCGAACTCTCAACTACGAACAGCGGAAGATTCCCTTGCAATGCCAGCTTGGAGTTCGATCGCAACTCACAAGATGTTGGCTCTCCCACTCAAAGAGCTTCAGAAAGACACACGTCCGCTTCGCACTCGAAGTGAGACAAAGATCCGCTCTAATTAGGGGAAGTCGACGGTAAAAGCCCCCTCGGAGGTATGCCCAGGTTGGCAATACCCTTCCGTCCGCCGAGTCCGGATCAAGATAAGACTGAATTTATTCAATGTCAACAGCGAACTGCAGAAAGAAATTTAGCATTGTAGGTCTCGTAGGATAGGTTTCGATGGTCCGCGTCTCAAGAAAGCCTTGTAAGGTCCGAAACCACAATTGTCGTTCTCTGGTCTTGACATTTGCCTTTTGGGGGACTAGCTTGATGTCGATTTCGGCGGCTGGAAGAGCGACGCTAACAAAGCGACCGAGGGGGCTTCCAACTGCCGAGCTGAGTAACACTGTGCTGGAGCGAGCCTGTGTGGGATATGAGCTCGCGAGTTCTTCCTAACGTTGCAGCGCACTTCGGGGGCAGTCTGGCAAGGAAGAGCGGGAGATCCTCTCGGTGAACGTCGGCTACTTTCGTCGCCTTATTTCCCGGTGGTGTCCTGCCGTTCCTGACTTCCGAAAACCTCCCAATTCGCGTTCGCAGTTTGGCACGTTGCCTGATTTTCGGCGGCCACGCATGGCGCCCAAGAATAGGCGGGGCGATGTTCTAACAGTTACTTAGAGTTCCTTAAGGAGATCGCAATGGCTCCCTTGAAGTATAGTCAGATTTCCCAAACTCTTGGCGTTGCGCTAACAAGTGACGAATCCCTGCTTCTGAGGAACTTGCTGGCGGAGACACGGAATGATCGACGTAGCGTCCGGCCCTCAGCGAAGATCGTCCCGACTGCCGCAATTTCAGTGCGGGCTTTCCGCACACTTTGTGCGGTCATCCTGATGTTCGCAGCCGCGCCTCTCGTGCTGTGCGCGGAAGAGGGCAAGAAGGATCCATGTACAGGCGACCTGGCCGCGACGTCGCCGGCTAAGGACACTCCCGCAACCATCGAGGATCAAACCAAGGCGGCACTGGCAAAAGAATGGAAAACCGCGAACGGAGCAAATGAACTACTTAAGGCGCTTGATCTCTTGACCGCCAGCGTGGATCTTCATTCAGAACCTCGTAACAAAGTGAATAAGGAGGTGCTGACTCACTTGATAAACGGCGATCCGAACGTTGATAAGAAGGACGATCCCAACGACGAGCATCTCTATCGATCGGCGATGGGCAATCCAGATAAGCGTGGCCGACCCAGAGTGCCGCCTCCGGTAAATTTACTCGACACACTCTCGAAGGCAAATACCCTGACGAAACCGACCGATGAAGATCAGAAAACGCTCTACCACGCCCAGCTTTTCACCTGCACGCAGAAACTTATCAACAATATGTCCCCGCCCAACCTTGTCGATATTAATTATTCTTTCGGACAAAAGAACGACCATAACTACGTGGCTCTATACCAGTTGTTGAAAGCCTGCCCGGGTGACAAGCAGCCCGACTATCTCGGAAACCTTGAGATACTCAGGGCCGCATTCGAAGACGATAGCGATCTTCTTGCGAAGAAGGTCGCTGCAAGAATTTCCGCAAAAAAATAGCAGGCGCCGTCTCAAGGAGACTCCATGGCGGACAAAAATCCTTCCGGTTGCGCAATTGTCGCCGTCGCAACCCTGGTGTTGCTACTTGCAAGCAGCTGCCGCGCTCAGGGGCAGCGCCAGGACCATACCTGCACCGTCCACGCCGCCGGTTCATTCGCTATTCCCGAAGGCAACGATAGGCAGAATTTCGACAAGGCAGGCTGGGGTTTTCAGGCAGGCGGAGGATTCGCCGTCACGCGCCAAACCGAGACTGATCGGGGCTGGAGATGGTTCATCACCTCCAGCTTCGCCTATGAGAAGTTCAAAGCGAACGCCGCTGCGCTCGCACAAGCTAAGATGTCCAACCCCGCGCAACTCTCCAATGCCACGTCCGCACACGGAGGCTTTTCGGCCGTCACGCTGGACATAACTCCTCGTTATACCTTCGACCACCGAGGTAGCTTCTATTTGCTGGGTGGTTTTGGCTGGCTGCGGCGGGGCATAGGTTTCAAGGGCGTAAATCCCGGCACGCTTCTTCAGTCCAATGGCCTAACGCTCGACAGGCTCGCTTCTAATTCCGGGGTTTTCGATGCGGGAATTGGCTCGAATCACGGACTCACCAAGAACGGTGGAGTCATGCTATTCGTCGAGGCCAGGGTCTATCGCGGTATGGCGGTCAACGGGGGTTCCACGCTTGTGCCAATTTCCCTGGGAGTGCGCTGGTAATTCGGCGACTTAAGGAGATCCTGTCCATGCGAAACTGCATTTCACAATTTGTATTCCTGCTACTAGTCGCAGGCGTGTGCCTGGGTCAACGCGCTAGCGTGAACGTCAACGCGGACTCCGGTCTCCCTCGTGACCCGAGGCCGTTCGGGAAATACTTGGTCGAGATCTGCACAATTTCTGGGGAGAACAGGACTATAGGCGAGCAACGAACGGTGCGGTGTTCTGTGTTGCCTTTCCCGGCTAATAGGCCTGCGAATCCGCAGCGCACAGAGATCCGGCCAAAAGATCAAACAATCACCCTAAAGCTGGTTTGCGACCCAGCCGCAAAGGCCCCGTGCGAGTTGTCTAGTCCCAAGGTGGGGAGCGACTTTTTCGTATCCGCCACGTCCGATTCGGGATTGCCTGTCCAGCAGACAGTGCTTTTGGGAAGCGTCACCCCACTCGGGGGATCCCGCACGGTCCAGTACCACAGTAACGGTCCGGGACCAATCATTATCAGATCAACCGCCCAGGCAACCTTGCTTTTTACTGCCGCCGCGCCGGTCGATCTAATTCTCCAGGCGAGTGCCGATGCCGCAGGCGCCTCCGATTCATGCCCCGTCCTTCCTTCCTCCTCAGGCACGCAAATTGCTCCTCTCGATGCCCCTGCCATCGTGTCTCTGATGGGAAATCCGACGCCGTTCATCCTCGCGGCTCAAGGGCCCAATACCGTCGCCATCTACTCCACTCGCCAACCACTAAGAACGCTCCCGCAGAGCGATTACAGGATCCTCTATTCGTTTCAAGACGAGATTGCCGAACTCGCAGGACGCACGGCGGCTTCGCTCGGCATGACACCTTCATCGAAGCCTTTCTCCGTCGAATTAAACATCCCCCACGCCGGTGCGCTCGGCGACTTGGCCACCCGAATCGGCGGACTGAACTTCAGCCAGTTCACTATTCAGGATGTGGGCAGGAACAGAGTGCGCGTCACCGCGCCTGCCCAACCAGAATGCGATGCATGGAAGGGCTTTCTCACCGACATTCGCGAAATGGCTTGGCAGGTAGTCTCTGAGCCGATGAACAAAAAACTTTTCTACCTTTCGTCTTCGGACGTCGCATCGGCGTTCTCCAGCCTCGCCCCGTCAGCGTCTTCCTCCACCTCCGGATCGAATTCAACTCCTGCGGCAGGCACTGGGGGCTCTTCTCCGGCAAATTCCGCACCCTCCGCCGCACCCTCCAACGCAACCATTACTGTTGCGCAACCACCGGGGAGCAACATTCAGATCAATTCCGACACTACGCCCTGCGTGGTGGCTGGACTGGCGGCCGGCAATCCCACTGGGTGCGGTTCGGCGCCAGCTGCAACTTCAGGAGCGACCTCGGCTCCCTCGACCTCACCCGCCCCGCCAGCAACCGCTCCTGCTTCCCAGACGCCTCTCGCCATGGCTTCCGTGGCGGTGGCCGCCGGCACGGGCGAACAGACTCCGCCTGATTTACTCGTCTACTCCGACACGAATCCCGGCGACGATGCCCAAATCGACGAGAGAAACCGAGTCATCGCGCAACTCGACCTGCCCCGTCCCGAAATGATTCTCACCGCCTGGGTCACGCAGAATTCCTCCGCCAGCCCGCAGGCAGTCGGCGCCTTCAACAATATGGTTAAAGGACTCGTCGCGGACTACGACCGTGAGTTCGAGCAGGTAGTTGTAAAGGGCTGGGTGAGCGTGAAGAATCAAGCTGCAAATCCAAACTTTTTCAACGAAGCCTTCCGCAGCTACATCGCCGACCGCTTCGTGGCCGATACGTCCAAGCCGCGAAAGGATGGCAGCAGTCCACAGGAGTTATCTCAGGCCTTTCTCGACACAAGTCAAGCCAAAATGGCCGACCCGGTCTATCCCACGAAGCGCACCGACCTCGGAATCTGTGAGCGTGGCCGCTATTGCCTCGGCTACAACAGTTTATTTAACCCGCTTAAGCCCGCCCTTACCGACTTGCTGCTCGCCATCGTTGCGGCACGAGAGCCTGCAGTTGTGGCCGATACTGCTATCGGAGAAGTTGAGGCACCCGCCGGTTTTGCTGTAGACGAAGGTATTTGCGGTGAGCCGGGCCCCAATGAGACGAAAAACGACGCTCGAAAGCGCTGCCGTGCCATATGGAGCATCCTGGATATTGACCACGCCTCCCCGCCGCCTCAAACGCGTAGTTGCGAGGAGCAGGATTTCCGAGGAATTCTCTTTTCACTCATGAATGCGAACGAGGCACGTGTCCACCTTCAGTGTTTCAGGCAAAAGGCCGACGCGCTATTCTTCCCCGGGCCCCTGCCCGGCACCGCCGATGAAGCCCCCTACGGCGTAGGCCTTCTCCGCGCTGCCATCGCTGACTTCCTCTTCAATTACAAAATGAGCCAGCAGTACCCGCACGAGTTCGCTTCCTACGACCTCACCCAGAGCGCCAACGCCCTAAACTATGCCCTCAGCCCTTTGATCGACGCCTTTAATCGCGACCTCTGGACCTACCAGCTCTTCGTGCGCGCCGACATGCAATACCGGGCCGAACGCCTCAACTCGAGGATGGATGACCGCTGCTGCGTCAAGCGCCTTTTTGGATTGGACAAACCGTCATTCTTCAATGATGGTCTCGTCACTGTTCGCACTATTTCCGGACAGGCGACCAGTGTCAACACGACTTCGCAGAGCTTTCTGAATGGAAGTACAGCGCCTGAACTCTCCACTCTGCTGAATTCGATAGCTGGAGCGACCAGCCCTACCTCTCCGGCACCAACCGGAAACTCATCCACGAGTAGTTCCAGTGGTTCCTCGACAACACCGGCACCCTCTGGCGGGGTAGCCGCCGCAACTCCGCTCGGGAAAATCAGCGCGATCCTGGCGAATTATCAGACAAGTTTCGCTCAGATAGGCCGCCAATTGTCGTTCTCCGCAACACCGCGAAGTCTTGCGACCGCGTCTTCGGCGGAGATTGCAGTTACACTGAATGCCGATGAGTCTGGGGGCGCGCCGGTTTACACCGGTCCCGGCGCATCCGACCCAGCGTTCAACACATCGCGTGTCGCCAGTCACGACACCACGACCCGCGTCCGCGTTGATTCCATTAAGCTGTTCGAGGTCTCTTCCTTTTCGGCTATCGTCGAGCGGTCCCGCTCGCGCTTCCCCTTACTGCCACCGTTCGTCGAGATCCCCTACATCGGGACGTTTGCCGGCATTCCACTCGGAGCCGCCAAGGAATTCCACAGCAGCACCGCGATAATCAGCGCCTACGTCGTGCCTACAGCCGCCGACATCGCCTACGGCCTCCGCTTCGTTTCCGATCTCGTCGTTGACGGGCTGAACTCAGGCCCCTGTAGCTTCTATAAAGGCGCGGCAGGACCTGACGTAGATCAGGCCTGCGTCTTCCGCAAGATGTATTCTTTGCACGACGTCGGCTATCAGCAACCGATCAGAGAGTTCAACAGGAATCTGACTCGCTGCTTCGCTGTAGACACGTCATCCGAGGGCTGCCGCAGGGTAACTTTCGACAACGCTCTTGAATCTCGGTGACGGATTCAAAGGCCAGCTGGATTCATCTCTGTCGGTGTCCCATAAGAATCTTCCTTCTATGACAGCAGCTTGCGCTTCGGAAAGGAAGTACCATCGGGTTTACTCACAAGTTTTTCCTTGCGCATAGTTCTCGATGGAAACTCTGTGAGAAATATCAGCGATGCACGCCAGGTCTACAATTTCGACACAACTGATGGACACGAAAGACCAGAAGCGCACTTTAAGTGTTTGAAAAGATTGGTCGGGAAGAGAGGATTTGCTCACCAGCCCCCTGGTTGGGCACCAGTGGGTCGAGGACTCTTCTCTCAGGACCGCTTCGTTTCATTTCAAGGAGATGGCTTGACCCCCTGGTCCTTTGCATCAGAAGTGTAGACGGAATTGAAGCGGTGAATGCGCAGCAACTGTAGACGATGCAGACTTGGAATACCGCGTCATCGGTAATCAGATGTGAACGATCAATAGGGAGTCGCTATCACGTATACTATTTCACCATATTCGGAGTTGCGAAGTGAATTTTGGAGTGGACGTAGTAAATCTGGGCTTGACTGGCGTCACATCGGTCACAGGAACGGCAAACCTCAAGGGTGTCCTGTCGGCGATTGCGACCGGCACCACCGGTATCAAGACCAGCTATGAAAAGGACTCCTTCGATCAACAAACACGTTCTGCGGTGGTCCAGAAGATGCGCGCCAGCCGAGCATCGCAGCTAGCGGCGATGCAGGATCCGGATCACATGAAAGCTCCGGTCGTATGTGCTACGGGGGGATGCAAACAGGAGGTTACGGCCACCGCCGATACTCCCAAACATACGGAAGCACCTTATAGCTTACAGACTGGACTGAGTGACATCGAGCAGTACTACCAGGCAGGCACGATCATAGGGGCGTTGCAGGCTATCGCAGCGTCCGCTGGCGATACACAGACTAACGCTACAACCAAGCAGAAAACCATAGCGCGACTCAACAAATGTTCTAAATAGACTTGGTAACGTCGGTCGTGAAAGGTCGGCAACCGTTGCAAAGTCGAGCGTCTGCCACGCAGAGACCGGGAAATCTGCAACAACGTCGACGCATCTGGAATGGGTTTGTGTGGAATGTTGTCGGGAACTTCACAATTCTGAAGAACCTTGAGAACGTAGGATTCGTTTCCGATAGCCCCTTCGGACTCGCCACCCGGCCATGATGTCGGCAGCAGCGAAACGGACCTTGCTCTGCAAAGCTTGACACCGGAAAATGGCTAGGACCGTATAGGTTCCGACGAACCTCTAGTTGGGCACCAGAGGGCCTAGTTCACCGAAAAATGATTCCGCTTTGTTCCTAAGTAGATTCGTTAGGCCATCTGGTGAGCTGCTTGATTACCACAATTGGATTGACTTGCACGTTCGGGCCGGGTCAAGCCAAGAGCCGCTCAAAGAAATCGACATATTCCCCGGTGACACATGGCGGCAAGTATCGTTCTCCCGGCACACGCGCACGCTCGCTCGCTTGCCGCCAAGCATCTTTTTCTGCATACTGCAGCAGAACCTGCTGGACGCGCAGCTCATCCTGTACCCCGACAGTAATCATGGTGCGCAGTACCAATACCCAGAGCTGTTTGTTGAGCATGCCACGCAATTCCTGAAGGGCTGACATGAGCCGAGGGGGAGACCGAAACATGAAAGAAAAGCTGCTGGCCAAGCTTCCAGGTCCCGATGGTCCAATTGCAATGGAGTGCAATCCCGCTCGCGTTGTCATCGCCGTCGCGGGCCATGTGGTTGCCGATACCCGCAACGACGAACCGACGTAATTCAGTTGTACATGCGTACCAAACCGGTCATCGATCATCACGAGGGAGGACTAGACAATGAGTACCTATACAGCGACGACAGCTCCCACTCAGTTTGTTGAGGCCAACGGCGTTCGCTTCGCTTATCGGCGCTGGGGCAAGCGAAGCGGTTTGCCCCTTGTGTTTAACCAGCACTTCACCGGAAATCTTGACAACTGGGATCCTGCGGTTCTGGACGGGCTTGCCAAGGAGCGTGAGGTCATCATCTTCAATAATGCGGGTGTCGCGAGTTCGACCGGCGAAGTGCCGACGACCTTTGCAGGCATGGCAAAGAACGCCGAAGCATTCATCGACGGTCTCGGATTGACGAAGGTCGATCTTCTCGGTTTCTCGATCGGCGGAATGGTCGCGC
>Ga0210404_10000377_pt1 | contig 24732 bp, 25 predicted proteins | sample IncBWH28MmetaG_FD_155455 | JGI IMG/M metagenome (GOLD analysis project Ga0210404, IMG submission 155455) | Forest soil microbial communities from Barre Woods Harvard Forest LTER site, Petersham, Massachusetts, United States - Inc-BW-H-28-M | ecosystem: Environmental > Terrestrial > Soil >... | reverse complement strand
CGGCAGGGCCAACCGGAAGTTATTCCGGCCCAGAAGTCCCGTTATGGGAAACTCAATGGGAGTTTCCGATCCTCTATTTACAAGACTGATTCCACAATGCAACGTAGTTGGTTGGCCACGCATTTTTCTCCTTCCTAAATCACGGTCGTACGCTAAATTCGTCAATCTCTGTTGTTGCCGGTGCGAGGAAAGAGAAGTATCAACTTTTCTTTGCGCTTTGCGGCGGCACTGGTTTGCGATTTGGAGAGGCGCTAGGGATCAGAGTCCAGGCAATCCAGCAGGCTCGGCGCGACATGCGCGCGGGCGGCTGGGGACGCATTTTCAATATGACGTCGGTGTCCGTGTCTCGCGCGGTCGCCGCCCGCGTTGACTACGTCACGACCAAGACCGCATTGCTCGGATTGACACGCGCAGTGGCGATCGAGATGCTAAGCCGAGGAGTGACATGCAATGCGACATGCCCGGCGCCGTCCAGACGTCCGCCATTGACAGCCGGATTACCCAGTTGATGGACGCTCGAGGAATTGGTCGTGAGGACGCGATCCGTGAGTTTCCTATTGGCAAGCAGCCGACCGGGAAATTGGTCGACGCAGGTCATATCGCTGATCTCGTCGGATTCCTGTGCAGTTCCGTCGGTAGCCAGATCACCGGTGCTATGATATCGATCGATGATGGGTGGCTCTCAAGTTGAGCGCTTGCAGGAACACACTTCGTCCCTCGGCGGCGTGCGTCTTGAATCCGAGGGGTCTGTCCCCGTCCAGAAGGACTTGTTGAAATATGGAAGACAGCCAGGCGCCGTACCGAGATCGATCCGGTCACGCCAGTACGAGGTTGCCAGTTACGAAGTCGCTTGCTGAGTTTGTACACCGTACGCGCTGGAAGGACATTCCATCGGTCGTTCGCCACGAAGCAAAACGTTCGCTCGTGAATTACTTTGCCGCGGCTCTGGCAGGATGCTCCGATACGGGTATCGAGAAGGCAATTTCTGTATATGGGCACTTCCGTGGCGGAAACGAAGCCGGCCTTATCGGGCGCCCGGAGCGCACCGACATCCTCAATGCGGCCGCACTCAACGCGATGAGTGCGAACGTGTATGACTTCGACGACACACATCTTCCGACCATCATTCATCCGAGCGCGCCCGTGGCCTCTTCGTTGTTTGCGTTAGCTGAGTCCTCACGTCTCAATGGGGAGCAGTTGTTGCTGGCGTTCGTTCTCGGCGTCGAAGTGGAATGCCGCTTGGGCAATGCGATTTCTCCCGGGCACTATCAACGCGGTTGGCATATCACTTCCACCTGCGGTGTCTTCGGTGCGGCGGCTGGTACGGCCAAGGCAATCAACCTCGACGCTCACCGCATGGAGTGGGCGTTCGGCAATGCATCCGCTCAGAGTTCGGGGCTTGTTGAAACGCTCGGTAGCATGTCAAAAAGCATCAGCGTGGGCAACGCCTCTCGGAACGGACTTCTCTCTGCCTTGCTCGCCAGCGACGATTTCTCGGGGCCCGAGCAGCCAATCGAAGGAGAATGGGGGTTCCTGCGGGTGATGGGGGACCATGTGAACTTCGATGCAATCGGTAAGGGGCTCGGGCAAGAATGGGCGTTACTGTCAAATACCTACAAGCCCTATCCGTGCGGCGTCGTCCTTAGTCCGGTCGTCGAAGCTTGTCTCGGTCTATCGCGGGAAGCGGGGTGGTTGATCGAGGACGTTGAGCGGGTCGAATTGGTTGGCCATCCGCTGTTGCGTGAACGGACCGATCGGCCCGGTGTGCGATCCGGACGCGAGGCGCAGGTTAGCGCGCAACACAGTGTCGCCGTGGCGCTTGCCAAAGGCAAGGCAGGTTTAGCCGAGTTCAGCGATACGTGTGCCTTGGACCCGGCGCTTCGGGGGCTGGGCAGTCGCGTGGTCTTCCTCGACGATCCAGGCTATCCAGTCGAGGCGGCGACGGTAACGGTCGTGCTGCGATCCGGCCGCGTATTGTCACGCAAGGTGGTTGCCGCTCGCGGCAGCCTCGCGGCGCCCCTCACCGACGCGGATCTCGAAGCGAAGGTTCGAGAGCTGGCCAAGTACGGTGGTTCAGGTTGTTCACCAGAACCGCTGATCGACGCGCTCTGGAAGCTGGAAAGTGCGCCAGATGCGTCTTTGCCGATGCGGCTCGCGAGCAGGATCGCATGAGTGGGACCCACAACAGGAGGCCGCACGTTTCTCGCGCCGACGGCCTTTTGCAACGTAACCAAAGCAATCACGGCGTGCGCGGCCAACAGCGCCAAGCGGTAGCCCTCGAACGACTGTAACAGGTACCGCACGCGTCGAAGGTTGCCAATCGCAAGTGCCCGCCAAGCATCGGTAGGCGGATTTCACGAGCAATACGAGCGCGGGCGCGGTTGTCTTACGAGATGGGACATAGGAATGGAAGCGCAGATCGCAAATCATACTTTTAAAACCGAGCTCGAACAGCCGATAGAGACGAAGAGAAGAAACGCCATCAAGGGGGCATTCTTTTCCGAATTCATCGACATGTTCGATATCTATCTGCCCGTCGTCGTGCTGTCCCCGGTTCTGTTCTTCTTCCAGCCCGCGCAGCTCACGACCGGAATGGAGGCGATTCTAGCCTCGCTCGTATTTATCACCACGCTGCTCGGCCGTCCGTTCGGCGCTCTGCTTTTCGGCATGATTGCCGACCGCATCGGCCGGCGGAAGGCATCCATCTACTCGGTTTCGGGTTTCGGCGCGGTTACCCTGCTGATTGCGCTCCTTCCGGGTTACGAAACACTTGGCGTCCTGTCGTATTGCCTGCTGGTGCTGCTGCGTTTCATCGACGGCATCTTCCTCGGCGGCGGTTACACGGGGGCAATACCTCTGGCGCTGGAGTATTCGCGGAAGGACCAGCGCGGCTTTGTGGGCGGACTGATCATCGCGGGCTTTCCCGCCGCCTACGTGACCATCAACCTCGTTGCCATGCTGATGTTTGCAATCGCTCCGCTCAACGGTGTGCACTCGCCGTACGCGCGTTGGGGATGGCGAATCCCGTTCGTCATCGGCGCGATTCTGGCGGGGGGTTTAGCACTGCACTACGTGTTCAATGTTGCGGAATCGGAGATCTGGAAGGACGAGACGAAGGAAGGCCGCGAGAAGCTGGCGCTGTCGGATCTAATTCGCGGCAACAATGGTCGCAGCCTGTTGCAGGTGCTTCTGATGATGACCGGCTTCTGGCTGACGCAGAACATCATCACTATTTTCGTGCCCACCGTGCTGCTCGTTCAGTGGTTGCACCTGACCGGCTTCCAGATGAGCTTGACGCTGTTGATTTCTTACGCGCTGCTCTTTTTCAGCTACATCGGCTCGGGCACGCTAAGCCAATTGATCGGCCGGCGGCGCTTTTTCATCATCGTCGGTCCGTTGATCTCCACGGTTGGTGTTGCGCTGCTATATGTGCTCGGCAACGTGCGCGGTCTTTCCCTGCCCACGATCATATCCCTTGTATCTGTGCTCGCGGTGCTGGTGACGTCGCCATGGGGCGTCATCATCACGTACATCAACGAACGTTTCGCCACCGACGTTCGCGCAACAGGTTTTGGTATAGGCCTCGGATTCTCGATCTTCATCCCCTCGTTTTACGCGTTCTACATGAACTGGCTGGGTCTGACCATGCCGCTCCGTCTCACTCCGGCCGTACTGCTGTGTCTTGGCGGACTGCTCGGCATGCTCGGCGCAATCATCGGGCCGGAAACGAGGGACGTGGATTTCTGAGGCCGCGAGGACAGCGCTCGAGATCGGAAACCTACGTGCCTTCGTCCCAGGCAGCGAAGTAGTGTTTCTGTTCCGGGGTGAGCTTATCAATAAGCACGCTCATCGAATCGAGTTTGAGCTTGGCGATCAGCTTGTCCAGATGCTCGGACACGGAGTAGACCTGCGCCTTGAGATCCTTGCCGTTCTTGACCATGTACTCGGCCGCGTGCGACTGGTTCGCGAAGCTGATGCAAGACCCTCTAATCACCCGTGGACGACCGCTCCGTGTTTCCTACGGCCCCTGCGCCACCGAATACAACGAACTAGAGCCAGCACCAACGCAAACAGCACGAGTAGGGAAAAAACGGCGACGACACTGAGATTGTGCACGGGATTGCTCAGAATAAACTTGCCGCTTCTGGAATAGAACCCGTTGAAGCTGCTGACGGCCGCTGGGAGGGCCAGCAGATCCTCTTTCGACATCTGCAGGACATGTTCGTTCGGATGATAGTGAGATCGCTCGGGAAACGCCTCCCCCGCGGCATCGAGTTCGATATGCCCGCCGAGGACGTAGCTTAGCGGTAGATCCTTGACGAAGGCGGCAACTCGTTTCGCGCTGGCGAGATCGGCGTTGGCGTCTTCGATTAGAAGGCGCCCGGGCAAAAGAAAATCTCCCGAAAAGAAAAGTCCTGTATTGCGGTCGTAAAACGAGACCTCAGTCTCGTCGTGGCCCGGTGTCGGAATCACGTCGACCATTCGATCGCCAAGATTGATTTGTGCGAGACCATTCGGCCAATCGGTGAAGTGGTAGTATCGCCGAACGCTGTCAATATCAAATCCAACCACCTGACCATTGGACAAATGCGCGAACTGTCCATCGCCCGCGCGATGGTCAAGATGCCGGTGTGTGTGAACCACCAGCAGGGGGAGCTTTGCAGTTTCATTCCCGGGCAGTAAATGCATTACCGTTGTCGCCAACGGCATCTGATTCGGATCTGCAACGTCTCCGGTGTCGATCAGGAGCGCCTCCGTCGATCCAATCAGGAGGTACATGAAAGGCGCTTCGAACGTCGCGCAAAGGTTTTCTCGAAGGATGAATGTCTGCGGGTTGTAGGGGTGCACCTCAATGGGCGCTTGCGGGCTCGCACTGCAATCCTTTGCACCCTTGTTCCAGTGCACATCCATTGAACCTGCCACTGTCTGCGACCAGGCAGGGCCGGATGCCACTAGTAATCCAACGCCGAGCAGAGCGGCAAGCAAAGACTGCATTGTGACCTCAGTATGAGCGAGTAACTTACCCCCCGCGTCGCTGTCATCGCCAAGTCGAGCCCGAGATAGTTTCCAGGAATCAAAAGCGTACATCTAAATCACAAGCAGCTTCGTTAGGAAAGCGGTCTAAGCTATTTTACTTCACGTGCCTCCGCCAAAGCCGTGGCAGAACTCCACGGACGGCTAACTCTCGATAAACCCTGACCATATCTTCGACGCGTCACTGGTGCCAGAAACTTGTGCAAGCCGATTTGTTGATTCCGGGCAATTTATCCAAGCAGGTTATGGAGGGTCGGATCACTGGCCAACTGTTCAATAACCCTTCCCTGCCCAGAATCCCCGTTTCCTGATGTTTCAGAATCGTTGCAAATTCGCTTGCCCAGAAGTGCGCGAGCTCCCGCCACAAAAAGAACTGTTTTCCGGTAGTCAACCGCCCGAGTATTGGACAGGTGTTCTTCAGCAGAGGCGGCGGCTCTCTTGTTCTTTACGTCCATTCGTGACATCTCAGCCTCCTGATTACTTCCCCTCACGGCCCCTGTCCTTTTCACAGTCTCACCTGTGACAAAGTGTGTGTTGGGGTTCGTAGCGACAACTGTGCCTGCCTCGGCAGGCGATGGAGTGAATGTCATCGTCGTCAGAGCTTGTACCCCAGTTCCCTGGGGAATACGTGACCGCCGTCGGCGCACCCTTAACCGACGCAGCGTTTATTTCCACAGCAGATTGTTACGAGCGTCGTTCTCTTTCTCATCCTTGCGAGGGTAGCTTCCCTTCATGCCAGTGCATCAGGAATTCCGTCACGGTTCCATGCGCGTATCGCCGCAAAACCGCACGTGCCTCCTCGCTGCCGCCAGATTGTTCAAACCGAGCGTACTGCGCAGGTCCACAATGATCGATGCTGGCGAAGTTCTTTGGCAAATATCCAACCGCAATATCGCCGCGACCAAGAATGGGGCTCTTGGTGATTTCCTTAACGACCGATTGTGCGCCGTTCTTATCTTCGTTGAGCGTCCAAATCAGATCGTAACTGTTTTTGGGCTTGCCCCGCTCCTCGAGGAGCAAACGCCTTTCCGGATTTATCCCTGGCGCAAATCCGCTCTCCTTTAAATTTTGCCGCAGCGTCCGATAGGCCTCTATGTGTGCGCAAAGGTGTGACCACGATGCCCTTTTTTTCCGAAGACCGAGATCGGCGACGCTGACCTCGACGCGCTGGCCGCTTACCTCTCGCAAGGCAAGCGCTAGGATGGACCACGCGAGTGATGAGACTTCATGAACTACCTCGCTTGGCACAGGTTAGATCACGGTTGTCGGGAATGCTCTCTACTAGATCATCGCCAAGGTCAACCGCTCCGTTACCATACCCTTGCTGCCAGCGCAGCGTTCGATTAACGGTGCCGCCCATGCGATGGGGCCTCACGTTCTGTCTCGCGCTCGTGCACGATTCGCATCGCCACACCTGTCAGCCTGCAAACCATCTCCGGCTGCGAAGGATAATCGAAATGCCGCACTGCGTAGCGCGACTGCGGATGTGGAATCACCATGAGCTGCCCCTTCTCGACCTGGCACCAGCAGCAGATGTGTCCGTTTCGTAGCTTGGGAATCACCAATACTGCTATCCGCTGACGGTCACCGATCACGCCAGGCGTTTTCCGCTCACCTGTGAAGCCCTGTCTTCCACCAAGGAAGACTACGCTTTCACCGTGCCTGAAGGGCGTTTTGAAGAGCGCGGCCGGCCAACATCCCAAGCGATAACGGTGTTCCCTTCACTTCCGCTCATGCTTTGTTCAACCGGAGCAAGCTAGCGGTCTAGTGGCTCAGGCTGGGCATCGGCATTGAACGAATCTCCATTTTGATTCCTGCTCCCGAAAATCTTGTGAGTTCGCAATCACTTCGTCGCAAGCGCCGGACAGAAGTTCAACAAAGCAGCGATCAGTCTTCTCACTTCAGTGCCTCTTGTGACGAGCAGGCATCGTTGGAGCCCGAGACGGTCCAATTGGGCACCGTCACGGAAGTCGTATTGAGCAAGTTGGCCATGGCCGAATCCCCCACTGGCGTAAGGTTTCCGTAACCCGCACTAATCGCTGTCGGTTGGTTGTTGTCGGCGCTCACAACTTGCGTGATGACATCGCTGGTGCCGCTGATTGTAGGTGTCGCTCCTGGAATTGGGTTAACGCCGTTGTTGGGAGTAGATGTGGCCGAGTCTAAGACAACGCCGCCGTCCGAAGGTGTATAGGCATACTCAAAATAATAGACCAAGTATCCGCTCGTGGGTGCCGTTCCCGTATTCACCGTAATGGTGCTAGCACCGCCCGTAAGACTGCCAATCCAGGCCGTTGCCGTTCCGAGATGGTGCGAGGAATTGAAACAACTCGAGGTACCAGGATTAAGATTCCAAGTTCCTCCACCCGATATGGAGTTGATCGTGACGGAAGAGGTACTGCCGTACACAACCACAATAACCCCGGCATTCCCACTGCCTACGGCTGAAACGCTCAGGCTGCAACTCGCGCTGGAACTGCCACAGTTAAACCCTGAGTTTTTCGACTGAACTTGGCTGAACGTGTGTGTCGTCCCGCCACCACCACCCGACGTGGTGTAATTCTTGTTGTAGTTCCAATAATAATTCGTCCCGTCGTAAATCACGGTCAGCTTGTCCTGAGCATTCGCTGTAGAAGTAAGCGCGATGGCTCCCGCGCCCGCGTTATTTACGTAGCTGTGAGAAGGAAGAGCCAAGGTACGGCTACCCGTAGCATCTTGTTTCGCAATGAGCTTGCCCGACCACCCGCTGGTCGCACCGGTGATCAAGAGAGTGCGATTGCCACCCAATGTGACCTCCGCATTGGGAGACGAGGCAGGCCAAGTTATCGTCGCGCCATCGGTCAATATGGAGAACGCGCTGCTGCCGCTGCTGTTGATGACATATTGAGCGCTGGCTACGGAACTATCCGTATATCCCGTTCCACCAGCCACGGCGTAGATCGTTTCCGTGAAGGAAACTCCAATCGCCCCACTATAGAGCGTGCTGCCAGCGGCACAGCCCGACGATCCGTTCGTCCTTGGAGAGCCCGTAGTGTTCCAGCAAATCACCGCGCCAGAGGACGTGGTTGAAATCGTTACATTCTGCGAGCTAGTGTAGGTGCTCGGAGGAGGAGAAAAAGTTGGCATCGTAGCTTGCGGCAGAGAGCTGATGACATATTGACCGCTGGCCACGGAGCTGTCCGTATATCCCGTTCCACCAGCCACGGCGAAGATCGTTTCGGTAGAAGAAACTCCAATCGCTCCACTATAGAGCGTGCTGCCACCGGCACAGCCTGACGATCCGTTCGTCGAAGGAGACCCCGTGGTGTTCCAGCAAATCACCGCGCCAGAGGACGTGGTTGAAATCGTTACATTCTGCGGGCTAGCGTAGGTGCCGGGAGAGGGAGAAAAAGTTGGCGTAGCCGCTTGCGGAGCGGACGCCCCATAGCAACTAGCTGGATTGAATACGAGTTCCGGGCCCGTGCCATCTGGCCTTCCACCCATCGCATTCAAATAGCAATTCATCGCCGGGTTCGCGTTTACGTGCCCGGCATAGGCAGTAGCAAGAGATGTGCCAGTGCATTGTCCGCTCGCCGTCGCTGGCATCCCGGCCTGCTGACCCGGGGTGTTGAGTGTCCCCGAGCACTGCCCGACGTTTCCGCTAGACACGTCCGGTCCGATGGGAGGCCATATCAGCGAGCCAAACCATGATGGCTTGGAGGATAGATAGAACGATGCCGGCAGAGCGCCTTGCCCTATGCCCGTGTCGCCCTTGGTCGGCACAGAGTTTGGATAGCCCGCGGCTCCTGTGGGAACCTCCGAAGTACTTGCACAGGTGGTGGACCAGCCGGTGTCGGATGAATTCCCGCAAAATCTAACTGTGCCGGTAGCAACGTCCCAATTACCCCACATCAATGCGGTTGAATACACTAACGGATCGGCCGGGAACACATTCGGAAAGCCGAACTCGAATGCAACGGCAGGAGTAAAATTGCCCGTTTGATCTACATATTTAGTCGTATAGCCGGGAGTGCCGACCACATTGGCAACAAAATTCCCGTAACGGTCTCCATACGCATCATAAATACCGCCGGTCGCACTATCCTTGAATGTAGTTGAGCCACATTGGCCGTTTGCACACGAGTCCCACCCGAGTACGAAATTGCGATAGAACGTAGCCATGTTTGCGGTGCCGTGATTGCCGTCACCGCCTGCGTAGGAATTACCTACATTGCCTTCCCACAGCTCGAAGTCGTTTACATCATGGCCGAAGCCAGAGCCGCGCATGAAATCAGATTGGTAATTGTCGTTCTCAATAAAGTTGTATGCGATCACATCGCCGGAACTCGCTCCGTCGAGAACGATTGGCGCGAAAACTTGGACGATGATGTTGTTCTCGAATAAGTTTTCACTGCCTATTTCTTGGCGAATGCCGTATGAATCCGCTCCGGTGGAATGGTAGAAGTAGTTATTCTGGACTGTGCTGTGTTCAACTTCGAAGAGTTCGACCGCCCAACGGCTCATGTTAGTTAGCCGACACCCGCTTACCCAAAAGTTGATCGCATTAAAAGCCTGAATAATATCGTTTGTCGCGGCAGAGCTGTCGTCGATGGACAAATTCTCGACGCCCACCGTGTTGATGGGTTGCGCATACCACACTCTTGGAGTTTGACCGGACTGCCAATCAGGATGAATGAGCGGATCCCCAATCGTGACGACGCTTCCGGCTATATTCGTCGCATAGGTCATCTCGAAATGGCCGCGCAGCGCCTCCTCATTGCCAGGACCGTTGTTCGAGCAGCCGACCCCCGTTGATGTCCAAAGGGCAGAACACACAAACATCTGGCTGTTATCCGTGGCAGCCCCGGTACATGCTGCCGTTGGACTGGCTGCCGTGTAACCTGTCTCGCACTGTTCAAGAAATAGCAGCGTTGGATTTGTCGTGTTGATGTTGGTAGTGGAACTGAAAGTAAGAGAATTAGAACCTTTGGAATATCCCGCCGTCCACCCATAGAAAGTAGCGTCTCCCCCGTAGGTGGTATCGGCGCTGGTGGCAGTAATCAAACAAGAGCCAAGTTGACAGCCGGAAGCTCCTGCGCCCGACGCTATGACAATGAACGTGCTGTTGGCCCCCGAACCGCGCAGGGCGACATGACCCGTGGTCGGAAAGGTAATGCCACCGCTGTTGATCGTGAATGTGCCGGGACCAAGCAAGACATAATGATTCGCGCCGCAAGCGGCCAGGGCGCTGGTGATTGTCGAGCCACTTCCCGTGTACGCCGCAATGGTCGAGCCGCATTGAGTCCACGAAGCATCGGGAATCCCGCCAATCACGCCCGAGCCGGACCAGTTCGAGGTGTAACGATTTGAGCTGATAATGTTGGCCTGGGCATGGATACCCATGGTGCACGATAGAATCAGCGCGAGTATCGCGGCGATGTATTTTATGGCTCGTAGCACGCGATCCCCGTTAGTGATGATGTGAAAGTGTAATTCGTCGTGAAGTCAGCCGTGATGGACCCTGCCGACACCTGAACGAAATACTCGGTCGCCATAGAAGTTCCCGAAACTCCTTGCGCTCCGAGAGTCCAAGCAAAATTTGTTCCTACGCTAGCCTGACCTCCAGAACCTGAAATATCAGAGGTCCATCCGACGCACAAATCATTCGATCCGGTTGTTGTCACCGCGTTCGATGTAACGGCGTTCACCGCCGTGCCAGGAGCAATCTGCATGTTATGGCCGGTAACATCCAGGACTCCTGATCCACTAAAGGTTGCTAGTGCTATTGTGCTGATGGGAATGCCAGTTGAGCCTGTCCACGCGAACGTAATTGTGCAGCTTGACGTATTTGCACCGGCAGTAGCTTTGTACATGCCGCCCGTACCGTTCGTCCCTGTTGGAAATCCGCTTAGAGCCGTGTACGTATCGCTGCCACTTGAGACGTTGCAGTTATCACTGACCGTCAACGTCGAACTGGAAATGTTGATGCTTACGCCGATAAGGATATTTTGACCCGCCGTGACGGAACTGCCGAACGTACAGGTAAGCGAACTGCCGCTATTGTTGCCACAGGCTTTCGATTGCAGGAACGAGGGTGCTGTTCCACCCCCGCCACCGCCACCCGACGTGGTGTAATTCTTGGCGTAGTCCCAGTAAAAATTCGTGCCGTCATACGAGACGGTCAATTCGTCCTGAGCATTTGCCGTAGCAGTAAGTGTGATGGCTCCCGCGCCAGCACTATTCACGTAGCTGTGCGAAGGAAGAGTCAAGCTGCGGCCACCGGTCGCATCTTGTTTTGCAATGAGCGTTCCCGACCAGCCATTGGTCGCACCGGTGATCAAGAGGGTGCGATTGCCGCCCAATGTGACCTCCGCATTCGGAGATGATGCGGGCCAAGTCACAGTCGCGCCGTCCGTCAAAGTGGAGAACGCCTGCCCGAATGCAAGGATCGGGATACTTAGGATACAAACCAAAACCAGAAGTAGGCGTAGAACCATCATCGACCTCCCACGCGACGCTGATCTGCGGAACGTGCAATGCCGGAGAAATCCGGCCCCTGCCCGAACCAGTCCAAGCATTCCTGAGAGAAAGAATTTGTTCCCATCCATGCGACAAGCCTCCGAAAAATCGGCCCTCGGCTCATGGCACCCGCGGCGCCAAACTCTCCGGTCACCAATCGTCTAGATGTTCCAACCTAAAAACGTCTTAGAAGTGGTTTGACTTGGGGTGAACGCCACAAAGCACCTACCAACCTCTGCAATAGTAGTATCGATCCTCCGAAACAGATAACCGCGGGAATATATAACTTGCTTAACAATAGGCGTCAAGTAGAAAGATAAATTTGTAGTAAAGGGTTACCTGAGATATTTACGCAATAAGCTATCCGGTGGTACGACGTTCCAGCGCGAAGCCAAGGCCGTATTTGACCGAGAGCGGGAAGGGCGAGCGGACGAATCGCAAATTGGTTTCTGGGATGCCCTGATTGTTTCATCTGCCTCAAGAAACGGCGCGACTCGGATTCTGTCTGAAGAATTAAACGCGGGGCAAAGGATTGCTGGGATTCTCATCGAGAATCCACTTGTCGGTATCCGCTGAGGCGTCCCGAAAACGGGTATCGCTCTGTAACTAGTGCCCCCGTGATAAGTGGCGCGCCCAGGGAGACGATTTTAGATCTTTTCTCCGTGAATTCGTGTCAGCGGTGAGCCAAATTGAGGTCCTGGCTGTGATGAGCATTTAGCCGGTTCCCGGGCCCAAGAGTACTTCTCCCGTTATCGAGACTTGGCCGGGCGAGAAGGTGTCAAGCGGGTGGGCCTGCAAGTTTTTCTGAAAGCTCGACGAAATCTACCAGGAGCGAGGTGGCAGGACTCGGAAAAACTTGGCGGTCCGCTTGCCGGTGCTATCCCGCCGGAAAGCCCACATCGAAACAAGCATTCCCAAAAACACGGGCAGCAATCCGACCGTATTCTCGACGAAGGCAGGGGGCAACAATGCCAAGAGTAGAAACGTACTGAATGCCACCGCAAGATAACCCTCTAATAGCGACAGCCACGGGAAGGCCTTTCGCATCATCGTCAAGTCCGTGGTCATCACCCAATACATGACGGACGCAAAGCAAATAGGTCCAAACGCAAGCCAAGTGAAGCTCACGGTGGCGTAGATCAGTGGCAAGAACCAACGGTGCGTCTCTAAGCCGAAGGCGTATTGGGCCAGAATCTTGTTTCCAAAACGCCCATAGTAGAGGGGGATGGCCCAACATACCGTGACAACTGCCGCCCACGCAAAGATGCGCCACTCCGTCAAGAAGCCCGTCAGAATCGCAACCAGCACTTGACGCCAATACCAAGTGACCGAGCGTCCTTGGCTGAACTGCTCCAAAAGGTCGCCCGCCAGAGCTTCGTTCCTGGGCCCAGGGATCAAGTGTTCGACCAACCAGGTCGCCTGTACCGGTGGTTTTGACGATCTCATGCCCGTTCTCCCTCAAATTCTCTCAAGCCTCGCCACAGATTGATCAATGCGCTCCGTGCCTCACGAACCTCGCGGAGGCCTTTCTTGGTGATACGAAAATACCGCTTGGCTCTGCCCCCGCGCTGAGGTGTGGACTCGCCCAACTCAGAAGACACCAAGTCCTTCTCTTCGAGCCGCTCCAGAGCGGCATAGACGGTGCCCGCTGCTACCGCTCGACCGGATTGCTGCTCGATCTCGCGGGAAATGGGCACCCCATATGCGTCTTCCCCCAACCGCATCAGAGCCAGCAAGACCATCAATTCAAAGTCTCCCAGATAGCTTCGTTTCGGCATTTCTTACTTTATAATGAATAAATCGGTCTGGGTCAATCTCTTTTGGGGCGAAGATAAGAGTCGGAATTGGTGTTCCCTGGCGCCAGTGCCTTTATCGAACGCCTTCACCGGAGATCGAGCCGAGATTGGATATAGGTTCGAAGCGAGTTATAGGGTAGCGACAGAAGTCATTGAAAAAAACCGCTTGAAAGAGATCGCGCGCCCGGAGGGATCCGAACCCCCGAACCTGTGCTTAAAAGGTGCGGAGTAGAAGGTTCTAAGTGCCGCTTCTGGTGTCGCTTACGAAGGGCCGCGTCATTTATTCCACCGTTGAACTGGACCGAAGTTGGACTGAGATCGTTGGGGTGAACCCCTCAGATGGCACAATTCGGATGGTTGCAGGCCTCGCAACCGAACCTCCCCTTGCTCGAATTGTTGCCGCAAATCGCAACCGTCCGAATCTGTCATTTCGTTTTGCGAATATGGACGTTGTCCGTTTGTTCGGATTTCCTTGCCCATGTGGCCGTCACATAATTTCCAGTTTGCTCGTCTTCCAACCGGTCGCGAGTGTCGGAGGCTGTCATTTCTCAGAAGCGTTAACTAGGCACTAGACCAGATTTGCCGTTATTTGACTTGCGGGATTTTCTCCAACGTTCCGGCCGGAAGTGCGGGCAGAGCAAGGTGCTTGCGCAAGAATTCGTAGCGGTCGTGGCGGGCCTGTGCATTTAGCGCATGAGCTGAGTCGTAGAATTTGATCTCCTTTGGACCTGAGCTCAATTCGAAATAATGCTTGGCCGCGGAGACCGGGACAAACTCGTCGTGCGTGGCGTACTGAAAGAACGCGGGCGCAGGACCGAGATGCGTCGCATAGGTGCCAGGATCGGTCCAACTATTGGCATCGAGATATTCTTTGAGTTTGTCCATCGGCACTGATTTGCGAAACGCCACGATATCCGGACGATCCGAAGAAAGAACCACCTCCCGAACAGATACGGGGTCGCCCATGAAGACGAAGGCCACAAGACGCTTGTCCACGGCGTTGAGAATGCTGCCGCACTGAGCATCAAAACTGTGGCCGACGTAGGCGACGCGCTTCGCGTCCACATCGTTGCGCGACAATAACAGGTCGAGGCCGCGGCGAAGATCGATCACTTGCTGCGTTGTCACCTCTGAATCCTGGGAACTCAGAGGATTCGGATCGGGCTTGAAGCCGGGCCGGACATAAGGAGCGTCGATCAGCAACGAGACGACGCCAGCCGACGCGAGGGCAACTGCCTCATCGAGGAATTCGGCGCGGTTGGCCGTAGGAGATTTAGGCATCATCCAGTGTCCCCACAGAACAGCGGCGAATTTGCCTTTTCCATTCGGCATGACGAGATACGCGGGCACGCGTCCGTCTTTTGGACTGCCGTAGGTGATGTCATGAATCTCTACGCCAGCACGGTCCTGGATTGAGATTTCCTTAATATCGAGTGAAGCGTGGGCATCGTAGTCAAAGTGCTTTAGAGCTTGAGAATAGGAGCCTTTGGCGAAGCTAGGTTCCAGTAGAAGGAGGACCAGCAGAATTGTGGAGAATTTCACGCCATATCTCCGATTGGGCCACTCAATCACGGATGGTACGCTCCGGCTGCCATCGACACAATGAAATTGGACAACCCGAGCAGGTGCCGCGCGCTGGTTTCGGAAAAACTGGAGTTTGAAGAACTGGCCGTTTACTCAGTCCCCTGGACCACCACATGTCGCCTAGAAACGGGGTTCGAGGACATTATTAACAGCGCTGAGTAATGTCGCTTTTCCTCGAAGCGGACTTGGGGACCGGAAGAACTTTCGGATGCGCAGTGACACGTCAACGACCTTGAAGAAAGAAACTACCAAACCGGCGGGTTCAAACTTCCTGCAGCAGCAGGCCAAGTTCGATGACTTCATCGAGATCTTTAACCAGGAGCGTCCTCACGAAGCCTTGGACATGAAGTGCCCGGCCGAGGTCTATCAGCCCTCCACGCGCACCTACCAGGGATTGCCGGATATCGATTATCCTCTCCACGACAAGATCATCGTCGTGACCAACTGTGGCCGCATCTGTCTGGGTCGCAAAAAGATTAATTTCAGCACGGTCTTTGCCGGCCAGGCCGTGGGCATCAAAGAAATTCACGACGATATCTGGCTGGTCAGTTTTATGGATTATGATCTGGGGTACTTCGATCTGGCGACTCGAGTGTTGGAACCGCTGGAAAATCCCTTCGGCCCAAAAGTGTTACCTATGTCTTAGGTACGTTGTGTAACCCATGTCTCCGGGCTGGACCGTCCGTTTCATATCATCAAAATAAGTGCCGTCGACTAATCGCGCGGAACCGCAAGAACAGAGGTCATTCTTGACGATTCTTTGCCCGCAACAAAGTGCGATGGCGGCTTAGGAGCAGCAGATGTTTGGCCGATAGTTTTGCCAGTCGGCCCGATCGCACAAATCTGCGCGCCATTCATTAGCTACCCTCACCCACTGTTTCCTCGACGATGCGGCCGTCGAACAGATGGATGGTACGGTCGGCGATTCCCGCATAGCCCCTGTCGTGCGAAACCATGCAAATAGTTGCGCCGTCGGCGTGCAACTGGCGCAGCAGGTCTATCACCGCTTCGCTGTTTTTCGAGTCGAGCTTGCCCGTTGGCTCATCGGCGAGCAGGACCGATGGTTGGCCCACTAGGGCGCGGGCAACTGCAACGCGCTGTTGCTGGCCACCCGAAAGCTGCGCAGGGTAGTGCTTGGCGCGGTGCGCCATGCCGACGCGATCGAGCACCTCCTGGACCCGCCGTTTGCGTTCCGCCGCGCCCATGTTGCGATACGCTAATGGAAGCTCGACGTTTTCGTACACAGTGAGATCACCGATGAGATTGAACGCTTGGAAAATGAAGCCGATTTCGCGATTGCGAATGCGGGTGCAGTCGGAGATGGAATGATTCTGCGCATGGTCGCTGTGAATCCAATAGTTTCCATCGGTCGGCGAATCGAGCAAGCCCAGGATCGAAAGGAGCGTTGACTTGCCGCAGCCGGACGGGCCGGCGATCGACAGGAATTCCCCAGGTCGGATTTCGAGATGAACTTCGCTTAACGCGTGCGTTTCGACCTCGTCGGCGTGAAATACTTTGGTGACGCCTTCCAGGAGTATCAATGGCTGTATGCTGCTCATAGCTTGGCTCCTTCGCGTGAGGCGATTCCGATGTTTCATGCCCACTAGAGATGCTCACTTCCTCCATTTGTAATCTGTACGTTCGATTGTTCGCAGCGCAGCGCCAACATGGGATCCACCCGTGTGGTTCTTCGCGCCGGCACTCTGGGCTACTCGTGGCGCAAGGCAATCGCGGGTTCGATGCACAGGGCGCGCAGTGCGGGAATCCAGCACGCCACTAGGGCCACGAGTGCGAGAGTCGTCGACACCGCAAGGTAAGTCGCGACATCTGTTGCGCTCACGATCAGAAAGTGTTTCAGAAGGCGGGCCGTAGCAAACGCGCCTGCCAATCCCGCTACCAAGCCCACGGCCACGACAAGCATCCCCTGGCGAATGATCGTTATTAGGATCGCCTTCGGCTGCGCACCGAGAGCCACACGAACGGCGATTTCGTGTGTTCTTTGGTTGGCATCGTAGGAAACGACGCCATAAATACCCACAACCGCGAGTATCAACCCTAGAACTCCGAGCGCTGCGGCCAAGTCAGCAGAAACCTGAAAAGGCAGGAGCCCGGATAGCGTGTAAAGCCCTTGGTTCATGGTTTCGATATCCCAGATCGGCTGACCGACTGCAAGGGAGTCAACCTCCCGTTTAATTGCGGGAATCATCGATTCCGGGAAACGGACGGTCCGTACCTGAAGCGTTTCCCAGGAATCGTCCCAGGGGCGCTGTGCGAAAGGGACGTACAAGTAGGGACCGATGGACCCTGTGACGCCTTTATAGCGCGCATCGGCGGCAACGCCGATCACTCGGCAGAAATGCTGCGGGTCGCCAGCCATCTTGAATCGCTGGCCTATAGGGCAGACAAGAGGCCAATAGCGGCGGGCGAAAGACTCGCTTACGATCGCGACGTGCTGAGCGTGCTCGTCGTCTGCCTCCGTAAACGCGCGCCCACGAATGATTGCGATGCGCATATTGTCGAAATATCCGGGAGAAACGACGTTGTACGACGATGGAGAATCCTGGTGTGCGGCCTCGCGCGGATTACGTTCAATCGTGATCGTGTCCGCGATCGTGGTGTAGCCCATCGGGACCGAGAACGCCGTGCTTGCGGATACAATCCCCGGCAAAGCGCGAACCCGATCCAACAGATTCCTATAGAATGCAGTGCCTTGGACTTTGTTATAGCCCGTCAGGAGAGGATCCATCGTTAGATTTAGGACGTGGTCCGGATCGAAGCCGAGATTTGCTCGTTGAGCCTTGGTGAGGCTGCGGATGAACAGTCCTGCGGCAATCAGCAGCATCAGCGAGCCGCCCACCTGTGCCGCCATAAACGCGTTACGGAAACGACGCCAGCCCTTCATCGTGTAGCGGCCGCTTTGATTCAACAAAGGACCGAGCTCTCCGCGCGAAACGTAGATAGCGGGTACGATGCCGACTAACAGCGCGGTCACCACCGCGGCAGCCAGGGCGTAGCTCAACACGCGCCAATCGAAACTAAATTCGAGGCGGAGCGGAATGTCCGTTTGCAGATTCACGGAACTGAGAAACGCGCCCCCGCACCATCCCAACACGATCCCGAGCATGGCTCCCGCAGCGGCCAAGAGAATGCTTTCCGTGAACATCTGGCGTACGAGGCGGCCGCGTCCTGCCCCGAGCGCGGCGCGCAAAGCCATTTCACGTGATCGCGTCGCAGCGCACGCGAGAAACAGGTTCGCGATGTTCAGACAAGCCAAGATAAGTACTAGAGCTCCGAGTCCAAGGAACAGGCCCGAGACACGAACTGCCGTTCCGGGAGTTCCCAGCCTTGTGGTCAATTCTGGGAAAACGGCGAGAGTAAGGTCCTCCTCGTCGCGGGGATCTTCGTGCGAGAGTTGGCGGGCTGCAATCCCAAGCGCCGATTCTGCCTTTCGGAGAGTGACGCCGTCCTGCACACGTCCGAGCACCGTCAGGCCGCGAAATGTGCGATTGGCGACGAAATTATCTGGGACATCACCCGTGATCGGCGCCATGCCGATTGGGAGATAGCCTTGTACATTCACCCAAGAATTGACGCCATAAAACCCTTGCGGAGCTACGCCAACGATCCTCACCTCGTGACCATCCACGGAAATCTTCGTTCCAATAATGCGGGAATCTCGGTGAAAACGGCTCTTCCAACATGAGTAGCTAAGCACCATCACCGGGTCGGCCATCGCCACTCTGCCCTCCGACGGCAAGAAGAGGCGGCCAAGCGACGGCTCAATTCCTAAAACGGAGAAAAAATTCCCCGTCACGTAACTGTTCATACTCCGATCCGTCTGCCCGTTTACCGTAACGCCGTCCAGCCAATCTTCGTAACCGATGAGACCGGAGAATATATCCGGCGTCTGCTTCTCGATCTCCAGGTATTCGTGAATTGAAAAAACGCCCCGTCTCTGCTCAGGCGTGAGCAGCATGATCTGCGAGGGGTACTTCACTGGCAAGGGCCGCAGCAGAATCGAATCCACGACGCTGAAAATCGCAGTGTTGAAGCCGATTCCGAGCGCCAGTGTAATTACGGCAACGATACTGAAGCCCGCTCGCTTGCGCATTATGTGAAGCCCGAAGCGAACGTCCCGAATAACGGTCTCGAGCTCCGGAATTCCGACGCGGCTCCGGTAATCTTCCTTGGTCTGCTCGATCCCACCGAACTCGATCAGAGCTTGCCGACGCGCCTCTGCCGGAGTCATCCCGGCGTCGACGTTATCCTCCAGGTGCATCTGAAGGTGGGCTTCAATCTCTTCTGCCAGCTCCTTCTCTCGCCGCTCTTTGTCAAATACTCCACGTAGTCGGGCGAACCACGATCGCAGCGCGCTCACGTATGCTCCCTCCCGGGCAAAGGCTCAAACCCTCAGTCTCACGACCCCTCACGCGCTGACAGGACTCGCGCCACAATCGCAGCCATTGCCTTCCAGTCGCGCGTTTCCTCTCCCAACTGCTTCCGGCCCGCACGCGTGAGCTTGTAGCACTTGGCTCTGCGATTGCTCTTCGACACTTGCCACTCCGAGGTGACGTAGCCTTCCTGCTCCAGCTTCAGCAGCGCCGGGTAGATCGTCCCGTGCTTCACAGACAGCTGGTTGCCGCTCGTACGCTCAATGCGGCGTGCGATGCCGTATCCGTGTAACGGTCCTAATGTCTCGAGCGTTTTGAGGATCATCAACGCCAGAGTGCCTTGCCAGACGTCCGTCCTGTCGGCCATTTCGATGGGTCACTCCTATTGGTCTCGCATGCATCGTGCCATAGAGTCCTCGCGAATTAAAGAAGCGAAACACCGTATCTACAGTCCATCTACCTATTGTATTCCTATATATATTGGTTTACTATACGTCGGTTCGCAAGGGGAGTTCATCCATCATGAAAATAATCTCTTGGGCTTTGGCTGCACAGTGGAATCCGTGGAAGGTCGCGCGAATCGGCGCTACGCTTGCCTCCGTGGCAATCGTGTTCCTCACCGCCGATGCCGTGTGCGCGGCCCAGCATCCGCTCGATCCGCTGAGCGCGGACGAAATCACGCAGACGATTGCACTGCTGAAGGCGGCCGGCAAAGTCTCGGATAGCAGCGAGTTTCCGTTGCTGGTACTGCGCGAACCTCCTAAAGCCGAGGTGCTTGCTTTTCACTCGGGCGATCCGATCCGCCGCGAAGCGTTCACCGTGATCTACGAGCGCGCGAGCGGAAAGACTTTTGAAGCCGTTGTGGATCTGACGGGCAAAAGCATCGCGTCGTGGGAGGAAATCAGGGGCGTCCAGCCTTCCATCATGGTGAAGGACATCCAAATCGCTTACCAGGCGGCCTTCTCGGATCCTCGTTTTGCTGAGGCGATGAAGAAACGCGGAATCGCTAATCTCCAGGACGTGACGCTGGATGCCTGGTCGGCGGGCTGGTACGGACCATCGGCTGAAGACGGCCATCGCGTCTTAGCGATGGTTCCCTACTACCAAGGGAAGCTGTCCAATTATTATGCGCGACCGATCGAGAATGTTGTCGTCCGCGTGGATCTGAATCTGGGAAAGGTGATCAGCTTCGTCGACTCAGGTGTTGTCCCGATTGCGACGGCCCCTGCGGACTTTGCGGCGGGGACGGCGGGCACCGCGCCAGGGGAGAGCGTGCAGACAGCAGGCGCAAACTTTGTAGTCGATGGGAACGAAGTGCGCTGGCACAACTGGCACTTCCGGTTCACTGTAGACGAGAGGGAAGGTCTGGTGCTCCAGACAGTCGGCTATCAAGACGGCGTTCGCCTCCGGCCGATCCTCTACCGCGGCTCCGTCTCAGAGATGTTCGTGCCCTATGCCGATCCCGGCACCGCCTGGTATTTCCGCAACGTCTTCGATGAGGGTGAAGTTGGCCTTGGCTGGCTGACAGACTCGCTCGAGCCGGGAACTGATGTCCCGTCGAACAGCCGCTTTTTCGACGCCATCATCGCCGACCAGCAAGGCCATCCTCGTGTGATCCCCCGCGCGGCCGCTCTCTATGAGCGCGATGGCGGCCTGCTGTGGAAGCATCTAGATCTTGCCACGCAACGCAATGTGTCCCGCCGGGCGCGGGAACTAGTCCTCAGCTATATCACCACCATTTCAAATTACGACTATGGCTTCGAATGGATTTTCCACGAGGATGGCACACTTGAAATGGAAGCACAGTTGACGGGCCTCATGATTCCCAAGGGCGTGGCTACCAATGCCGACGCGACTTACTCGCGCATGGTGGCCAACCAAGTCGCCGCTGTCGAACACCAGCACTTTTTCAACTTCCGGTTGGACATGGACGTGGATGGCGGTTCCAACAGCATTCTGGAGATGAATACAACTGCGGTTCCACCGGATTCGAAGGCGCCGCGTACCCGCGCGTTCGTGACACGCGAGACCATGCTCATGACCGAACTTCAGGCCCAGCGGCGCCTGAACGCGGCGACCGACCGAAGTTGGATGGTAATTAATCCTGGCGTGAAGAATTCGCTGGGCGAGGCTGTCGGCTATGAACTCATGCCCGAAGGCAATGCCGTTCCCTATGTCGCGGCTGATTCGTGGGCAGGCAGGCGTGCCGGCTTTCTCAACGAGCAGCTATGGGTCACACCGTACGATCCAACCGAAATGCACGCGGCGGGCGACTATCCGAACCAACGGAAGGGTGACGACGGGCTGCCCATGTGGACAGCCGCGAATCGTTCGATTGAGAATCGCGACATCGTCCTCTGGTACACGGTTGGGATGACTCACGTCCCGCGGCCGGAAGACTGGCCAGTTGTCCCTGTCCATCGCGTCGGCTTCATGCTCGTTCCGGTCGGTTTCTTCTCAAAGAATCCCACCATCGACGTGCCCGCGGCGCCTGCTGCGCCCTGAGCGCCGCGGAACTCCTGCTCACGAGCTATGCAGTACGAAACCCTAAGGGCCGCCTCTGGTGTCGCTTACGAGGACGCGCGTCATTTATCTCGCTCTTGAATTGGACCGACGTTGGACTGAACGATTGGGGTGACCCCCTCAGATGGGCACCATCTTTTGTAGCCATGGATGGCGTTGGCTAGCTTTTGGCTCCAACACGATGATAAGCTCCGGCCTCGCTTGTGACTTCCCTGTGAGGTCCAAATGATCGCGGGACTGATGAAGACCTACAGTGGCGTGCCCTGCTTTCGTTGCGGAGAACCGATCGCCGTTTCCGGAAGGGTTGCCCGCCTCCAGGTTGATCTCAACTCCGAAGAGACGATTGCCCAGGAGTTCATAGCTCGCAGTAAGCTCTGCGAGTGCGAAAATATATATTCGGTCACCGATATTCGCACCTATGACGGAGCGCCGCGGCGAAGAATTGCTAAGCCTCGAGCGGCCGGATCAAGCGCGTAATCTCCGGTCGGTTGAACTTATCTCTCAAGAAGGATTTGTCTACTCAGGTCGTCAAGAACGCGCGAGAACTCACCCACCGTCAAAGCGGGCCCGTAGCATTCCTTCCCAGCTTGCAGAACAGGCAACCACCAGGAACCTTCTTCCACGCGTAGAGAAGAGTAGAGGCTAGCGCCGGAACCTAACAACAAACCGACCAGCGTCTGGATGGGATAACTCGGAATTCCGTGTGTGCTCAGAACAACGTCGAATTGCCACAACCGCAGCAGATTTTTCACCACCTCCAGGGACCCGGCAAAGTGGCATTCGCAACCATACTTTTCGAGAAGCTGCCTGACGAGTGAAAATGATTGAGGACTGTCGCCTACCAGAAGAACCCTGATCATGTCGCTACCGTCCATGAAAACCTCCACTCTTGGTCGCGATCTCCAATACGGCCGCCCGAACCAATCGCGGCGCCGAACGAACGGATCGGTATCCGCCGTGAATTACCTTCCCTCAGGTGGCGGAGGCCGGTGAGTCATCAGAAGGCTGGCCCTGAACAAGAGGCTGTTCAGCTTGTGTGATATTTCTTGGCAAGATCTCGCTCTGCCTGCAGCCAATCGTCCTGGTCCCGTCCGTGCACACCACCGCGTTCCAAGTGTATTTCGTACGCTCGCTGCCGGATTTCTTCCCAATTCGGACCCGCTTCAAGCTCGTGTGGGATCTGCTCAGACTCAGCCGTCTCGTGTTCCATAGCTTCCATGCCTGCCGCCACAGTTTTCGATCTCATATCCTCTGTACCTCCTTTTGAATTCGTACCGTCGACATGCCTGTCGGGAACAATCGAATCGCATTTCCTGGTCTTGTCAAAGTCGGTCAAGAACCCTAAGGCAACTCGTTCATTCAGCTTCGTGCACCTCATCTCTCTCATACTTGTGCTCGACACATTTGTTAGACTTCTTCTAATCTTGCCACCCTCCTCCGAGAGCCTGATAGAGCTGAACGAGCGCGAGCCGCTCATGGAGTTCCGCCTCTACAAGATTCAGCTCCGCTGAGAAGTAATCGGTTTCATTGGTCAACACCTCGAGGTAGCTCGCCGTTCCACCGCGGTATCGGATATCTGAGAGGTGTGCGGCTCCCTGCGCTGCCGTGGTCAACAAACCCTGCTGCTCGCGGAATTCGCGGTCTTTCTGATAGGCGATGAGCGAGTCGGACACCTCGCGGAATGCTTCTTGGAGGACACTCTCGTACGTCAGCAATTCCTGCCGTTCTTGGGCCTCAGAAAGCCTCACATTCGAGCGCAGCCTTCCACCTTCGAATATCGGCTGCGTCAGCGAGGCGGCGGCGTCCCACAAACCTGCGGGTCCGGTGAAAAGACGCGTGAGAGCGTCACTTTCGAATCCTCCTGTGCCCGTCAGCGAAATGTCGGGAAAATAAGCGGCCTTGGCCACGCCAATCCTTGCATTCGCGGCGATCAGATTCTGCTCAGCCTCTCGAATATCCGGACGGCGCTCGAGGAGCTCCGAGGGAAGCCCCTCTGGAACGCTAAGCGGGTTTGGCTGTTCGGTGATCTCGCGACCGCGAGTGACGGGGCCTGGATTCTGGCCGAGCAGTATGCTGATGAGGTTTTCTTGCTGCTGGATCTGGCGCTCCAGATCAGGAATGGTCTCGGAGGCCGTATATACCAGCTGCTCGGCCTGACGTACATCGAGATCCGAAGCAGATCCGTTTTGCGCCAACACTTGAGTGAGATGCAAAGAGTCCTGGCGCGACGCGAGCGTGCGTCGCGAGATTTCGAGCTGCAGATCGAGTGCGCGAAGCTGAAAATAGGCGGACGCGACATTCGCAATCACTGTGTCCAGCACTGCCCGGCGGCCCCACTCACTCGCTAGCAGGTTGGCTCTAGCGGCCTCCGTCGCTCTGCGGTATTTGCCCCAGAAATCAAGATCCCAGATGACAGACAGGTTGAGTTCGCCCGTATTCGTTTTGTAGGCAGGAAACAGAGCTGAAACCTTTGGGTTGCGCTGACTGACGATATCGGCGCCAGCGCTTACCGACGGAAGTTGATCTGCGCGCGTGATTCCCAATTGCGCTTGTGCTTGAAGAACGCGCGTCGCGGCAATTCGCACATCATAGTTCTGTCGCAAGGCAACGCGAATCAAGTCCTGTAGCTGTGGATCCTGGAAAACGGTCCACCACTTCGCATCGCCGAGAGAAATATCTTTGGGTTCAGATAGATCGGCCGGACCGCGATAGGTTGCCGGTACGTCGACGACCGGTCTCTGGTAGCGTGGACCAACGGTGCAACCCACAAGGAGAACCGCTAACGCTACTGGGAGGAGCGAACAGAAGCTCCGTGTCATACGGTCTCTCCTTCCGCACGGATCGACGCTTTTCCAGTGCCCGCCAACTGCTTGGCGCGGAGCGACAAGCGTTCAACCACTGCAAATGTG
>Ga0210404_10000376_pt1 | contig 24784 bp, 18 predicted proteins | sample IncBWH28MmetaG_FD_155455 | JGI IMG/M metagenome (GOLD analysis project Ga0210404, IMG submission 155455) | Forest soil microbial communities from Barre Woods Harvard Forest LTER site, Petersham, Massachusetts, United States - Inc-BW-H-28-M | ecosystem: Environmental > Terrestrial > Soil >... | reverse complement strand
CGTCACGGAAAATGCGGCCGACATGATTGCGTTGGTCGACGTGAAGGGGCGGCGGCTTTACAACAGTCCTGCGTATAAGCGAGTTCTGGGATATTCCGCGGCGGAATTGGGGGAAACGTCGTCTTTTGAGCAGATTCACGCAGACGATCGTTTCAAGGTCCTTGAGGCGGCGCGTGAGGCACGCAGCACTGGCGTGGGGAAAAAGTTGGATTACCGCATCCGCCACAAAGATGGCACTTGGCGAGTTGTGGAGTCGTTGGCCAACACCATCCGGAACGAGAAGGGCGAGGTTACCAAACTGGTGATTGTCACTCGCGACGTCACCGAGCGCAAACGAGCGGAAGAACAACTGGAGCATGGCTCCTTCCATGATGCTCTGACCGGGCTGCCTAACCGGCGTCTCTTTCTGGATCGCCTGCAGCGTTTGTTTGCCCGTGCGCAACGGAGCCCGGAGCGCCAGTACGCCGTGTTGTTCGTGGATCTGGATGGCTTCAAGGTGTTTAACGACACCATGGGTCCCGCGGTAGGCGATCAGGTGATCGTGGAGATGGGCCGGCGCCTGGGGGCCCGTTTGCGGCACGACGATACCGTTTGCCGCCCCCAAGACGAGTCCCTCAGGGACTCTGTTCTTTCCAGAATGGGCGGGGACGAATTCACCATCCTGCTCGAAGAAGTGACCGACCCGAGTCACGCGATGCGGGCCGCGAACCGAATCCTCTCCGCCGTGGCCGAGCCCTTCCTGGTGGAAGGACGCGAGGTGCGGACGTCGGCGAGCGTGGGAATTGCTTTGAGCAAGTCCACACACGAGCGGGCGGAGGATCTGCTGCAGGATGCCGACGTCGCGATGCGCCGCGCCAAGGCGATGGGAGGATCCCGCTGCGAGGTGTTTGACGAAGCGATGCACACCCGCGCCGTCAACCGGCTGAAGCTGGAAGGCGACTTGCGAGAGGCGTTGGAGAAGCGCCAGTTCCACGTGTATTACCAGCCCATCCTGGATCTGGAAACAAAGAAGATTACGACCTTTGAGGCCCTGCTGCGATGGCAGCATCCGGAGCAGGGCTTGATCTCGCCGGATAAGTTCATGGACGCGGCTGAAGACCGGGGACTGCTGGTCTCCACCGGCCAGTGGTTAATTCTGGAGGCTTGCAAACAGTTGCGAGTCTGGGACACTGAGATTCCCGGGATACAGGCCGTGAGCATCAGTGTGAACGTCTCTGCCAAACAGTTGGCTGATACCGGGTTCGTCACCGGCCTGGAAGCGACCCTCCGGGAGAGTGGGGTCGAGCCATCGCGGCTGCACATGGAGATGACAGAGAGCGTTGCGGCAGCCGACCCAAAGCTGACTGCAACCGTTCTCTCCCACCTAAAGCGCCTCGGGGTCGGCGTGATCCTCGATGATTTCGGAACGGGCAATTCCTCCTTGAGTGGGCTGCGGCAGTTCACTGTCGAAGCATTGAAGATCGACCGCTCGCTGATTGGCGGGATGCTGGTCGACCGCGGAACCTGTGACACTGTGGAGTTGATCATCCTGCTGGCGCACAAGTTGAAATTGAAAGTGATTGCGGAAGCCATTGAATCCGCCAGGCAACTCGACCATCTGCGCCAGTTAGGCTGCGAACTGGGGCAAGGATACTTCTTCTCACCGCCGGTAGAGGCGAAGGCAGCAGAACGGCTCTTGCGCCAGCGGAGTCCGGTCCTGCACGCGAAGGTAGTGGGAGCGCAATGAGCAGCATTCCTTCACGCCAACCTTAGTTTCCATTTTGATTCCCTGTCTCCCGCACAATGTCTATACTCGTGTCTCTGGTAGACATCGATGCTCAGTCCAACTGCCAAGCACATTCGTCGTACGACCTGGGTATTCACTGGACTCGAAGCGGGGGCGCTTCTGTTTGCAGCCGGCCTGGTGGCCCTTTATACCAACCCGTTTTGGCATTTCGATGAGGGTGGGTTTCTGGATTGGCGCGTGCACTGGTGGAACACCGCTGGGGAAATACTGATCGCCGCGGGGCTGTTAAGCGAGGCCTTAGCGTTGGTTGGGTCGGTAGCGCTCATTGTATCCCGTGGCTTCGGCCGACGATCCTGGCCATATCTAGTGGCCGCTTTGCTGGTGTGTTGCGCCGTCGCATGGGTCAGCCCGGGCGGCTTCATACGTAACGCGGATGTGCATTTTGAGTGGAACGCAGCCGACGGCTTCACCGTGTTCCGTTTGCAGGTCTGGGACGACGCCGGGGGAGCTTGGCATCCGGCAGGGGGCCGGCTATGGCAATCGATCGTAGAGACCCTGATTCAGCCGTTGTTACGAGGCTATTTCAAAGTTAACGATTGGCAGAAGATGAATGGGGATGTCGGCATCAAGGTAGTCAGAATCATTCCAATAGCTTGGCCCATCGCGCTGGGAAGCGGCGGCGAAACCCTTGAGGATCCTGATGACACCGACCTGATGCGGGCTGCGGCGCGGGAAGACTCGAAGGCTGTGGAACAGCTACTGTCTACGACAACTGGTACGAATGTGAATGCCCTGAACGTAAATGCGTTGGACCAGACCGGACAAACGGCTCTGATCCTCGCCTGCCAAAACCCCAAGGCAAACCCGGAGGTGGTCAAGGCACTGCTGGCGGCGGGCGCGGATGTGAACCTGCGCAGCCGGAACGGCTATACTGCGCTGACCTGGGCCCTTGCTCGCAACAACGGCGAAGTTATCCGTCTGCTGCGCCGGGCCGGAGGCAGACCTTAGAACCTCCGTCGGCGCGCACGATGCGCTTGACTGACTGAGCGAAGGCTGGGCCGTCACCGGGCGCCGTTGCCCGGGGAGACGACGCGGCCGTATTCCGAGGCGCGGCTGAGGCGGTCGAACATACGCCAAGCGGCGAGGGAAACTTTGCTGATGGCCTGTTCGCCATCGCGTTCGTTTCTAAGAAATGCCGTCATCACGCAAATCACATAAGGACGCCCGTCCACGAAGACGATGCCGGAATCGTTGCGCACCGCCTCGAGCGATCCTTCCTTATTCGCAACCTTCACCTCAGCGGGCAGGTCGCGGGGAATCCAGGAATTCTTGTTCGTACTCAGCATTTTGAAGAAGTCGGCAGCCGTCTCCTTGTTCAGCAGTTTGCCATGGTAGATGGCGTCGAACAGCGTCATCATTTCGCGCGGGGTGGAAATATTCTCGCGGCCTTGCTTAGCGGCTTCAATGTCCATCATCTTGCGCCGCAGGCGGGTGTGCGTTAGTCCGAGCGAATCAAGCATGGCGTTTACGTTCTCCATGCCGACCCGGTCAATCAGGACGTTGGCGGCGGAGTTATCGCTGACCGCAACCATCATCGTGGCGAGATCGCGCAGAGTGACGCGAGTGACGCCGGGCGTGAGCCCGCCCATGATGTCGCTGTCGGGGACGAGGTCGGAAGCCTGCACGGTGTAGAGGTCGCTGAGCTTGAGCTTGCCTTGCTGCGCCTGGAGATAGAGGTTGGCGAGGACCGTGATCTTGATCGAACTGGCCTGTGCAAAGACTTCATTTTCATTGAGGAAGAACTGGTTGCCGGTCTTGAGGTCTTCGATGGCTACGCCCATCACGCCGTCGAGGTGCTGGTCAACATCGTGAATTGAGGATTCGAGTTTTTGCCAGAGAACTTTTTGCTTTTCAGACGCGGGAGCGGTTACCGGCGGGTTGCTGGCAGTCTGAGCAAAAGATGTCGCGACGAATAAAATTACACAAACCAGATGTTTCAAGGACATCTCTCCTGAGGGCAGGATTGTAGCAGCTGGCTTACAGGACGGCCCTCAGCCGGCCTGGCCGATCAGCAGCACGTAGCCGTCCGGGTCCTCGAGGCGGACTTCGCCCTTCGGCATGTAATCGGGATAAGTGATGGGCGAGACGCTTACTCCGGCCGCGATCAAATGCTCTCGCAGAATAACGAGATTCGGCGAGTAGAGATAGAACAGCACGGCCTGCTGGCCGGCGACTACCGGCTCCGACGCGCGTGTGACCATCAGGTCTGCCTGCTCGCAGGAGATGTGAGCCCATTGCAATTGGCCGCTGCTGGCCTTCAAACTGCCGCGCATTTCCATTCCGAGCAGCTTGTAGAAACCAACGGACCGCTGGACGTCGGCGACATGCGCCATGGGAATCAGACCCGTGACTTGCGCTCGGGCAGTTGCTTCAACCATCGATCTTTGCCTCCCGCAGTTGCTTCACCGCGGTCTCAGAACTGACCGGGGAATAGTAAACCTCCTTGAACGTGTAGGAACGCGCCTTGGCGGCCAGGACCGGCATGATCTCGATGTGCCAGTGGTAGTCCTCGTCAATGGTCTTCCAATAGCCGAGCGTCTTCGAGGGGTGCAGGCTGTTGGGCGAGGTGTGCAACACCAGGTGGAAACCTTCTGTGACGGTGCGAATCCGCTGCAGCGTGCGGCGCAGCAGAGCACCGAGATTGGTCCGCAAGCCGGGCTTCGACAAACCAGTGCGCTCGAAAGATGCTTCGTGGTTGCGAGGCATGATCCAGGTTTCATAGGGGACGCGTGGAGCGTAGGGTCCGAGCGCGACATAATCGCCGCGGCCTTCGATCACACGCGAGGCCTGCCGCTCCTCCTGCGCGAGAATGTCGCAAAAGACGCAACGCTCCTTCTGGACGAAATACTCGCGTCCCGCGCGCAGCTCGTAAAGTACACGCCGCGGCACGAACATGGTGGCGGTGATCTGCGAGGTGGGATGGCTGAATTCCTGGCCGGCGTTGGGCCCGTAGTCCTTGTAGAGACTGACGTACTTGATGCGCGGGTCGCGCTTGAGGTCAAGGATGCGTTCGGCAGCGAGGCGCAGGAACATTCCGATCTCATCGTCGCTGGCTTGCCAGAGCTGACGGTCATGCCTGGGATTCTCGACCAGGACTTCATGAGCGCCCACCGAGCTCATGCGGTCGTAAATGCCGTCGCCACGGCGGCCGGGTTCGCCTTCAATGTGGTAGAGCGGCGTGGGATGGACCATGGAGCGCGCCGACCAGCCCGCCGTATCAGGCATCGCGGAGATGACCTGCGTGGCTTCGGGGGAATCCGGACAAAAACGGCAGGCGGTTTCAGGACGCGGCGCGCCTCCCGCCGGGTCATCTCCTGTCATGACCCAGGAACGAGTGATGGGATCTTTGCGGAGTTCCATGTAGTAGGTAAACACTGGGAGAGAAGCTGCGTCAAGCTGATGGGCAAGGTTTCAGGGTTTCAGGGTTTCAAAGACGAACTGGGCACGAGGAACTTTGAAACATTGAAACCTTTGAAGCTTTGAAACCTTGCTATACTCCGCTTTTAATGACCGAGCCGTCCACTCCGCTGATGCGGCAATACGCCGCCGTCAAGAAAGAACATCCGACTGCGCTGCTGTTCTTCCGCCTGGGAGACTTCTACGAGCTTTTCTTTGACGACGCCATTGTGGCGTCCAAAGAACTGCAGATCACGCTGACCTCGCGCAACAAAGAGAAAGGCATCGCGGTACCCATGTGCGGAGTGCCGCACCATGCGGCCGAGGGCTACATTGGGAAGCTTATCCGCAAAGGGTTCAAGGTGGCCATCTGCGAGCAAATGGAAGATGCACGGCTCGCGAAGAAACAGATCGGCACGAAACTAGTCCGGCGCGAAGTGACGCGGGTCGTAACCCCAGGCACGGCAGCCGATTCGCTGCTGGGGTCGGAAGAAAACAATTTTCTGGCCGCGCTGGCGCAGGTGAGAGAACGTGTGGGATTTGCGGCGCTGGATCTCTCGACCGGGGAGTTTCGCGCGACGGAATTTTCGGGAGAGAGCGCTCTGCGGCGGGTGCAGGAGGAATTGGAGCAACTGCGGCCAAAAGAATTGTTGTATGCGTCAGCCGCTCCGCTGTTTGAGATGAAGGGCAGCCGCAGGACGGGCGAACCTGCCCTGAGCGGTGCCGCAGGGCCTGCCCTGAGCCGAGCCGAAGGGTCGTCCGTCCCCACACAGGTCTTGCCATCTCAGGCACCTCAGCTTCGGACATCCGGGGCCACGTGCGCCGATACTCCGCTCGACGACTGGATCTTCGCTCCCGACCATGCGATTCCGCTGCTGGAGAATCATTTCGGAGTGTTATCGCTTGAAGGATTCGGTCTGGCGGGACGGACGGCCGCTGCGGCGGCGGCCGGAGCGATTCTCTACTACGTGCGGTCGACCCAGCGCGGATCGCTCGATCACGTCGACCGCATCGGCTGGTACGAGCGGCAGAACTGCCTGGTGCTCGATGCGGTCACGGTCCGAAATCTGGAATTGATTGAGCCGCTGTTTGCCGGGACGGATGCGGGCGTTACTTTGTTTCGCTCGATCGATGCCGCGGTCACGCCCATGGGCAAACGGCTGCTTAGAGCGTGGTTGCTGCGGCCGTCGCTCGATCTCGCCGAGATCAATGCGCGGTTGGATGCAGTGGAAGCAGGCGTGAAGGAAACCATTGCCCGCGAGGAGCTGCGCCGCGCGCTCGACGGCGTTCTCGACCTGGAGCGGCTTTTGAGCCGCGTCACGCTGGAGACCGCGAATCCGCGGGATGTGCTGGCACTCGCAGCCTCGCTCGCGAAGATTCCGGCAATCAAGGCCGCGGTGGGACGGTTATCGGCGGAACGGCTGAAGACTTTGCACGGGTCGCTCGATGAGTTGGGCGATCTGCGTGATCGCATTGAAAGGACGATTGTACCGGAGCCTCCGCTGAGCTTTGCCGACGGTGGAGTGATTGCTGCGGGCGTAGATCGCGACCTTGACGAATTGCGCGAACTTTCCCGCAACAGCAAGCAAGTGCTGGCGCAGATCGAGCAGCGCGAACGTGGGCGGACCGGGATTGGGTCGCTCAAGGTTAAGTTCAATTCCATCTTCGGCTATTACATCGAGGTATCGAAACCGAACCTGCACCTCGTGCCTCAAGACTATGAACGCAAACAAACTCTGGTAGGCGCGGAACGCTTCACTACGCCTGAGTTGAAAGAGTACGAGGCCAAGATTCTCGATGCGCAGGAAAAAATTGTCGAGATCGAGCGGCGGCTGTTCACCGAGCTGCGCACCGCGATCGCGTCCGAAGCGAAGCGGATCCGCCAGACCGCGCTGGCGCTGGCTGAAGTGGATGTGCTGGCCTCACTGGCTCACATCGCGGCGCTGCGGAATTACTGCCGGCCCCAATTCATTTCTTCGGCGAGAGGGTCTTCGGCGCAAAGTGACGCGGGCGAACTGGAGATCGTCGAGGGCCGCCATCCCGTGATCGAGCAGCAGGAAATGGCCGGAGGCAGCGAGCGCTTCGTGCCCAACGATCTTTACCTGAATGCCTCCACACACACGATTCTGTTGCTCACCGGACCGAACATGGGCGGCAAGTCTACCTATCTGAGGCAAACGGCGCTCATCGTGATTCTCGCGCAGATGGGTTCATTCGTTCCGGCGCGCGCGGCGCGGCTTAGCGTGGTGGACCGCGTCTTCACCCGCATCGGCGCCAGCGACAACCTGGCGCGCGGACGCTCCACTTTCATGGTCGAGATGACGGAGACGGCGGCGATCCTGCATACCGCGACCGCGCGGTCGCTCATCTTACTGGATGAAGTTGGCCGTGGCACTTCCACTTATGACGGCCTTGCCATTGCCTGGGCCGCAATCGAGTATCTGCACGCGCGCGTGCGCGCCAAGACTCTATTCGCCACGCACTACTTCGAGCTGACGGAACTAGCCGAGCAGCTTGCGGGAGTGAAGAATTATCACGTCTCAGTAAAGGAAACCGGGGGCGGCATCGTCTTCCTGCGCAAGGTCGAACCGGGAGCAGCCGACCGCAGCTATGGCATCGAAGTCGCCAAGCTGGCAGGCTTGCCGAACGAAGTGATCACCCGGGCGCGCGAGGTGCTGGCCGAGCATGAGTCAGCGGAACGGCAACTTACTGAGCATCTCTCGCCCGGGGCCGCGCCTCCAGCGACACAGTTAACGATCTTCACTCCGCTGTCGCAACCGGTCCTGGAGAAGCTGCGCGAAGTGGATTTGAACCGGCTCACGCCGCTGGAGGCGCTGAATCTCCTCGCGGAGCTAAAGAAGCAAATTGATTAGTTGGCAGCTCGATTAAAAGGCGTGGTCGACCCGACTAAATGAAACAGAGGCCTATCTACCGGATTACGATCCATTCCGGCTGGAGCACCATTGCTGGAGTGGCATCAGTCCTCCTGATTTGCATTGCGTCCGCGATCTTAGAAATGCGCTATCTTTTGGAGGGCCACATCGTTCGCGTTTCGTGGGGTACGATCCTCATTGCGTTGTCCAGCCCGGTTGCGGCAGTCATCTACAGAGAAATGCATCTGAAGCTCGCTTTGGCCTTGATCGGCATTGAGGCCTCGGTTCGAATAACTTTGAGTTACGTTCATGCCTCTTATGCTGCCAGGCATGTCGCCGCAGCGGCCGGACACGCGCTAAAGTTCGTTGGGCTGCTGATTGTGACCTTTGCTATCGTCAAATGGTTTCGATCCGTGATTCGCCGGATTCCGGTTGCCGAGCCGGAGGGCCCAAACTCGTGAGCGGCCATCAACAGATCGGCCAGCTCCTGATCGTCGGCTTCGACGGCACAGAAATGACGCCCCGACTCACTTCCCTGCTCAAGCGACTGCAGCCGGCGGGCATCATTCTGTTCGCTCGAAATATAAAGACTGCCGAGCAGACCTTGCGGCTGCTGCGCAACTGCCAGAAGTGCGTTTCGACGCCGCTGTTTACTTGCGTGGACCTCGAAGGCGGGCGCGTCGACCGCTTTCGCGACGTACTCGGACCGGCACCTTCGCCGGCGGATGTCTTCGGCACCGGCGATCGCAACCTCTTCCGCAAGCACGGTCGGGTGATTGGAGAGAACTGCCGGGCTCTGGGTTTCAACGTTGACTTCGCTCCCGTCTTGGACCTCGCCTTTGAAGCCTCGCGCAGCGTGCTGAGTTCGCGCACGGTGTCGGCGGACCCGCGCGAAACCGTTGCCTATGCACGCGAGTTTCTCGCCGGGTTGCGCGTGGCAGGCGTCCTGGGATGTGGCAAGCATTTCCCCGGCCTCGGCGAAGGCAGGCTCGACAGCCATCACGAGCTGCCCGTGATCAAGAAGGTGCTGAAAAAGCTCTGGGCCGAGGATCTGATGCCCTACCGCACGCTCCGTGCTCAATTGCCGCTGGTGATGATTGCGCACGCGGCCTATCCGCTGGTCACGCACGATCAGAGTCCGGCATCGCTCTCGAGGGTTTGGATTACCGACATCCTGCGCAAGCGCATTGGCTTCCGCAACCTGATCGTATCGGACGATCTGGAAATGGGCGGCGCGTTGTCGGCCGCTCCGGTGGGACAAGCTGCGGTCGCGCACATTCGCGCGGGCGGAGATCTATGCCTGGTCTGCCATCGCGAGGATTACGTAACAGAAGCCTACGACGACTTAGTAAAGACGACAGAGCGCGATCCGAAGTTTGCCCGGCGCGTTGCCGAATCAGCGAGGCGCGTGTTGGCGTTCAAGAAGAAGTCAGCAAAACTCTTGCGCAGGAAGGCAGCCCCTTCCGCCGCAATAGTTGAAAGGCTTTCGCGGAACCTGTGGGAATTCGGCGAGCAAGTGCGGCTGGAGGCGCTGGATCGCAGGGAGAACGATCGCAGAGAGAATGATCGTACAGAGAATGATCGCGCGAAGAGTGATCGGGCGAAGAAAGTGCGGCGGCCGCGGGCATGACCATAAAGAAGAAACACATGATTGTAGCCGGGGTGATGAGCGGGACGTCCGCTGACGGCATCAACGTGGCGTTGGTGCGGATGGACGGGCGCTCCCACGCCGGGTTCGAACTTCTCGGACACGCCGAATACTCTTATCCCAAGAAGGTCCGAGGGGCGGTGCTGGCGGCTATGAACGCTTCGCGGGCAAGTGTGGCGGATCTGGCGCGGCTGAATTTCTTGTTGGGCGAACTCTATGCCAATGCGGTGCTGGCCACCCAGCAGCAGTTCCGGGTGAAAGTGGATCTGGTCGGCTGCCACGGACAAACGCTGTATCACCAGGGAGAGGCCGCACACTTTCTTGCACACAAAGTCGCTGCGACCTGGCAGACGGGCGAAGCAGCGATCGTTGCGGCGAGGGTGGGCGCGCCAGTGGTCTCGGATTTTCGTCCGGCGGATATGGCGGCCGGGGGCAAAGGCGCTCCGCTGGTTCCCTTTCTCGACTACCTTCTGTTCCGCGACGCGCGCGTGGGAAGAATTGTGCAGAACATCGGCGGCATCGCCAACCTAACGGCAATCCGCGCGGGCGCGGCTGCGAGGGATGTGGTCGCGTTTGATACCGGGCCGGGCAACATGGTGATCGACGCCGTCACCGGGAAGTTGTTCAGCAAACCGTTCGATCGCGGCGGAAGGATCGCAGCTTCCGGGAAGGTGCTGGATAAGGTCATCCACAGAATATTGCAGCGCGACTTTTTCAAGAAAGAGCCTCCCAAAACCGCGGGACGCGAGGAATTCGGACGCGAGTTTGCGCGCGAGTTTGTGCGAAACTGTGGACGTTGCCGCAAACAAGATATTGTGGCGACCGCTACGGCACTGACGGCGAAGTCGATTGCCGACGCGTTGCGGCGGTTTGTGGTAGACCACTCAGCCTCCGCACGGAAGCAGGTGTTTCATGAAATGATTCTTTCCGGGGGCGGAGCGAAAAACTCTGCGCTCGTGGCCATGTTAGTTAGCGAGATCGCGCCACTCCGACTGCGGCTGCGATTCTCCGACGAGTTTGGCTTGCCTTCGGCGGCGAAAGAGGCCGTGGCGTTTGCGGTTCTGGCGCATGAAACCTGGCACCGGCGGGCGTCCAACATTCCTTCGGCGACCGGGGCGAAGCGGGCGGCGGTGCTGGGGAAAATCTCTTATCCTTAGAGGCGGGTGAACTGTGGCGGTTTGCGTTGCGATGCTGCGGGGGATTAACGTCGGCGGGCACAAGCGGATCAAGATGGACCAGCTTCGGATATCCTTCGAGGCGCTCGGGTTTGAGCGGGTGAGCACCTACATTCAGAGCGGAAACGTGGTTTTCAAGGTCGCCAAAGGTTCCCCTGCGAGGCTGGGCAAAAACATCGAGGAGAGGATTGTCAGCGATTTTGGCTTTTCCGCCTCGGTGATTGTGAGAACGAGTGCTGAGCTGAGCGAGATCATCGCTGCCAACCCCTTCCTGAAACAGCGCGGCATTGATCACGAGAAACTTCATGTCACGTTTCTGTCGGAAATTCCAGCGGCACCGGCCCTGAAGAAATTGGCCGAGTTCACTGTCGCTCCCGACCAGTCGCGGTGTGTGGGGAGGGAAATCTTTCTACACTTGCCCAACGGATTTTCCGCAAGCAGCCTGTGGAAAGTTCCGTGGGAGAAGGCGCTCGCCGTAGTCACCACAACCCGCAACTGGAGAACCGTGAACGCCCTTCATCAGATGTGCCTGGACTCCAGGTGATGAACGACCGAACGGCCTCAAACCTCAGGCTTCAGACCTCCGATTGTGCCTTTCAAGATCTGATGTCTGCAGTCCGCCGCCTCGCGGTCCGCTCAGTCCACGGATTAATCTGTTCCGTAGCATTCCTGCCGCTTTTTTCCTGTTCGGCAAAGCCTGATCCCAACACGCTGGTCATGGTGATCGAGTCGAGCCCCACGAATCTGGATCCGCGAGTAGGTCAGGATGCGCAGTCGGAGCGCATCGATAGCTTGATTTTCGACTATCTGCTCACGCGTGGCGAAAACCTGAATGTCGCGCCTGGACTGGCCGAGCGCTGGGAGGTTCCCGATCCGCTGACCTACATCTTTTACCTGCATCACGGCGTAAGATTTCATGACGGGCGTCCACTTACTTCGCGCGACGTGAAGTGGACTTTCGATTCCCTGCTGAGTGGGAAGATTCGTAGTACCAGGGGGGCGGCGTATCGTTTTGTCGATCACATCGATGCCCCGGACGATCTCAAGGTCATATTTCACATGAAGGAACCGGACGCCGCATTGTTGTGGAATCTAACCGATGGGGCGGTTGGCATCGTGCCCTCGGGTAGCGGAGACGAACTTGCGCGGCACCCAATCGGCTCCGGGCCGTTCAAGTTCGTGAGCGCAGAAACTGACAAGGAAGTAGTCATCGAACGCAACGACGCTTACTGGGGCGAGAACGTCAAGCTGGCGCGCGTGCGCTTCGCGGTGGTGCCCGACGCGACTACGGCAGCCCTTGAACTGCGCAAAGGAACCGGCGACATAGCCAGCAACTTCCTCACGTCCGACACGGTGCTCACGCTCGAGCGCGAACCCTTCCTTGCGGTCGAACACGCCCCCGGTACTGAAGTTCAGTATCTGGGGTTCAATTTACGCGATCCTATTCTGAAAGATGTGCGGGTCCGCCAGGCCATCGCCTACGCACTCGACCGCCGTCCCATGATCGACTATCTGTGGCGCGGGCAGGCACAACCGGCCCGCAGCGTCCTACCGCCGCAGAGTTGGGCTTACAACGGCAACGTGCCTCCATATGACCACGATCCTGACAAGGCTCGCGCGTTGCTCGATGCGGCCGGCTATCCTTTGGCGAACGGCGTGCGCTTCCACATCACCATGAAGACTTCCACTACCGAGAGCACACGATTGATGGCCGCCGTCATGCAGCAGCAGTTGCGCGACGTGGGGATTGTGCTCGACATTCGCAGCTTCGAGTCCGCTACCTTTTTCGCCGATGTAACTCACGGAGCATTTCAGCTCTACGGGTTGCGCTGGGTCGGCGGCAATCAGGATCCAGACATCTTCTACGTGTTTCATTCGTCGAGGTTTCCGCCGAACGGCGCAAATCGCGGCTTTTACTCGAATCAGAAAGTAGATGCGCTGATCGACCAGGCCCGCCGCGAAGTCGATCCCAGCGTGCGCCAGCCGATCTATGCCGAGCTGCAACGCATCCTGGCCGAGGAACTGCCCTACATCGATCTGTGGTATCTGGATAACGTTCTCGTCCACAACAAGCGCGTCTTGAACCTGAAGTTGAATCCGGCGGGGAACTACGATTTTCTGCGCACGGCGGAGTTGGCGAAGTGACGGCCATTGACGAATGGCTTCCGCAGTATCAGGTGAGCTCCAGCTATTCGATTTTCGTGCACGCCTCGGACGAGAAAACCTACGCGGCTCTCGGGCGCGCCAATTTCTCCGACCTCGCAATCGTTCGGGGCCTGATGCGCTTGCGGGGTTATCGTCTTGGCCGCTGCGGAGTTCCGCAGACCGGAGCGCGCGAAGGCGGACGCGGTCGCTTTCTCGAGCTTGCAGCGGTTTCGCCACGCGAAGTGGTGCTGGGTATTACGGGCCGCTTCTGGAGGCCCGATGGCGGAATCGTTCGCGGCCTCACCCCAGCTGAGTTCGCGGACTTTCACCGCGAAGGCTACGCGAAGGCAGTTTGGAACTTCTCACTCACGGCCGCAGATGGCGGCACGCGCCTTCGAACCGAAACGCGGGTGCAGACGTTCGGCCGTTCCGCAACCTTGAAGTTCCGTGCGTACTGGCTGGTGGTCGGGCCTTTTTCCGGATTGATCCGCAGAGCCATGCTGCGCGAGGTTAAATGCATGGCAGAGCAGCCCGCCTAAATTCGCGTGTTACCATCGAGCTTTGCCTCTCTGATATGCGAATTCTCTTCATCGGCGACATTTTCGGACGGCCGGGACGGACCATCGTCAAGGACAAGCTGCCGGGCATTGTCCGCGATCAGGCCATCGATCTCGTCATTGCCAATGGGGAAAACTCGGCGGCTGGTTTCGGTATCACGCCTGCGCTGGCGGAAGAGCTCTTTGAGTTGAATATCGACGTGATCACTACCGGCAACCACGTCTGGGACAAGCGCGAAATCCTGGATTACTTTCAGATGGTCGAAGGCAATGGGCATGGCCCGCAACGGCGCGTGCTACGCCCCGCGAACTATCCCGCGGACATGCCCGGCTGGGGCTTGTATCAGGGTCATAAGCATAAAGTCCCTTACGCCGTGATCAACCTGCAAGGGCGCGTGTTCATGGCGTCGAACGACGATCCCTTTCGCACCGCCGACCAACTCTTGCAGAAGGTTGAAGCCAAGGTCATCTTTGTGGACTTCCACGCCGAGGCGACCTCTGAGAAGATTTCACTCGGCTGGTATCTCGACGGACGCGTAACTGCGGTGGTGGGCACGCACACGCATGTACCCACGGCAGATGAACGGGTTCTACCCAAGGGAACAGCCTACGTTACGGACGTGGGCATGACCGGTCCTTATGACGGCGTGATCGGGGTGAAGAAAGAGTTGGTCGTCAATAAGTTTCTCAACGGCATGCCGGTACGCTTTGAGCCAGCCACGGGCGATGTCAGGCTGTGCGCTGTGGTGATCGATTGCGACGAGAAGACCGGCAAGGCGCGCGATATCGAGCGGCTTATGCTGAGTTAGGTCAGTCGGCGGAGTCTCTGGCCTGTCCAACGCCGATTGACTTCGCTTGTATTGCGACGGTCATGGAAGGCCTAGGCCGTGGGCTGCTAGCGGATGTTCAGGTCAACGTAGTGGGCGAAGCTGGAGAGCGCTACTTGGTCGTTGCCCGGTATGTAGAAGCCAAACTTGCCCAAACTAAGATTGGCCTCGGGCTGCGTCCAGCGATCCAGGACGGTCCACTTGTCACCGTACTTGATCTGGTGGACGAGCTCCGTGGGGCTAACGCGGATTTGGAGCGTGCGGAATCCTTTCTTGTCGCCGTTATTGGGAACTTTGATCTCGTCGCTTTTCTTCCCGTTGCGAATGACAGTGCGGTAGAAGTGATTGTCGTCCATTTGGAAGAGAACGTAGTTCTTGGGGTCGCTGTAGTTGAGCACCCATTGCAAGAGGTGACCCTTGGCAGGCATCGCGGAAAAAACAAATGTGCCCGAGGCCGGCACGACTCCGTATAGGACCAAGTCCCCCCCTTTCCGAATGAAAGAATCTCTCTCATGCTTCCAGGCGCCTGGGTCATCCCAGTTCGACATGCCGCTCGGAGCGAGAGACAAATGCAGAGTCTTGGATTGACCGGCTATGACTTCGAGCGTGGACGTGCGCGTGAACCTTTCGGCGGTTCGCGCAGTAAGAGTGTAGGTACCGGCGGCAAGATTGAGCGGGACTCCACTGCTTACTATTTTCAGAAGCTCCCCTTTTACGATTGCAACCGTGGCGTCGGCCGGCACGAAGGTAATTTTCAATTCGCCGGGAGCGGCTTCCAGCGCGGCATCCGCAGCAGCGAGAGATATGGTTCCGCCCATAACGAAGTGTTTCTTGAACTGCCGGGGCTTGAATCGTTCTTGGCGTAGTTCGACTGTATGGTCTCCGGGACTGACGGTGGAGACGGAGAGCGTGCCATCGGGCTGAATGGTGCCGACGAGAGTTTGATCGACGAGAACCGTGGTTCCGGGACCGCCGCCCTGGATGGTCAGCGAGGCCAGACGAGGCAGCGGTTGAGGCTGTGTTTGGAGGTGCTGCGGTTGGAGGTTGAAGATAAGCCTGGCCTGTTCGCCCTTGCGAATGCGGATCTTTTGCTGGGGAGGGTCCTGAAAGCCGCTCTTAGAGACTTGTATAACGTAGTCCTTGAGCTCGAGATTCGGTAGCCGCAATTGGCCGGATTGAGTGAGTTGCCGTTGAAGTTTTCCGTTGAGAAAAACTCTTGCGTCGTCTTGACCGGCAACGACAAGGAGCGTGCCCCGGTCGTGAGCGGACTCGGCGGGCGGCTGATTATTGACCGGACCATCGACCGTAAGTTTTCCGGCGGTGGTGTCGGAAGAAGTGCGTGAAGCAGGCAGTGATGGTTCGCGGGGTGTTTGTGTCAGCGCCGCTGGTGCGGGAGTTGTTTGAGCGGGAGTTGCTTGTGCGGGGGCGGAGACGTCCGGGGCGGAGACTTCCGAGGAAGAGATGGTGGGAGCAGCTGATTGGGTCTTCGCTACCGGCGGGGCGTAATGTCTTCGCGTGAAGAAAAAGGTTGCCGCGACCAGCACTATCGCGGCGGCGGAGATGACGATCAACGTTGTGGAGTTCGAACGCGCGGGCTGTTTAGGCCGGGATGGTAGAGATGTGATTTTGGCTGGTGGCTCGGAAGTCTCGGCGGCGGCAGGGGTGGCGGCTTGTGGCGGAGGGATCTGCGGCGTCGGCGGAGTGGTCAGGACTAAGCGCGGCGGCGCAATGCTGGGCGGAACCTTCCTCGGCGGAACTGCGCTTGGCGGAACAGTGCTTGGCGGAACAATGGCTGTCGGAACGTTCTGGGGTAGGACCGGGTTTGGCGGAACAGTGCTTGGCGGAACAGGGCTTGGCGCAGTCTGGCGGGTAGCGTCGTGCGAAGGCTGCGGAGGGCTGGGGCGCGGGACGTGAAGAATTAGGGTCGCGCCTTTGCCGCGCGGCGAGGCGCTGGAACTCTCCTGGGAGACTAATCCCAAGCGGAGCAGCAGGGCATTGGCGATGGACAATATTTCGCCATCCGTCCAATGCTTGGCGGCCACCGTTTGTATGCGAACGGCTAAGGCTTGTTTTGCAGCAACGTCGGTGACCCCATCGATTTCTCGCTGCAGGCGCCGCAGGTCTTCCAAGTCGCCGCGGCGGGCGTGGCGCCGCCGCGCCCCCTGGTCGCGCTGGATTGCATCGTGAATCTGAAGCAACTTGGGATCGTCGGGATGAACGGCCAATCCCTCTGCAACCCAAGCCAGGGCCGCGAATAGATCGCCGGAGGACTGCAGCTTGCGCGCTCGCGCAACCCAATCCTCCGCAGAGCTTGTTCTTTTCTGCTCTACGATCAGCCTGCGTATCGTCTTGGCCGTGGGATGTGCAGGGTTCAAGTCGAGCGCCTGATTGGTCAGCGTCTCGGCTTCCAGCCAATCGGTTTCTACAACGGAATGCGCGTGCTCGACCAGGGCATTGGCCAAGATGGCGCGGGCAAGAGAATTGTTTTTGTCCAGCTCGAAGGCTTCGCGCAACAACTGAATTGCTTCGGCGGACTTCCGCTGCGCGAAGAGTTCCTGGCTTTCGGTGATAAGACAGTTGGCTTCGGCATTGCGCTTGACGCCATCATGGGCGAGCTTCTCCAGTTCGGACAGCTCCGCATCGTCGTCAGTGGGGAATTCGGCGGCTGTGCCTCGCAGCAAATCCAGGGCGCGATAGTATTCGCCCGAACGCAGAACGATGTTGACCTGCTCAACGAGCTGCGTTTTGGATTCGGTACGGCTTTGCTGGTCGCGTTGTTTCTCCAAGCGCTCTAACCTCAAAGGTCAAATCTGGATATCGGTTGTAGATGGTGCGCAGTATCTCTCCGTCTTTCAGCGCATCGTCATACAATCCTTGTTCTTCATACGATCCTTAGTTCTTCGTGCGGGACAGAAGAACTGGAAGAAATGCGATGAAGCCCCACAACCCCACGATCAAAGCTATTCCACGAAGAATTGGCCATGAGAAACGGGCGTACTTCGCCTTCTTCTCCGTGCCTTGGTCTTCGATTGGCTGTCTCTCGGTTAGAGATCATCGCAAACCTCGCCCCCTGATTGCCCACATCGACCAATTATCAGCGAGTATCGGCATCGGGCGCAGATGACTGACGTAATCAGGCGATTTCACTAGCTAATTGAGAGTCGGCGCACTCGGGGTTGAGTGGCAGAGTGATTTCGCCAAAAACCCTTAAATTGGCACCCCCGCAAGAAAGCGCCATCTATCCGTTCTCATAGGCTGTTGCCCTTCCCTGATCCCCCGTAAGACCGAAGGTACGGGCACTATTAACTATTCGCGGGAGTAGACAGCAAGGGTAAAATCAACTGGATGCGGCACGTGTATTCCATTCTGGCGGTTTGTCTTCTGGCGGCAGTGCCGGGAGTCTTCGCGTTCGCCGGAGACGAACCGGCTGTCGCCGCCCCGGCATGGACACTAGCCCTTAATCGGGAGAGAACTTAAGCACTATCGGTGCCTTACGCCGCGCGACCTCCGTAGTCATGATTGCGTCTTGGTACAGAACGATCAGCACGAGTGGATCACTGACCATTTCAATTGTTGTCCGGCCTTGAGCATCCATTTTGTACCATCGCTCCGTGTAGAGCGTGGCATCTCGGTCGCGTACTAGCAACTCTGCATCAGATGCCGGCAGGCCGTCCGGTCGGAGGACTTGTAAGTCAACCCGAATGGTCCCCACACCAATGATGTCTCCATAACCGTGCGTGGGCATGGGGTCGATTCGAAGCGCCAATTCCAGAGGCGAGGATTTCACTACGAACTCCTTGATTGTTGTCCGCCAAAGCCCGAATGGAGCTGTCGCAATCACCCTATAAATGCCGGGCGGGAGATCGAGGCCACCTGCGTTTCCATCCCTATCACTCAGTGCCCTGAGAACTTCGGCTTCGCGTTTGCTCAGATTCTGGACGATTACCAACACATTATTGGCTGGTGCCCCGGATCCATCGAGAACGCGGAACTTCACCTGTGATGCAGTTGCAAGTTGGCAAAACAGAAAGAACACGACTAGTCTTCGCATTTGCGCCCGCCTGCCTTATCAATTCCTTCGCATCATAAACGAAAACCAGAGCAAGGATAAATGTTCGTTAACGGCGATTTCATTGAGAATCGGCTGTAAAGGTATGGCACAGTGACTTCGTCAAGACCCTTAAATTGTTACCCCCGCAAGAAAGCGCGATCTGCCCGTTCCTATCGTAGATGTTCTTGCTCGCCCTTGTTGCGCCCGAAGGTACGGGGACTATTAGCTAGTCGCGGGAGTAGACAGCAAGGGTAAAATCAACTCGATGCGGCACGTGTATTCCATCCTGGCGGTTTGTCTTCTGGCGGCAATGCCGGGCGTTCCGGCGTTCGCCGGGAACGATTTGACCGCCGGCACCCCGACCCTCGCTTGCGGCAACGGCGTGCCGGGCGGCGTCAACTGCATTCCCTCCAAGAAGGATCTCAAGGAAGCCCTCCACGCTTATGCCCACGGCCTGAAGTTGCGGGATCACAAGCATCTGGAAGAGGCCTTTGCCCAGTTCGACGAGGCCACGCGGCTCGCTCCACAAGACACACTGTTCCTGTCGGCGCGAGAAGTGACGAAGGCGCAGTTGGTGTTTCAGCACACGGAGCGCGGCGACGCATTCCTCGCCGACGCCCAACAAGAGCAGGCGGCCGCGGAGTATCGCTCTGCGCTGGTACTCGATCCGGACAATGCCTACACCCAGGAACGCCTTGCGGAAGCGATGCGCGACCCCGCGGCTCCTGCGTTAAGCGGGGTTCCGGCGATGCTGGCCGACGCCAGTGAAATCCATCTTCAGCCCAAGGCGGAGCGGGCAACGTTTCACTACCGCGGCGACGTTCGCGGATTGTTTACCGAACTGGCCTCAGCCTATGGCGTGAGCGCAGAATTTGACGATTCGGTGGCGGCCAAGACGGTGCGCTTCTATGTGGACGATGTTGATTTCTTCACCGCTCTCGGCCTGGCCTCCCGGGTCAGCAAGACCATGTGGACGGCGCTGGACGCGCACCAGTTGCTGCTTGCGGCGGACACTCTGGAAAATCACAAACAGTATGACCGCATGTCGCTCGGCACTTTTTCAGTGCCCGGAGCCAACACGCCGCAAGAGGCGACCGAGTTGGTCACGTCGCTGCGCAACATATGCGACTTCCAAAAGATCAATTCAGGACAGAGTGGAATCGTCGAAGTTCGCGCGCCGCAGGCGACCCTGGCCGCTTGTACTACGCTTCTACGCCAGTTGACCAGCGGGCGCCCGCAGGTGATGCTCGACATTCGCGTTTTCCAGATCAGCCACAATCTTACGCGGAATATCGGCGTGCATATCCCGAACACTTTCAACCTGTTCAATATTCCGGCAGTGGCGCTGGCGGGCTTGGGCGGACAGAGCATCACCTCGCTCATCAACCAACTGATTGCTTCAGGCGGCATCAACCAGGCCGGGAGTTCGGCTCTGTCCGGCCTTCTGGCGCAACTGCAGGGCCAGCAGAATTCGATATTCAGCCAACCGCTGGCCACCTTCGGCGGCGGCCTCACCTTCATGGGACTGAGTCTCGATCACTTCGCCGCGGCTCTCTCCGTCAATGAGTCGTGGGCCCGCACCCTCGACCATGTCACGCTTCGTGCGGCGCAGGGCAACGAAGCAAACTTCCACCTGGGAACGCGCTATCCCATCCTGAATGCTTCCTATTCCCCCATCGCCAACTCGCCGGCGATTTCCGCGGTGTTGGGCAACCAGACCTACGTGCCGCCTTTTCCGTCGGTGAGCTATGAAGACCTGGGATTGAACCTGAAGGCAAAGCCCGTCATTCACGGCAACGGCGAAGTGAGCATGACGCTTGAATTGCAGGTGCGCTCACTGACCGGGGATAGCGCGAACGGTGTGCCCGTGATCTCCAACAAGGAATACAAAGGCAGCATCCGCCTTCGCGATGGCGAGCCCGCCGTGGTGGCGGGAGAAATCTCAAGCAACGATCAGCGCTCGATGAGCGGAATTCCGGGCTTCGGATTCCTTCCCGGCCTCAATCAAGCCATGGTCAACAACTCCGTCACAAAACAGGACGACGAGTTGCTCATCATCATCACCCCGCACGTTGTGGCTAACCGGGACCGAGCCACCGATGAGATCTGGGTTAGCGAGAAATAGGGCGAGCGGGATGCGGGCTTCGGGCTTCGGCGATCGGGCTCCGGCTCTCCGTAATTGTTACCGCTCATTAGGCGAAATCGAGGCCGTTCTCCGACATTCCAGATTGTAAGAGCGAAGCCCGATAGCCGAAGCCCGATTACTTCCCTTCCTTCGCGGCAAAGTCCACAAGACCCTTCAGCGTGGCGGCGGGAACTTGACTGACGTTTCCGATGCTGCGACCGTTGATGAAAAGAGTCGGCGTGCCGGTCACGTTCACTGCCTTACCCAGAGCCAGAGAGGCATCCACATGAGCCAGGGTTGCGGGAGTGGCGGCGCAGGCTGCGATCTCCGCGCCCTTCAGGCCCGCGGCATCGGCCAGCGTAGTCAGCTTTTCGTCGGCGTTTGCGGCCGTGATGTCGGCTTGCGTTTCATAAGTCTTGGCGATGAAGCTCCAGAACGCATCGTTTGAGGCGTGCCCGACGCAGTCAGCGTAGGCGGCTCCTTTGGCTGCCCAGTTGTGCATTTCCAGGGGAAAATTCTGGAAGACGAAACGCGCGTTGGGCTCGGCCGCGATGAGTCCTTCGATCGCGGGTTGGGCGGCCTTGCACGCGGGACACTGCAAATCACCAAACTCAACGATCGTCACGGAAGCGTCTTTCGGTCCGCGAGATGGGCCGGCGATGCCCTTCTCCAGCGTCTTCTTCGCCGGATCGAAGGGCTTCGCGCCGAAGGGGATGATGTCGCCCACGACGGCATGTTCGCCATCCGCCGTGACGTAAAACCGGCTGCCCTGCGGGCCCTGCGGCGTGGCCAGAACAACGTCGACCTGCGCCAGACCCGGCACTGGCGCGGGTTTGATGCTGGCGATCTTCCAACTTACCTGCGCCTCATAACCGAAGGTCTGCTGCATGAAGGAGTCCACGGTAGCTTCGGTGGGAAGAGTTATTGTCGCTCCGGAGGCCGGCTTATCCGCGGGCTTCGCGGTCGTCGAGCTCTGCGCTGCGGCCAGCATGCAGGTCAGCTGGAGGATGAGAATCAGATTGATAGAACGGCGCATGGTTTCCTTTCAATTCAGAAATTGTTGTGGAGCAGGGACTCCGGTCAAATCTCGCTCTTCGCGGCGATGGGAAAACGGCGGCCGTAGCCGAAGGCCTTGGGAGAAATCTTAATGCCCGGAGCCGCCTGCTGGCGCTTGTATTCGGCGCGGTCCACCATTCGGACTACGCGCCGGACCACCTCGATGTCGAAACCATGATCGGCGGCGATCCGCTCGGCCGAGTGCGCATCCTCCACATAGTCTTCGAGGACCGCGTCCAGAATCTCGTAGGGCGGAAGTGAGTCACTGTCTTTCTGATCGGGCCGCAGCTCTGCGGAGGGCGGCTTCTCCAGGGTAGGCTGCGGAATTACCGGGCGGCGCGAATTCACGTAATGACTCAGGCGGTACACCAGCGTTTTCGGCACGTCCGAGATAACTGCGAGTCCCCCAACCATATCTCCATAAAGTGTACAGTAGCCAACGCCCAGTTCACTCTTGTTGCCTGTAGACAACACGATGGCGCCGAACTTATTAGACAGCGCCATCAGCAGTGTGCCCCGGGCGCGCGACTGGATGTTCTCCTCGGTAACGTCTTCTTTCCGTCCCGCAAAAACCTTCTGCAAGGTCTGGCGGTAGGCTTCAACGGCGCAGTCGATCGAGAGCAACTCGAAGCGGATGCCGAGATTCTTCGCCAGCGCGCGGGCATCGTCGATCGAACCCGGCGAAGAGTACGGACCCGGCATGCCCACACCGATTAGATTCTCCGGGCCGATGGCATCGGCGGCGATGACGGCGGTAAGCGCCGAATCAATGCCGCCGCTGAGGCCGATGATGGCTTTTTGGAATCCGCACTTGCGCATGTAATCGCGCGTACCCAGGACCAGAGCGGCGTAGACGCTGGCCTCCTCGCCTTCGATCTGCTCGTGCAGGTCGCCCGTCAAAGTGTTCGAATCGAAGTAGATCAGGTCTTCTTCGAAGGATCGTCCCTGCGCGATGATGTTGCCTTGCGGGTTGAGAACGATGCTGGAGCCGTCAAAGATCAAGCTGTCGTTGCCTCCGACTTGATTGACCAGCGCGACCGGGACTTTGTGGTGGCGCGCGATGGCGGCCAGCATGTCGCGGCGCAGTTCGCGCTTGCCGATCCAAAAGGGCGACGAGGAAATGTTGAGCACGAAGTTTCCGCCGGCTCGGATCAGCGTCTCGATGGGATCGACTGTGTACAGGCGCTTGGGCCAGAACAGCTTGTCGTTCCAGGCGTCTTCGCAGATGGTCAGCGCCATGCGGTTGCCGCAGAAGGAGAACAGGTCCTGACTCTTGGCGGGCGCGAAGTTGCGCATCTCGTCGAAGACGTCGTAGGTGGGCAACAGCATCTTCGACTGGAGGAAGGCGACCTTGCCATCCTGCAGGAGCGCGGCGGAGTTCATGACCGACTTACCGGTTTCGGAGTGCGCGGGAGTCACGAGGCCGCAGATGACGGCGATGCCGGGCGTTGCGGCGGCAATCTGCTCGACGGTCTCGCGATTGCGGGCGACGAAGGATGGACGCTCGACCAGATCGCGGGGCGGATATCCGCAGACCGACAACTCAGGAAACAGGATCAACCCGGCGCCGCTCGCTTGCGCACGTCTCGCGTAGTCGATCATCTTGGCGGCGTTGCCGGAGAAGTCTCCGACCGCGGGATTGATTTGGCCGAGCGCAATCTTCACGTCTTTAGTGTAAAGCAGGAGTGCGGGCTTCGGCTTTCGGGCTTCGGGCTTCGGCTTGGGTTGGGCCGAGATCCCAGATAAAAAAATGCGGATCGATCTGGATAAAATATCTGGAATCAACGAGTTACAGTCGTCGGATATGGCTCGAATCCGGCTAAAATATTGGAAACAAACAACTTACTCGCAAAATATTCCATTCAAAGGACTTAGCCGGTGCTCCCGTCGCTAAGTGCCTTGCAATCAGCGAGCGGGCCGCAAAATATTGCATTCAGGGGAGTTATCTCATTGCTATTCTTATGTCAAAGATCCAATGCGTATAGAGATAGGGTCTCAGAGTTGGGAATCGAAGTCAAGGGAATTGTGGAGGGGGGCTCAGTTTGAATTTCTTCCGTGACGTCATCCTGAGCGGAGCCGCTTTTCAGGCGGAGGGAAGGATCTCCCACGCGCATGCGTCTGACTGTGGGAGATCCCTTACCCGGCTGAACTGCGCCGGGTTTCGGGATGACGCCCCTCAAGAAGGCGGACAAATTCAAACTGAGCCACTACCGAATTGTGGAGGAGTCTGAAAAGGGAACAATCAATTCCAAGCCGATCCCGCATCCGTGGGGCTGGTCATAGCTCGTAAGTGCGGGGCGTATGGCACCGTCGGCTCATTGAGCTCACGGAGTCGAAGCTTCATAGTAGCTTGGCTCCTGGTTTTGGTCCCTTCGTCGAACCCCTGTCTTCGCCACGTTGTATTCAGGCGCGACTCCGCCGAAGTTAGAGTGCCGAAACGTTAAATGCGTCAAGATTTGCGGCGATAGCCGACAAGGAAACTGTGTGAAGAAGATTGCGCTGATTACTTTGATCCTGCTAGTGTCCGCCACCGGGTTCGCCCAGACTTATTCCAACGCAAACTTGAACGGCGCCTACTCGGTCCAGTTTGGGACTCCTCAGAGCTATAACTGGTCTAAGACCTTTACCTGCCCAACCAACTCGCAGGTGACCTTCACAGTTAACGGCTCCTCAACGGGCATGGACGCGGTTTCCGGTACGGCAACGTTCGACGGCAATGGCAACCTAAGCCTTACCATCACAGAGATCGGCCAGGAGAACCAAACTGCCAGCGCCAATACAACCAGCGTAACGTGGAACAGCTCCTGCCAGGTTGTGAGTGTGAACAGCGGTCACGTGGTCTATAAGGCCGCCAGCACGAAGACGCAAACGGGTACGTATTCCATTCAGTCCAACGGCACGGGTACGATGAGCGAGACCGGCTCATCGCAATCTCTAACCCTTTTACTGGCGGCAACAAGTAACGGCCTGAGCACGACGGTGCTGCTCAGCAATCCTATCGTAAACGGCAAGAGCATTGGGACAGGTATCGCAATACACCAGTGATGAGGGCCGTTGATGTCGATAGTGGCGCATAGCATTGCATGCATGCTCATCTGCGGCTGGGGAAGTTAGTTCCTCGGGGCTAAAGCCCGCGTGTTTATTG
>Ga0210404_10000375_pt1 | contig 24823 bp, 17 predicted proteins | sample IncBWH28MmetaG_FD_155455 | JGI IMG/M metagenome (GOLD analysis project Ga0210404, IMG submission 155455) | Forest soil microbial communities from Barre Woods Harvard Forest LTER site, Petersham, Massachusetts, United States - Inc-BW-H-28-M | ecosystem: Environmental > Terrestrial > Soil >... | reverse complement strand
TCTCTATGGCTGCGAAGTTGGCGACCGCACGAAGATAGGCGCCTTCGTAGAGATTCAGAAGAACGCCAGAATCGGGAAGAATTGCAAAATCTCGAGCCATACTTTTGTTTGCGAAGGGGTGACCATCGAAGACAATGTTTTCGTGGGCCACGGCGTGACCTTCATCAATGACGCTTATCCCCGTGCCACCAATTCGGAAGGCGAGCTTCAATCCGAAAAAGATTGGAAAGTAGAACCAACGCTGGTGAAAAAAGGTGCCTCTATTGGTTCCGGTGCGACGATTCTTTCGAATGTGGTCATCGGTGAAAATGCTCTAGTCGGTGCAGGCAGTGTGGTAACTCGCGACGTGCCTGACAATGCCATCGTGGCTGGGAATCCAGCAAAGCTGCGTCGCTTGGTCGCGCCAGAACTGAGGGTAGCATCATAAACGGCAACGGCAGAATTCCTTTCTTGGACTTGGTGACGCCTCACCAGGAACTAGAAGAGGAACTTGTCTCGGTCTTCCGAAGCGCGCTAAAAACGGCTGGATTCGTTGGCGGGCCGATAGTGGAGGAGTTCGAACGGGAGTTTGCAGAGTTTTCCGAAGCTGGGCATTGCGTGGGCGTAGGCAACGGGACCGACGCCCTGAGGTTTGCCCTGATCGCCGCCGGAGTGCAGCCGGGTGATACTGTTGTTACAGTTCCGAACACCTTTATCGCGACCACAGAGGCGATTTCCCAGGCCGGGGCGCGGCCAGACTTCGTGGATATTGAGGAGCGCACCTACAACATGGATGCGCGAAGGCTCCACGAATACTTTGAAACGCAATGCTGCCTCGACCGCGGGACTGGAAAAGTATTGAATCGGAAGACGGGAAGTCCAATTACGGGGATCGTCCCCGTGCACTTGTACGGCCAGATGGCGGACATGGACCCAATCCTGGAGATCGCAGAACGACACAAGTTGTTCGTAATCGAAGACGCTTGTCAAGCTCACGGGGCGACCTATTATTCTCGAAAAGAGGGTCGCTGGAAGAAGGCGGGGTCGATGGGCTTGGCGGCTGCTTTCAGCTTCTATCCTGGAAAAAACCTGGGCGCTTGCGGGGAGGCTGGTGCAGTCACGACGAACGATCCAAAGCTCGCGGGGAAAGTTCGGATGCTGCGCGACCACGGTCAAGCGCAAAAGTATAGCCACGAAATAGAGGGATACAACGGCAGATTGGATGCAATCCAAGCTGGGATTCTGCGGGCTAAACTCAAGCATTTAGTAGAGTGGAACCAAAAACGCCGCACATGTGCGCGTCGGTACGGCGAGTTGTTTCGGTCGAAGATTGACAAAATCATCCTCCCGCACGAATCTCCCCTAAACAAGGCTGTCTATCACCTCTACGTGATCCGCGTGAAGAACCGGGATCAGCTTCACTCGCGTCTCGCCCAAGCCAACATCACAACGCAGATCCACTACCCGACACCTCTTCACCTTCAGAGGGCCTATGCGGCGATGGGGTACAAAGTGGGTGATTTTCCGGTCACGGAAAAGGCAGCGACGGAGATTTTGTCGCTGCCAATGTATCCGCAGCTCGAACCTCAGCAGCAGAAGGTAATTGTGCAAGAACTGACTAATTTGCTTTGGGGAGTGACTGCTGGCATCGGGAATCCGAATTTGCAGCCCGCCGCTGCGCCTGAGGGCTGTGCTGACTGAGACGATTCACGCTTCCAAGAGGAATCGACCCTTGAATTCCGCCATGAATTCCAAAACCCCGATCCCGGTATTAACTCCAAGCCCGCGGCCGGCAAAGGTAGAAAGATTTCCCGCGGCGCGCGTCAAAGGAAAGATCTGGATCGATTTGGACAACTCACCCCACGTTCCGTTTTTTGCCCCTATCATTGAAGAGCTCCAGACGCGTAATTATTCGGTCGTGGTCACCGCCCGCGATTGTTTTCAGGTGCGCGAACTGGCGGACCTTTTTCATCTGAACTACAAGCTTGTCGGCCGTCACTCCGGAAAAAGCAAAATCCGCAAGGTCGCAGGGTTGTGCTTTCGTGCGTTGCAGCTGATTCCCACGATTCTGAGGGAAAAGCCGGACTTAGCCGTATCCCATTGCTCACGCGCCCAATTGATTGCGTCTATCCTTTGCAGGATTCCATCTTTTTTCTTGGGCGACTATGAGTTTGCAACCGGCTGGGTGTTTATCTATCCCACCTGGCATATGCGCCCGGAAGTGATTCCGGATGGAACCCTCCCATGGAATCCGAGTCGCAACCTGAAATATCCAGGTATCAAGGAAGACGTTTACGTCCCCCGGTTTGTTCCAGACCCTAGCATCAGGTCCCAGCTCGGACTCCAGGAAGAGGATATCGTGGTGACCCTGCGCCCTCCGGCGAGTGAGGCCCACTATCACAATCCACAAAGTGACCAACTCTTCGAAGCTGCAGTTGAGTATCTAAGTAAGAAGCCCGAACTGAAACTTGTGGCGCTTCCCCGGAATGAGAAGCAGGGGAAGTGGTTACGGGAGCGCTGGCCTGACCTTTTCTCCGACGGCAAGATGCGCATCCCGGAGAAAGTCGTGGATGGTCTCAACCTGATTTGGCATTCGGACCTCGTCATCAGTGGGGGCGGCACGATGAACAGGGAGGCGGCGTCACTGGGAGTTCCTGTTTACAGCATCTTTCGAGGCAAGATAGGTGCCGTCGATCAGTATCTGAGCAAGACAGGCCGGCTAATCCTTCTTGAAAGCGTTGAAGATTTGCAAACCAGGGTTCTGCCGGTGCGGCGAGAGCGCCCTGCGAGTCCGCAGAACAGTCAGTCAGCGGCACTCAGCAGAATTGTGGAGCAGATTGTCGCGAGCACAGAGTCACGGCAACTGCTTTCGAACGACGTGGAAGTGGCCACTGAGCGAAGGGCAATGGAAAGGTGAGGGCACAGGATGCAACACTCTGAGGCTGGGGGCATGAAAATCCTTACGGTTGTCGGCGCGCGTCCCAATTTCATGAAGGTGGCGCCAATCATCGCAGCAGTCGACAAACATAACGGGCGGCTCGTAGCAGGTTCCCCCGACCGGGCGGGATCACAGGCCGAAACGATTCGGCACATCCTTGTCCACACTGGTCAACATTACGACGAGCTTATGTCCGGGTCCTTCTTCAATGATCTTAATCTCCCCAAGCCGGATATTCATCTTGGTGTAGGTTCCGGATCGCATGCGGCCCAAACTGCGGAAATCATGAGGAAGTTTGAGGAGGTGTTGATTGCCGAGAAGCCCGATGTAGTGGTGGTCGTTGGCGATGTGAATTCGACGATTGCTTGCGCCTTGGTTGCCGCTAAGATTTCCTTTGATTCAGATGGCTCGCGGCCAGTGATCGCCCACGTGGAAGCGGGCTTACGCTCCTTCGACCGGTCGATGCCCGAAGAGGTCAACCGCATTCTTACCGATCATGTTTCTGACTTGCTCTTTGTGACAGAAGAGAGTGGGCTTCAGAATCTCCGTAATGAAGGTGTCTCGGCTGATAAAATCCACTTCGTCGGCAATACCATGATCGACTCCCTGCTTCATTTCAAGGAGAAGGCTGAAGCATCGACCATTCTGGAGAAGTTAGCGCTTGCACGCGAGGCAGGGAAGAACGGAGGGGCCAACTCTGGCTCGCGATATGCACTGCTGACGTTACATCGGCCGTCCAACGTGGATAATCGAGATGTCTTTCGGAACATCATTGCAGGGTTGGAGGAACTGGCAACGGATTGCCCCATCGTCTTTCCCGTGCATCCTCGAACCCGGCAGCGAATCAGGGAATTCGGATTCGAATTCAACCTCGGCGGGAGTGCCAAGAAACAAAATGGAAATGCGCCAGGTTCCGGAAACTGGCGCGATGGCATACTCCTCACTGACCCACTGGGCTATTTGGACTTTCTTTGCTTGATGAAACACGCCGCGCTGGTCGTGACTGACTCGGGCGGCATCCAGGAAGAAACAACAATCCTCGGGATTCCCTGCGTCACCGTCAGAGAAAACACGGAAAGGCCCGTTACAATTGAGAGGGGAACAAATACGATTGCGGGGACGAGATCAGACGCCATCAGGGACGCTATCCGCCGTCAATTAGGTAGGAACAAAGACAGCGGCGTGCCGAAGAACTGGGACGGGCGAGCCGGTGCGCGCATCATCGACATCTTGGTTCGCAGCCACTACGAAAAGACCTCTTATCGACCATCCCTTATGCCCAACGCCGTGCCGCTTGAAGTCCGATCCTCCTGCTCGCAGACCGATAGATGTCTTTAGACAATTACTTGGAAGCTAAGATCCTGAAGCTCTTGGCCTATTGTCAGGCCAACGAATGGGCGGGGTACGACCCGTACGACGCTGTGAACGCACGCGTTTTTAGTGCCCTGCCATTCCTCAACTCGCGACTTCCTCGGCTTGTCTTAACGCAAGTTTTGAAGCGAAGTCCAATCAATATTCGCACGTTGTTGGGCATTCCAAAGGCCCAGAATCCCAAAGCCGTCGGGCTATTTCTCTCGGCATTCCTCAAACTCTCGAGAATCGGAGTGGTTAAGGCCGGAGACTTGGTCGAGCCGATGATCGAACGGTTGATCGCGCTCCGATCGCAAGGAGTTCCTCACTGGTGCTGGGGATACAGTTTTCCCTGGCAGACACGAACAATCGTGGTGCCTAGAGGAGCGCCCAATCTGGTGTGCACCGCATTTGTCGGTAACGCGCTTTTAGATGCTCATGAGCAACGCCAGGACCGACGATGTCTGGGCATGGCGATAAGCGCGGCCCAGTACATCCTGGACGAGCTCTATTGGACCGACGGTAAGTCGATTGCCGGTTTTAGCTATCCTCTTCCCGCTCTTCGGAATCAAGTACCCAACGCAAATTTCCTTGGAGCGGCCTTGTTGTGCCGTGTGTACCACCACACTAACGAAAGGAAGTTCCTAGGTCCGGCGCTTAAGGCTGCGCGCTATTCGGCAGCCATGCAGCACGCAGACGGTTCGTGGGACTACGGGGAGGGGCTGTCACAACGATGGATTGACAACTTCCATACCGGCTATAACCTTTGCGCGCTGCAGTCCATTGGTCGCTATGCTGGAACAACTGAGTTTGAATCGCACATCCGGCGCGGGCTGGAGTTTTACCGAGCCCACTTTTTTCGCGAAGATGGCGCGCCCAGATACTTCCATAACCGCACGTACCCCGTGGACATCCATTCTGTGGCGCAGAGTATCATTACTCTCCTTGCGCTCAAAAACCTCGACCCGAGCAATGTCGAACTGGCGCGCTCGGTATTCCAATGGGCCATGAATCACATGTGGGATGAGCGCGGCTTCTTTTACTATCGCGTCCTTCGCCTTTGTACCATTCGAACTCCGTATATGAGATGGGCCCAGGCCTGGATGCTTCTTGCAATGTCCACGTTGTTGAGTGAAGCAAACGTGGCAATGACAAATCCAGAGGCCCAAGATTCTACAGTTTTAGCTGGGGCTTGCTGATGCATTCGAACCGCGGGATCGGCCAGAGGTCATCGAGCCACACTGTCCTGCCTTTGGCGCGAGTTTGGTGAGCGGGATGCGGAAAGCGAATGATGCGAAACAGATTGACGCTTCGCCGACATCATCCGGATACATTCTTGCCGGGCTTTAGTGTACATGTGAGGTTTTCCTGCAAGTCTACACGTTGAATCCGCTGCACGATCCGCGATGGCCAGGTTTTGTCGAAGGGCATCCGCGGGCTTCCGTTTTTCATGCACGGAGCTGGCTGGAAGCACTACGACGCACCTATGGATATGAACCCGTCGTCTACACAACCTCCGTTCCGGGAAGGCCCTTGGCGAATGGCATTCCCTTGTGTCGTGTCAGCAGTTGGCTGACCGGGGATAGGCTTGTCTCTCTGCCATTTACCGACCACTGCGAGCCTCTCGTAGAGGGCCTCGAGGAAGGCAAGGAAATCTTTGAATCTTTGCAATGCGCACTCGACAGAGAAAAGTTGAAGTACGTCGAGCTCCGCCCGCTGCATACGAACCTGATGCCGGGGACCAGCATGCAGAGGAGCCACTCGTTCTGCTTCCATGAGCTGGATCTTGGGCCTGCTCTCGGTGATCTTTTTGGAAAGCTTCAAAAGGACTCGATTCAAAGAAAGATTCGGCGCGCTGAACGCGAGGGTTTATTTTACGAAGAGGGAAGATCGGAAGCGCTTCTGAAGCAGTTTTATCTCCTCTTCGTCATGACGCGCAGGCGGCACCAAGCGCCACCGCAGCCGATTGATTGGTTCCGAAACCTTGTTACGTGCCTTGGCGACCGGCTCAAAATTCGCGTTGCTTCGAAGGCGGGCCGTCCCATCGCGAGCATCATGACTCTGCGGCACGGCAACGTCATGGTCTACAAGTACGGCGGTTCCGACGCCAGTTCTCACAATTTGGGCGCCATACCGTTCCTGTTCTGGAAGGCCATTCAGGATGCGAAGGAGGACGGAGTCCAGAAATTTGACTTCGGCCGCACAGATTGCGACAACACCGGGCTGATTACCTTTAAGGACCGTTGGGGCTCGCAACGAAGCGAGTTGACGTATTGGCGCATCCCGAACCAGAACGGACTCAGCCACGGACAGTGGAAGAGCAAACTCAAATTTGCCGGACCGATTTTCGCTTGTATCCCGGATCGCTTGCTGGCAGCAAGTGGGCGAGTCCTATACCGCCACATTGGCTAGCAAGCATAGCAACGAGATTCCGAAAACAATGAACAAAGCCATGACAGCGGATCTGGACGTGAAGCCCACGTCGACGATCCTGCAATCACCATCTCCAAGGAGTGGCTGCATCGGGGCCTTGGTTATGGACGCAGATTATCGCGGGCTCGCAGTCGTTCGCAGCCTCGGGCGCCGCGGAATCCCCGTGTGGGTTCTGCAGCACGGAGACCAGTTGCTTGCCACATTGTCCCGCTTCAACCGTCGAACGGTAAACTGGCCCAGTCAAGATGAGGAAGAGAGTGTCAACTTCCTTGTGCGATTGGCTGAGCGAGAAAATATCCGCAACTGGCTGCTGTTTCCCACGGGTGACGAAGGTGCTGCACTGGTTGCGCGACATCACCAGAAGCTTAACGAACACTTTCAACTTACGACCGCGCCATGGGAAGTTCTGCAATGGTTGTATGACAAGCGTCTCACCTATCGCCTCGCCGCAAAGTTAGGTGTGCACCATCCATGGACTCTGTACCCCGCAAGCCGCGACCAAGTGGCGGAGGGCGATTTTCAGTTCCCGGTCATTCTTAAGCCTGCTTATCGCACAAGCTTCAATCGTTTCACAGCTTCGAAAGCATGGAGGGTAGATACCCCGGAGGAACTCCTCGCTCGATACGACGAGGCTAAGACACTCGTCGATCCGGGCGCTTTGATGATTCAGGAGGTCATTCCCGGCGGAGGAGAGTCACAGTTTTCCTACACGGCACTGTGCCGGGACGGCGAGCCGCTTGCTTCACTTACTGCCAAGCGGATCCGGCAGATTCCCATGGATTTTGGGCGCGCCAGCACTTTCGTTGAGACGATAGACGACGAAGAAACCGCAGCCACCGCTGCTCATCTACTTCGGGCGCTGCGATACACAGGAATCGTGGAAGTCGAGTTCAAACGGGACCCGCGTGATGGGAAGCTCAAGCTGCTCGACATCAATCCGCGTGTTTGGGGCTGGCACAGTCTTTGTGCATCCGCGGGGGTGGATTATCCCTACCTGCTGTGGCTCCTGACGGTCGGGGAGCCCGTACCGAGGACGAAGGCGGGGGTTGGCGTGCGCTGGGTGCGCATGAGCACGGATGCGCCCACAGCAATCCGCGAAATCCTTCGTGGCCGACTTTCGTTGCGTGACTACCTGCGCTCGGTCCGCTCCCCGCTTTCCACGGCAATTTACGCACCAGATGATCCCTTGCCAGGGGTTCTTGAAATTCCACTTCTAGCGTACTTGCTCGGCAAGAGAGTCCTCAGCGGTGGCAGGATGGCCTGACCCAATGCCCCAGCTATTTGAGGCACTCGGTAAGTGCTAAGAAGCAGCAACTACGATTCGCTCCGGCAGCACAAGGCGACCAAAAATCGAAATTATGAATAGCGGTTGAGTGAGTCGATTCGTAGCCGCATTGATCAGAATTCAATTCTAACTGCCCATGAACGGCGCTGACGTGTGGGCACCAACCAGACGTCAGGAAAATTCGATGTTATGGAGGTTCACAGTTGAAAGCGAAATCTGACGTCGTAGTTATTGGCGCTGGTCCGTATGGATTGTCGGCGGCGGCGCATTTGAACGCCAACGGACTAAATGTCCGGGTTTTTGGAGAGACCATGTCGTTTTGGGATCGCAGCATGCCCTTGGGCATGTGCCTGCGATCGCCCTGGGAAGCATCTCAATTGTCTGATCCTAGCAGGTCGCTGACGATTGATGCGTTCCAAGCTACGACTGGCGAGCCCGTAAGCCGGCCGGTTCCCCTTGCGCGTTTTGTCGCCTACGGTCGTTGGTTTCAGTCCCATGCCGTTCCCAACCTGGAAGAGCGAAGGGTCGCCGAAATCGAAAAGGACACGGCGGGCTTCCGCGTCGCATTGACAGATGGAGAAGTTATTCGATGTGGACGCGTGATCATCGCTGGAGGGATTGGTCCCTTTGCTACGCGACCGTCTCAATTTCTGGGAATCCCCCGTGACTTGGCGTCGCACTCGTCAGAGCAGAAGGATTTAGGGCGCTTTCGAGGGCAGCGCGTAGTGGTGATCGGCGGCGGCCAGAGCGCCCTCGAGTCGGCAGCGCTCCTCCACGAATGCCACGCAGAAGTTGAGTTGCTCGTTCGTGAGAGCAGGGTTGACTGGACCTGGCAACGCCCGTGGTTGCACACGTTCAGGCCCGTGGGCGTGGTCCTCTACGCTTGGCCGGACGTTGGGCCGGCGTTCATCAGTCATGCTGTTGCGCGGCCGGACCTCTACCGAATGTTACCGCGCTGGCTTCAGGACTCCTGGCGGGCTAAGTCTGTCCGCGCGAACGGCGTCGGGTGGTTGAAACCCCGGTTGCGCGACGTGAGAGTCTCCACCGGGCGCGCCGTGCTTTCGGCGGTGGCCCGTGGAAACCAAGTGGCGCTCAAATTGAGTGACGGCTCAGAGCGAATGGTGAATCACGTGTTGCTGGCTACTGGCTATCGAATCGATGTGAGAAAGTATGAATTTCTTTCTGAGTCTTTGACCTCCGGAATTCGTCTGATCAACGGGTATCCAGTACTCGGACGCGGCTTTGAATCCTCAGTTCCCGGTCTGCACTTTCTCGGTGCTCCGGCGGTATACAGTTATGGCCCGCTTATGCGTTTTGTTGCGGGAGCGGATTTCGCCGCGCGCGCGGTGTCCCAGTCCGTCGTGCGTGCTCGCGGGGCCGCTATCGACCGAGAATTTAGCGATTCGCTCCAAACCGCCGCAGCCTCGCGGGCCCAGAGAGACAATAGAGAACTGTCACGCTAAGGTAGTTAGTCTTGGGTGCAACTTTCTCTTCGGCTTCGCAAGCTCCCCAATGAACCAAACATTTGTGGACTATTATCGCTGTCCCGAGGAGTTCGCCCGTTGTTCGCTAGAGGGACAGCCGTCTCAGGACTTGGGTCATTTCCGGTTTGGACCCGAATCTATCTGCTATGGCGCTATCAGCAAGGGATCGGTACACCATAGCCCCGTTGGAGAGCTCCACGACACTTTGAACGATGCCGTGGCGGAACGCGGGATGGTACGCCTGCCCTTCGACCTGGACCAGATCGTCAACAATCTCCGATTTGAGCGCTATCACGGCACCTCACGAAGGCGCTCATTTCTCTCCGGAGGGCTCGCCAGTAGTCTTTATTACCTAGCACGGCCGATTCTAGGTGTGAGCGTCCGCCGGCACTTGCAGAAACTGAGACTCGCAGGTTGGCGGTCGATTGCATTTCCCCATTGGCCCGTCGATCGCACTGTCGAGCAAATTCACGAGACGATGCTCCGTCTCTGTGTGCAGGCTCACAACGGGCAGGAAGTGCCGTTCATCTGGTTTTGGCCGGAGGGGCTTCCCAGTTGCGTGGCGGTCACTCACGATGTGGAAGCCGTCAAGGGCCGTGATTTCTGTCCTGCTCTCATGGACGTCGATGAGAGCTTTGGCATTAAGAGTTCGTTCCAGCTGGTTCCTGAGAAACGGTATGCGCTCAGTCGGCCGTTCATTGAGAGCATCCGCGCGAGGGGTTTCGAAGTGAATGTGCACGATCTGAACCATGACGGACGCTTGTTTGCTAACGAAAGAGAGTTCTTCCATCGTGCACGCCGCATTAACCAGTATGGCCGTGCATTTGGCGCGCATGGGTTTCGTTCAGGTGCTCTTTATCGCAATCTTGCCTGGTATGGAGCGCTTGAATTTTCCTACGACATGTCCGTACCTAACGCCGCACATCTGGATCCACAACGCGGCGGCTGCTGCACCGTGATGCCGTATTTTATCGGGAAGATTCTAGAATTACCCGTCACCACCACCCAGGATTATTCTCTGTTTTATATCCTTAACCAATATTCGATCGATCATTGGAAACGCCAAATTGCCCAAATCACGGAGAAGAATGGAATGGCCACCTTCATCATTCATCCAGACTACATTTTAGAGAAACGGACGAGGGATACGTACAAGTCGCTGCTGGCTTATCTGGCTGACTTGCGGTCGAAGAAGAAGACTTGGATTGCCCTTCCGCGAGAGGTCAATCAGTGGTGGCGAGCCCGGCGTCAGATGAAGCTGGTGCGTCAAGGAAGCAAGTGGGTAATCGAAGGGCCGGGAAAAGAGAAGGCCCGGATTGCCTATGCCGTTGTGGACCGTGGCCGCTTGGCATATGAGCTGGTCTGATGCGCGGAAAGCAGGCGCGGCCACGGGAAGCAGGTTTTTCCCCGATACGCTTTTGATGATTTGTACTGTATTCGATACCTCTTTTTACCTGATTCCTTTCCCTAGACCACGATGCTAAATATTTTCTTTGAAACGGGTAATGTGACCCAAAGGGCGGAGCTACGAATAGCTTTACGAGTCATCGAGATTCGGAATCGTCGCTTCCGACCATACCTCGCTTTTCTTGGTACGCCGGACACGAGTATTCGGGACAGGAAGACGCAGCAGCGAAGCAGGTCCGGCGGAGTCTTAGCCCCAGCGCAACAAAGGAGTGCCGTAAGACAAGGAGCGCTCCGCGGCGCGTTATTTGCGCGGACGGGGCTATCCGGCGTCAAGGCGAAGAACAATGAGCAAGCACTTTGAATTGAGTCATGCCTCACGCGATTCCGCGGCAGCGCAACCCCTCACGCGAAGTGCGTCAAGGTCTAGACCGAATCCATCAAACCGCTATCCCCAGTGGGTGGGAAGTGTCCCGGAGGAAATGTTCTTCGCGGCGTTATGGCGCATCATCCAACACCGCAAGCGCACGATCGGGGCGTTTATGCTGCTTGTTGTCGCGATCGTTGTGACCGTATCACTCCTAATGAAGCCACAGTACGAGGCTGTTGGTCAGGTTGTGTTTCACCGCGACAGCGACAGTGGCGTGCTGGGATTCAAGGGTGTGGATACGTCCCTGGTGGAGGATCCAGAAGACCGTGCGGCCATAGACACGCAGATCGGCATCCTGGAGACCGATGCGCTAGCCATGCAGGTCATCAACGATCTCCACCTTGACAAAAACCCGAAGTTCACTGGTCATGTAGGGCAATCCAGCAACGAAGATCGACTCGTGGAGTTGTTCCGTAAGAGCCTCAAAATCTCGAAGGTGAAGGGCACACGGCTAATCGAGATTCGGTTTCGAAGCGTCGATCCACGGCTGGCCGCGGACGTCGTCAACCAATTGTCGAATGCATATGTCGATAAATTTTATAAGAGCCAGTTTCAAGCTAGCACCCAGATTTCTGACTTCCTTGCGAGCCAGCTGAAGGAACTCCAGACCAAGGTTCAAGAATCGCAGCTGAAGCTGATCGACTATCAGAAAGAAAATGGAATCTTTGGCCTGGACGACAAGCAGAACATTGTGACGGCAAAGCTGGGCGACATAAACAGGGAACTTACTGCGGCGGAAGGCGAAAGAGTTCAGAAAGAGGTCAATTATCGATTGGCGCACTCGGGGCAGCCGGAGTTGATCGCGAAACTGGGACCCGACAACCTCGTCACAAAGCTTCGTGCGCAACAGGCTGATCTGGAGAACCAGATGGCGCAAGCGTCCGTTCAGATGGGCCCAGCACACCCGAAAATAGTCGAACTTTCGAAACAGATCGCTCAAGTGCGGCAGTCGGTGAATGCCGAGATCAGGAGAACCGGTGACCAGATAACCTACGACTATAAAAGCGCGGTAGGACGCGAGAGCTTGCTGCGAGCCGCCCTGGAGACGCAGAAACAAGCGGCAGACAAACTGAGCGCAAATATGATTCAGTCCGATATTTTGAAGCACGAGTTCGAGACGAACCGCAAACTCTACGAGGATCTGCTGCAAAAGCAGAAAGAAGTGAGCATTTCATCCAACTTGAAATCGAGCAACATCTGGATTGTCGATCCCGCAAGACCACCGAGGCTGCCCGCCGAGCCGAATATTCTACGAAACTTCGCTCTTTCTCTTCTGTTCGGGATGTTCGGTGGCGTGTTACTGGCATTCGGTTTGACCAAGGTGAAGGAAAAGATCTTCACTCTGGAACAGGCAGAAATTGCGTCCGCGCTGCCTTCACTGGGCGTTGTGCCGTTGCTGGGAGCAAAGAACAAAAATGGCGCGTCGGCCCAACTCAATGACGTCAACGGCAGCGTGAAACCTGAGTTGGTGAGCTCACTTCGGCCAATGTCGCTAGCCGCGGAATCCTTCAAAGCCATTGTGACGTCGATCTTGCTCTCGCACCGGGCTCACCCGGCAGTGATCTTAGTGACGAGTTCGCTTCCGGGGGAAGGCAAAACCACGGTCAGCACGAACTTGGCAATTGCGCTTGCCAGGCTGCGGAGGCGTGTGCTACTCGTCGATACCGACCTCCGACGTCCCAGCGTTCACAGCGCCTTGCGATTGAGCACTAACGCCGGTTTGGGCGCGCTACTCCGGAAGCCAGCCGCATTGGATGAGGTTGTTGCAAGCTGCCCCGACGTACCTAATCTGTTTGTCCTGCCGGCGGCGCCAATCAATCTGTCGGAGGACACCGAATTGCTGGTGTCCAGCTTCAAGGACTTAGTAGACCGCTGGCGGATACAATTCGACCATATCATCATCGACACGCCGCCGGTACTGGCGATGACCGACGCGGTTCGCATGTCGGTCGAGGCGGATTCGGTGATTCTGGTTATTCGCGCTGGTAAAGTCGCAAAAAAGGAGTTCTTGCGCGCACAGGATTTACTCCTCATGGTAAATGCACGCCTTACGGGTTTCGTTTTGAATGGCGAAGATCTGAACTCGTCGCGGTTCCAGAATTATTACGGCTACTATGGTCAGGACCAGTCGAAATACCTCGGCGAAGGCGCGTAAGGATTTCAAATTTCCTCTTACTTCGCTGCGAATTCCGCTTGCCGTCCTGACCAATGGAGGTTGTCATGAAATCAAAGTCTATTTTACTCGGTGCGTTGGTTTTTTTGGCGCTGCCAACAGCCCATTGCCTCGCCCAGGACCGGGTTACACCAACGGAAAGTCGTGAACAGGCGCCGGCGTCTCCGCCGCAGTCCAAGTCTGTTGCAGCGAACAATAGCGACTCCTCGTCCGGCTTGCTGATAGGTTCCGGCGATCTGCTCGAAGTCAGCCTGTATGGCATGCCTGATTTTAAATCGGACGCGCGCGTTAGTTCCGGGGGAGAGATTTCCTTGCCTTTGGTCGGTACAGTAGCCGTGGGCGGGCTTTCCGTCGAACATGCTGCAACGCAAATTGAACATAACCTTAGTCAAAAGGGACTTTTTAACGACCCGCATGTGACGGTCTTCGTGAAAGAGTACGCGACGCAGGGGATTTCGGTGCTGGGCGAGGTTCAGAGGCCAGGCATTTATCCGTTGCTGGGTGAGAGAAAGCTGTACGACGCCATATCCGCCGCGGGCGGTACCACGCCCAAAGCTGGCGCGTCCGTGCTGATTACGCACCGCAATGATCCGCAACATCCTCTTCAGGTACCGCTTTTGACTGGTGCGGCGAAGTCCATGAAGAATAACGTGGCCGTCGAGCCCGGCGACACGATTGTCGTGGGCAAGGCGGGGGTCGTTTATGTCGTCGGCGATGTCCACCAACCCGGCGGTTTTGTGCTGGAAAATGGCAACGACATTACCGTCTTGAAAGCTATCGCTCTGGCTCAGGGTACCAACCCGAACGCGGCACTGGACTCGGCCAGGCTCATCCGCAAGACCTCGGAGGGGCCGCAAGAAGTTCCACTCTCGCTGAAGAAAATCATGGCCGCAAAGGCTCCAGATCCACAACTGCAACCAGACGATGTTGTCTTTGTTCCTGGCAGCGCCGGGAAAAGCGCGGCTAAAAAGGGAGCTGAGACGATCCTGCAAATGGCCACAGGCATAGCGATTTGGCGCATACCGTGAGCCGGGCATAACTCCTACCTGCGCGAGTGAACTATACCGGGGGCAACTAGTATTCCAAAGCTTTTTGCCAAAACCAATTCGTGAACCGTTCGCCGGAGATTTGTAGCGCCATACACGAACCAGGGGAACTCATGCGAGCCTTGCTTACCGACAGGAAATCAGGGGAAGTCTCCACCTATGAAGTCCCGGCGCCGGAGTTGCGCCCCGGTGGACTCCTGGTACGCACCCATCATTCTGCAATCAGTGCCGGCACGGAGCGCGCCACACTCGATCTGAGTTCGAAGTCACTTCTCGCCAAGATTAAAGCACGCCCTGATCTCGTCAAACAGGTCCTGGAGTACGCTCGTCAGAATGGGGTGAAAGCCGCGTACGAGAAGGTGCAAGCAAAACTCGATAGATTGACGACTCTCGGATACAGCTGCGCGGGCGAAGTAATTTCGGTAGGGGAGGGCGTACACGAATTCCGGACGGGAGATCGCGTCGCTTGCGGCGGCGGCACCTACGCTAACCATGCTGAGATCAACTTTGTCCCGCGCAACCTCGCCGTACGCATCCCGTCGCAAGTGCCGATGGCCGCGGCCTCTTTGACTACGATTGGTGCCATCGCGCTGCAAGGCTTTCGACAGGCCGGCGTCAGCATTGGTGAAACGGTCGCGGTGGTCGGTGCCGGGCTCGTAGGAGTCCTGACCATCCAGATTGCCCGCGCGGCCGGATGCCGGGTTGCGGCCATCGACCTTTCGCACAAGCGCGTCCAGCGCGCGGCGGATTTCGGCGCGCATTTCGCGATTGCAGCCGATGATCCGGCGTTGGTGTCAAGCATAAAGGAGTTCTCCAGGTATGGTGTCGATGCCGCTATTCTGACCGCTGCGACGGACTCCGCCGAGCCTGCCGAGATGGCCGCCAAGATTCTACGCGATCGGGGCCGCATTATCGTTGTCGGCGCTGTCGGTATGGGAGTATCGCGCAACAACATGTACATGAAAGAGCTGTCCTTAGCTCTCTCCCGCTCTTACGGGCCAGGAAGGTACGACACGCAGTATGAGGAAGGTGGAATCGACTACCCCATTGGGTATGTCCGCTGGACTGAGCGGCGCAACATGGAAGCCTTCCTTGACCTGCTGACCGCTGGACAAATAGACGTCGCCCCGTTGCTCGAGCATCGGTACTCTATCGATGAGGGCGCGAAAGCTTATGCTGACCTGAAAAATGGCTTATACACGGCAATATTGGAGTACAACGGCGCATCGGTAGCGCCAGAGAGAGCCGTTCTGGCCGTGGTAGCATCGCGGCCGCGCATCAGCGACGAAGTGAGAGTCGGCTGCATCGGCGCCGGCAGTTTCGCGTCGAGCGTAATCTTTCCAAACTTACAGTCCATCAAGGGTGTTCGACTGCAATCTGTGGCCACCATCTCGGGCGCGGGCGCTGCGTCGGCGCAACGCGCTTTCAAGTTTCAGACTGCGGAACAACCTTCAGAACTGCTGAATAATCCGAATGTTGATTCCGTATTCGTTCTGACACGCCATGACACACACGCGGCCGAAACGGCCCGAGCATTGGGCGCGGGCAAGCCCGTGTTCGTCGAAAAGCCCCTGGCGATCGATCGCCAACAATTGGACCAACTACAACAGGTGTACGAGGGGCAACTGCTAGCGGGACGCGCGCCCTTCGTGATGGTGGGCTTCAACCGCCGCTTTGCACCGTTTACGGAGAAAATCCGCGGCTTCTTCGCCGGACGCCGCGAGCCGATGGTGATCCACGCGCGCGTTAACGCTGGCTTCATTCCGCACGACCACTGGATCTACGCTCAGGGTGGCCGAATCGTGGGCGAGTTCTGTCATTTCGTGGATTGGGCGCGCTCCCTTGTCGGTTCTCCAATTGAGAGCGTGGCGGCGACGGGCTTGCCGAACGGGACGCAATATGCTTCCGATAACGTCGCGGTCACTCTGAAGTTTGCCGACGGCTCCGTCGCCAATCTGCTTTACCTGACGAACGGCGATCGCAGTCTTCCAAAGGAATTCTTCGAAGTGTTCTGTCAGGGCGCCATCGCCCGGCTGGACGACTTTCGCACGTTGGAATTGGCGCGGAATGGAAAACTTCAGAAGTTCAAGAGCACGCAAGATAAAGGGCATCGCCAGGAACTTCAGCTAACCGTCGAAGCGATCCGCTCTGGTAAACCGTCGCCCATTTCCTTCGAAGAACTGGTCGAGGTCAGTCACGCGACTTTGCTTGTGCAGCAGGCGCTCGCTACGGGAGAAGCGATTCGGCTGACGCCGCCCCCGCTGGACGTTCCCGCTGAAGCATCGTCTCCCGAATACTCGAGCTTGTGCCACCAAGCTACGGCTCCGCAGGAGGCGGCGCATGCGAATGACTAGGGCCTGGCAACCTTCCGCTCCCTTTAATTCGATCCTAGCCAATTGCGACCAGGCTATCCGAACTATCTTGGTTCCTTTGCTCGGTGGAACGTCCTCCATGCCGGGCCATCGCCTTAGGTTGTGGGAGGCTGCGGTTGTTCTTTTGGGCGCGATTGCGGTTGCCGCCTTCATTTTGGTACCAGTGGCGGCCCTGGTCGTTGTCATCACTTGTGCGGTGCTGTGGTTCCTCGAGATGGTCGGGGACGCGCTTCGTGGCAAAATCGACCGAGCGTTACTATGTTGGGCCGGTCTCTTTCCCCTCGGCTACTTTGCATTATTCCCCCGAGAGCGCTCCATCGTGACGTTTGAACGTGTGGTCGTATTGCTCGCCTTCCTGGGGCTATTCTTCATCACCCGCGGGACTCTCATGAGAACGCCGAAGGCCCTACGCCTGGCAGGATCGGCTTGCTTGGTATTTATTGTTGTAGCAGGCCTCACACTTATGAAATCGCCGGACCCACTGAATTCCACGCGCACCTTGTTCGACAGTTATGTGCAGCCGCTGTTGTTCGGCTGGCTCGTCATCGCGTGGTTTGATGTTCGTGGCCGGCTCGCTGAGACGCATGCGGCGGTTTGCCTGTCCTCGATCATTTGCGCAGCCATTGCGGCTGGCGAAATGATCACAAAAGAGGATTTGTTGCCAGTGGGACAGTCCGTAATGTTCTATGCAGGCGGATTCCCCCGGCCAAACGGCCCCTTTGCCGCGAATGACACGCTCGCCCTAGTCGGCGGCTTTAGTTTCTTCTTCCTTCTGTTCCTTCGTGCTGCCCTTGGTCCCGAGCTGAGTGCCGGCCGCAGAATGCTTCACGCCGTTGGGATTGCGGCCGCCCTGGGCATGGCGTTAATGCCGATGTTCCGCTCTGTCGCGATCACGCTGCTGGTCGTGCAGCTTATCGAAATCTTCTGGGAAAAAGAGGCGACCCGCCGTGCCTGGCGCGTTGCATTCATGCTCGCTTGTGTCGGGGTCATTCTTATCGCGCCGTTATTTGTATCGCAATCGATGATTGAAGATCGCAGCAGTAGAGAAAACGCGTACGGCCGCCTGGCCCAATTCGAACAAAACCTTCAGGTTTTTCTTGACCACCCTGTAGTAGGCGTGGGGTATCTGAACTTCCACGACTACGTAGTGGGAGAGCCCCGCTACGTCTCCAAGTACGAGGGCGTGTCTTCCTTGGACTGGCCGCACAACAATCTCGCGGAGGCGCTTGCTGAAACCGGCCTCCTGGGCTTTGTGCCGTACGTCCTGATGCACGCTCTTCTGTTTAGTGCTATGTGGAAACTACGGAAACAGTCCCCGTCCGCGCATTTGGCGTCGAAATACTTGCTGTACCTGTTCCTGACCTACTGGATCACCGGGCTTACGGAATCGTCCGGCCATGAGTTTTCCAACATCTGGTACGCGTTTGCAGTAATTGTTATTTACAAGTATTCCGTGACGGAACCTGATTCTACGCAGTTTGGGGAAGGGCAGGTTCCTGACTCCATTTTCAATCCGTCCAAATCGCCTAGCTTTGTCTTCCTCCAGTGAGCCAAGAATCCAAAGTTTTCCTGCCCGCACCAGCGGGTGAGGCCTGCAATGAGTAAAGCTACCGTCTATCTCCTGATTCTCGCCGGAGAATCAGAGGCCGCCCAAAGATTTGTGAATCAGCGCTACCCTGGCCACCCGATAAAGCTAGTCTCGAAACGGCATCTTCGCGAGGGAGGTTGGAGAACAAAAATTCGTGAGATACGCGCGATGCGCGGCGAGGCCCTGGTCATCTTTTCGGGTTCACTGTTCGAGCTGCGCGAACCTCTGCTTTTCCAGTGCACGGGGTTCGCGCATCGATGTCGCGAGACAGTCCTCGCGGATGCGGAGGGCCGATCAAGAACGTACACGCGCAGCCGATTGCTGTGTTCGCTGCCGAAAATAATCCTTAGCGGCCTCCTGGATTTCCTGGTCCTTGCACTTATGTGGATAGGCGCGCGAGCGCTGTTGCACGGTCTGGCGAGGCGCACCGAGTTCAGGCCATGCGTTGAAGGTGATTTGGACATTGCGTTGCTCGACCCGGCCTTCGAACCAGCAAACTCCGGTGGCGCCATGAGTTATCTGGATGGAACCCTATTCGGGTGGTCCCAGGAGTCAGTTAGCTGCGAGATCTTTTCTGGGAGACAGCTTCCCGTTGGACACTACCCAGTCGAGGTCATCCCCAGCCGTCGCCGTCTGTATCTTTTCCGTGAATGTCAGGCTCTTGCTTACAACCTGCGCTTCGCAATGTGCGTTTGGCGGAAATCCCGCGGCCGTATGCCTCGCGTTTTGTACCAGCGTCACGGCCGCTTTGCGTTCTCCGGTGCGCTACTTTCGTGGTTAAGTGGCAAACCGCTGATTCTCGAATACCAAGGTTCGGAAGTGTGGATGGCAGACAATTGGGATCCAGCGAGATTCCGGTTTTGGCTCAAGCTCTGCGAAGACGTTTCCATCGCGGCTTCCTCGCAAATGGTCGTCCTGTCCGACGTATTGCGCGACGAGTTGATAGCGCGCGGCTATCCCGCCGCAAAGATCATAGTTAACCCCGCTGCCGTCAATCCCGATCGTTTTCGTCCGGACTGCGGCGGACGCGAAATACGGCAACAGCTTGGATTGCTTCCCCAGCACGCGCTGGTCACATTTGTTGGCTCATTCAGCTATTACCATGGCATCTCTGTCCTTGCGCGCGCCATCACCACCCTGTTGCAGAAGCACAAGGAAGGGCCGGTCCTTGCGAATCTACGTTTTATGCTCGTAGGCGATGGCCTACTGCGCCCCGAAACTGAGGAAGCACTGAGCCGGGTGGAAGGCTCACAAGCCGTGATTTTCACCGGTTTGGTGCCCCATGCCAGCATCCCATCTTATCTCGATGCTTCGGACATTTTGGTTTCTCCTCAAGTGCCCAACCCGGACGGTAAACCATTTTTTGGCTCTCCCACCAAGCTTTTTGAATACATGGCCATGGAGAAGGCCATTGTAGCCAGCAACATGGACCAACTTGCGAGCGTACTCAGCCACGCGAACACCGCTTGGATGGTCACGCCCGGCAGCGATACCGAATTGGCGAACGCCATCGAACATCTGGCGACCAGATCGGAACTACGTCGCCTGCTCGGGCGGAATGCCCGCGCTACGGCTTTGCAGCGCCATACTTGGCATCAAAACGCAGTCAGACTCATCTCTCAAACGGGGTTATCACGGGAACCTGCTCAGCCGGAGGGAGTGCGCAGCATTTACCCGGCCTCGCAGAGCGACGACCTGAGCTTCGAGACAACACGCGAGCACAACTGATTCAGCAGACGGTTGGCCAGCATGAAGCAGTGCGACGGCTAGCCGGATGCGAGCCGCAACAAAGGAGAAAATTCGATGAGGATTCTAGTAACTGGCGGTCTCGGCACCGTAGGCAGCGGTTTGATTCGCTTATTGCGGACACGCAAGCATCACGTAGTGTCCTGCGATCGGTCACACCAGGCGGACGAAGTCGGTTTCTCCCTTCGCACCGATGTGCCCGACCCGTTGTACGCACGTGCCGATGTGGGTGAATTCCGGCAATTGGAACGTGTGTTCGAACGGTTGGGGCCCTTCGACTACGTTTATCATTGTGCAGCAGAATTCGGCCGCTGGAATGGTGAGGACTTCTACGAGACGCTCTGGCGGACGAACGCAGTGGGCACGAAGAACGTAATTCGTCTGCAGGAGCCGCTGAATTTCAAGCTAATTCATTTTTCTTCCTCGGAAGTTTACGGCGACTGGCCCGAAATCATGTTGGAAAGCGTCATGGAGCAGTATGAGATCAAACAGCTCAACGACTACGCAATGACCAAGTGGGTCAACGAAATGCAAATTCGCAATTCGGCTCAACAGTACGGCACTCAATCCGTGGTCGTTCGGTTGTTCAATACTTACGGACCGGGCGAGTACTACAGCCCCTATCGGAGTGTGAACTGTCGTTTCCTGTATTGCGCGCTAAACGGGCTTCCTTGGACAGTGTACCGGGGTCATTCCCGGACCTCCACGTACTTGGCGGACACGGTTAACACGCTGGCGAATATCGTCGATAACTTTAAGGCCGGCGAGACCTACAACATCGGCGGCAGCCATTCTCACGCCATTGAAGAGCTTTCTGATGTGGTGCTGCAGGTGACCGGTGCCGATCCATGCCTGGTGCAATACAAGGATTCGGAGATCCTTACTACGAGACAAAAACTGGTAAACGTTTCTAAGGCCGTTCGTGATCTGGGTCACAGGGACACCTACAGTCTGGTGGACGGAATGCGGCTAACGGCCGAGTGGATGCGTCAAGTGTGCCAGTTCCGGCCTGACACCATGACTTATGCTGACCAAGCGAGCGTCGAGGTTCTTAGACCCTGAAGCGAGGATTCATGATGAAGGCACGGGTCCAAGCTGGCGCGGCCCGACTATGGCGCGCAGCTATGGGGACAGAGCTTCGCCGAAACGTCGTTGAGACGTACGGTACCCGTCTGTTCGTGGTAACCCTAACGTTCGCGACTGCCGTGGTTATCGCGCGGGATCTTGGTCCGGCCGGCCGAGGTTTCTATGCCGTGGCTATAGCCGTCGGCGCAATCGGCGTTCAGCTCAGCAATCTTGGGCTGCACCTATCAAATACCTATCACGTTGCGAAAAACCAAGCGCTACTGCCGGCTCTCATTGGTAACACCTTGGCCGTCGTCTGCGGAGCCTGTGTCGCCGTTGCCCTGTGCGGAATCACCTTTTTGTCCTGGCCGACGCTGGCACCTTTGCATGGCAGCCTCTTGCTGCTCTCACTGGTTTTCGTCCCGGTCAGTCTTGCTTATCTGCTGACTCAGGCGTTGCTGCTCGGGGTTAACGAGGTGCGAGCCTACAATCGGATTGAGTGTGGCGGCAAACTCTTGGCACTGGTCCTGATCTGCATTCCCGCATTGGTTCACGCTGGAACTGCAGAGCTTTTCTTCGGCATCACCTTGCTATCCGTCGCGCTTAGCTTCCTTTGGGTTCTTTGGCACCTCAGGCGAGTCTCAACCGAACCGCTCGTGCTGTCTTTGGAGGTTTTCCGGCAGAGCATCCGCATCGGCATGAATGCTTATATGGTTTTGTTTTTCAGTTTTCTTGTACTGAGAATTGACCTGCTCATGGTCAAGCACATGCTCGGCGCGACCGAAGCGGGCTACTACTCGATAAGCCAAGTCCTCTCCGAAAATACGATGATGTTTCCTGTCGTCGTAGGGCAGCTCTTACTTCCCAAGCTCTCGGCCACAAAAGAGAGAGGAGAGAAACTGAGGGTGGCGAATAAAGCCGTTCTTGTGACTGCAGCTTTGATGTTCCCGGCAGTCCTCATTGGTGCATGGGTCGCTTCTCCAATCATTTCTGTTGCCTTCGGACGACAGTTTCTTCCGGCGGTCTCTCCCTTCGTTTGGCTGATGCCTGGAATCTATTTCCTTGGAATTGAAATTGTGATGGTTCAGCTTTTGAACAGTGAGGGTTTTCCTCCCATCATCGCCGCAGCCTGGGTTGTGGACACCATCGTCAATATCGGCCTGAATCTCTGGGCCATTCCTCGCTATGGGATAACCGGTGCGTCCATCGTTTCCTCAGGCTGCTATTTCCTCATGTTCGTTGTCGTCTCCGCCGTCGTCTGGAAGCGCAACTACACACGGTATCCCGCAGCGGCGTACGCGCCAAATCTGTCAACCGAAACATAGATGCGAGCCATAAACATACTCAAGCGGGAATCGCCATTCCTGGTGGCTCGCGAAGTTTTGTGGCGGATACGCAGGGAATGGAACAAGAGGCGAATCCTTGGCCGGCTCAAGCACCCTGGCCATCTCACTTTCCGCGATACTCGTTACTACAATCCGGACCCGCGATCCCTAAGTGCGCATACCCGAGCGGTTGTCCTTGCCTTCGCGGATGAGGTTCGAGCGGGGCGTTATCCCTTTCTGGGCTATGGCACAGCAGAGCTCGGAACACGACCGAGTTGGAACCTCGACTTCATCTCTGGCGCGGAATGGCCCAAAGTGCGGAGCGCATGCCGCGACTGCATTCGCCACGACGGCTCCGACGTCAAGGTGCCGTTTGAGCTTTCGCGTTTGCAATTCCTGCCGATCCTTGCAAGGGCACACGTCCTTACCGGCGATGAGTCGTATCGTCAGTCGGCGAAGGAACTCCTCACTCACTGGATTCAATCAAATCCCGTTACCGTGGGCGTGAATTGGACGATCGCGATGGAAGCCGCACTGCGCGGCATGAGCATCTGTTTCCTGCTCAATTTGCTCTCTCCCTTCCGTTATGACGAACAGCTGTGGCTTGCGACCGTGACCAACTCCCTCGCCCAGCATCTGCTCTTTATCGAGGCCAACATCGAGTTTTCGCATCTGTTGACCAGCAATCACTTTCTGAGTGACATCGTGGGGCTTTACTGTCTTTCGATGTTCCTCGATGGCGATGGCATGGCGGCCAGGCGCCGAAAATACCGGCGGCGAATCGAGACCGAAATGGCAAAGCAGGTATGCGAGGACGGCGGGGACTACGAAGCTTCCACTGGTTACCAGGTATTAGCCACGCAGCTTTTTACAACCTCGCTACTGCTGATGCGCAGCGAGTCCTCGGCTCCGGTTGCGCCAGCCTTCGCTGAGCGACTTAAGAGGATGTTCCAATTCCTTAGCACCGTGGCCAGTACGCGCGGCCAACTGCCGCATGTTGGCGATTGCGATGATGGCCGGACCGAACTTCTGGTCAACGACCTCCAACAAATGATCCATTGCCCTGTTGCAGAGAGAAATTCACAGAGGGTTTCCAGCTTGCTCGGACTTGGGGAACGACTTTTCGGCGTGGGTACCGGCCCCAGTGACGATGCCGCGTGGTACGGCCTCACCGACAACGTCCGAGCGGTGCATTCGGAATCTCAGCCCAATCCTGACTCGACTTGCCCGATCGAAGTTCTTCCAAAGTCGGGAATTGGCGTCCTGAAACGTGGCTCCGCTGAATTGCTGTTTTTCGCCATTCCAAACGGAATCTTTGGCAGGGGAAGCCACACCCACAACGACAAGCTCAGCTTTGTTTTGCGCGTCGGTGGTCAAGAAATTTTCTGCGACTCCGGCACGGGCTGCTACACGAAGGATATCGCAACACGAAACCGGTTCCGGAGCACCGCGGCACACAACACTTTGATGATCGATGGCACGGAACAAAATCGCATCGACACCGGCCCGCAGGGGCTTTTTATCCTTGGAAACGAGGCGGCTGTTAGTTCGATAGAAGCAGGTAGAGAAGCGCAGGGCTGGTTCCTGCGCGCCTCGCACTCTGGATACCGCTCGCTTGGCGTGAAGCACACTCGAACCGTTCGCGCTGTTCACGGCGAACACGCCTTTGAGATGGATGACGAACTCGAGGGCGATGGTGTTCATGATTTCGAGCTAAACCTCCAACTAGCCCCCAACCGAAACGCGCAACTGGCTGCGACCGAGAACGGGATACTGTGCCGCATAGCCGGCGACCCGCAACTTCAGCTCACGATTGTTGGACCTGCCGGGATTCGGGGAGCAATCCAGCCGTCGAGCATTAGCGCCACTTACGGCGCAACGGTTCCAGCAATCAAGGTGCGCATCTGGGGAAGAGCCCTGGTTCCAGCGCGCATTACGACGCACATCTCATGGGTGGATTCCAACAGTATGACAAGAAACAAATCCAAATCCGCCGATGAAACCAAAATTGGCGAAGCGGTCGCCGAGGGGGTCAGCCAGGCATGAGCTCCGCTCGTTCCATTCCCGCGCAAATTCCGGTTCAAGATGAGTTAGCTGAAAATGTATCGTCTGCCGACTACCCCCTTTCCGGCGAGCCCATCGTGTGTTTTGCAGGCGAGGACTGGTGGTACCACCATCCCCATTCCAAGAACCACATTCTTAAAC
>Ga0210404_10000373_pt1 | contig 24953 bp, 27 predicted proteins | sample IncBWH28MmetaG_FD_155455 | JGI IMG/M metagenome (GOLD analysis project Ga0210404, IMG submission 155455) | Forest soil microbial communities from Barre Woods Harvard Forest LTER site, Petersham, Massachusetts, United States - Inc-BW-H-28-M | ecosystem: Environmental > Terrestrial > Soil >... | reverse complement strand
CCGGGTCAGATGGACGGTCAGGTCCACTTGCGCGGGCGAGAAACCGTGAAACATCCAGCGCACGAACTGAGGCGTGAAGATCTCGGTGAGGATGGTGCCGGCAATCATCACCGTCGACATGACAGTGATGACGATGGAGAAAGTCCTTTGCGCGTCGGCGTCGCGCTTTTCCGCGAGGAACCGGGTATAGATCGAGATAAATGTAATAGAAGCGGCGCCCCCGGCCACAATGTAGTTGAGCCAGTCGGGCAGGGTGAAGGCGGCGACGTAGGCGTCAGTCTGCGGGCCGGCGCCGAACGCGTAGGCGATGTAGGCCTCGCGGACATAGCCGATCACGCGCGAGAGCAGGACCGTCCCCATCAGCAGCAGCGTGGCCGAGAAAGCCGTGTGCTGGTGTGACGGACGGAAGAACCGCAGAAGTCTGGTCATGGGCCGCAGATTTACGCTGGCAACGCCGGGCATTTGTTAACTGCTCGCGAGGCGTGAATTTCCTTCAAAGCCTATCAGAGGCTTGTCTTCACGACGGAGTTTATCCCTTGAATCGGACCGGATGGTTCCTTTATTGATACTGGCGCTGAGGGCTGCGAGTCATCCACTGCAATGCCAAACGCAAGGCGTAGTACTCGTTGATAGGCCGGTCATCGCTCAGAGCTGGTGTGGTTGGAGATGCTGAAATTAAATGGTCGAGCGGCGTTTCGTTGTCCAGCAGGTCTGCGAATTGACCCTCGGCGTTGGAACCCGGGTCCCATTCCAGCAGATCGGCCGCTGCCAACGGCGGGAGGCGCTGAGCCAATTCGCTCGCAGTGCGATCCGGCAGCGGCCGCTCGCTGGCAAGAAAATGATATCCCCAGCCTTCTGCCGGGGTGAACACGCGGACAAAAGGGAATGACCGGCGCAGGGCGAGCGCCACGGCCGCCAGATCTTCCGCCTCGCCAGACGGCAGCCACTGTTGTAGAACGCCTCCCGGGCGAAGGCGCTGCCGCACGACAGAATAGAAGTCCTCGGAGTAAAGCAGGCTGGAGCCGGCGGCCTCCACTGGCGGCGGAGGATCAATCGTGATCACGTCGTACTGCTGCGTCGTTCGCTCCAGATAGCGGCGGCCATCGTCGATCACCACGTGGGACAAAGGAGAACTCAGAATCTCAGGCCCATCGTTGTGGAAATATCCGAACAAGCGCGGCACGCTGGGAACCAGTTCCACCGCCGTGACCGGAATTCCCCAGGAGTGCAGCGAGCGAAACGTTGTCCCCATGCCGAAGCAGACGACCAGGGCATCTTGTGGAGGACGGTCGAGGAAAGCCAGCGGGAGATGCGCCATCATCTTGGTAATCGGCGTTAGCGAGGTCATACCGTAGCCGTTGACCAGCAACAACTTGTGCATGCCGCTTCCACTTGCGATCACGGTGGCTGTCGAGTCACGCAGTACCTTGATGCTTTTACCGTATTGTCCTTTATAGTCCTTGCTTGCCAGAAAGAACCCTACGGCAAGCGGCAATAACAGATAAGAGGCGGCGCGGGGCGCGAAGCCTGACGCCGATCCGGACAGATTCCTGACACGAGTGCCGCGGACCCCAATGATCAGCCAGGGCAACGAGAGCAGCACCAGAGCCCAGCGCTCGCTCATCCACGGCAGAAGCACGAAGCCGGCCAACAGCGGGCCAAGGATGCAGCCCAGAACGTTCACCGCGTAGGCCTTCCCCGCTCTGGCGGGATTGCCTTTTGCCCAGCGGTCAACCAGCATGGGCGTTAGAAACCCGAGCAAGCCCGTGAAGGGCGCAATGCCCAGCGCCAGCCGTGTGCCCTGCGAGACGACAAGCCCAGGGCTGGCCATGACCAGCGGGAACAGTGCGTACAGGCCGAGCAGTGTCCAGAGCACGGGACTCTCCTGATCCTCTCGCCTGCTCCAACGGCGGTAGATCTGCGAGCCGATTAAGGTCGCGGTCAGGTAGGTGGCCAGGATTGACGCGAAGGCGTAGACCACCGTTCCCAGGTAGGGCGTGAATTCACGGACCCAAACGACCTCCATGCCCATGCTCGTTAGACCAGTAGCGAACAGCAAGGCGAGCAGCGATCCTCCGCCGGTTGCGGTTGACATGCCTTCGTTCACGGCTTGCGGGGCTTCTTCACCTTCCGGCCGCCTTGCGTTCTTTGCCAGAACCAGCGCAAGAACCGCAATCGAGGCGTTGCAGGCCGCACCTACCCTCAGAGTCCCGTGAAATCCAAGCAACTCGATCAAAAGCAAAGGAAGAGCGGTGCCTGCAACCGCGCCTGCAACGTTGGCCGTGTACAGATAGCTGAACGATCGCGCAGATTCTTTGGGGAACGCTTGCTTGATCGCCAGCATAGCGACCGGAATGGTCGCTCCCATCAACGTGCACCACGGAATCAAGGTGAGGGCAACCCAGAAACCGGAGACGACGTAATACTCGGCAGAGGAACTCGACCCAAGGCGGCCCAGGATGTTGCGTCCCAGACGGAGCTCGTAGGGAACGAGGACGCCGGAAGCGCCGATCAGCAGCTCGATCGCAGCATAGAGGCGGAGGCTGGGAAAGCCGATTCTTTCGGCATAGCGGCGTATCCACGCCCCGCTGGCCCACGAACCCAAGCCCAGTCCGACCATGAAAATCGAGAGCACGATGGAGACCATGGCAGTGGTGACGCCGAATTGCGCCATCGACAAGCGCAGCCAGACCAGTTCGTAAAGGACACTGCAGAACCCCGAGATGAAGAAAAAGATGAAATACCAACTCATGAAAGGCGCTCTCGTTCCTGCCGGATGGCCTTGAAAGCATCAGCCTCACGGAGTGGGAATCTAAACACACGCGTACCGGACCCCGCAAGGCGTTTTCCGCCGGATGACTTTCCGCTCTAACGATCCGTGGATGAACGACTTGCCGGTTGATGTTGAGTTGAGCCGCGTTTGATGGCTGGTGCATTGCCGCCGAATGCCTTCCAGGGCAAAGTGACCTCGGGCGCGGGAGTTCGGTCCCAGATCCTAGGTCTTCGGTGTCAGGTCTTACGCGTTAGGGCCTAACACCCAAGATCCAAGACCTGCACCCCGGGAGGCAGATATGGCAAGCCGCTATGCAGCAAGCACCGGTACTCAAACAATGACGGAGTTCTGTGAGCAGGTGAACCCGCGCGTGCTCCTTGAAATGAGGCGGGCGCGGCCGTTCCCCGAGATGCGGCGGGTGCAGGAAAGCTGGGTAGCGGCTCATGAAAAACGCGCGCTGCTGTGGCTGGCCGCGCGCACGCCGCAGTGGATTGGCTCCGATCATCTGACGGGGTTGGGGTTGGTGGCGCAGATCGGGGCGGGACTGTGCTACGCGCTGGCTGCGTGGAACCGGTATGCGCTGCTCGCGGTGATTGCGTGCCTGGCGTTGAACTGGTTGGGCGACTCCCTGGACGGAACCCTGGCCCGGGCACGGCAACAATTGCGTCCCCGCTACGGCTTTTATGTGGACCACATGGTCGATAGCTTCGGCGCGCTCGCGCTGATGGGTGGGCTGGCCCTGTCAGGATACATGCATCCCTGGATCGCAATCGGCCTGCTGGTTGCGTTCCTCATGCTCTCGATTCAGTCCTATCTCGCGACGCACGCGCTGGGAGAGTTTCGGCTGTCGTTCTGGCGCTTCGGGCCGACGGAACTACGCATCCTGCTGGCGGTCGGCAACCTGGCGCTGCTGTGGAAGCCGAGAGTCCATTTTCTCGGCGCGCATTACAAACTGTTCGACGTAGGCGGCGCGATTGGCCTCGCCGGAATGGCGCTGATGGTGGTTTTCTTCACGGGACAGAACACCTTACGGCTTTACCGAGAAGAGAGGATCGCCAAGTGAGATCCGCAGCGACAGGAGGAATGTCACGCAGGACTGGGCGCGGAACCGCATTGCGCTGCTTGAAGTTCAACGCGGTGGGAGCCCTCGGAATCGCAGTGCAGTTGGCTGCGTTGTTCGGCCTGAAGAGCGGATTCCATCTCAGCTATCTGCTGGCAACTGCGATCGCGGTCGAAGCCGCGGTCGTGCACAACTTCCTCTGGCACGAGCGCTATACGTGGGCGGACCGGGTGCAGCCGTCATGGCGGAAGTCGCTGCCGCGGCTGCTGCGTTTCAATCTGACCAACGGGGGAGTTTCCATCCTCGGCAATCTGGTACTGATGCATGTGATGGTCGGCCTGGTCCACGTGAATTTCCTGGTCGCCAATGGAATCGCGATCGCGGTGTGTTCGCTGCTGAACTTTCTGGTAAGTGAGGAGTGGGTGTTTGGGAAGGAAGCGCACTAACCCAACCTTCCCGAGGTCCTCATCCCGAAATCTTCAGCACAACCTTGCCGTAGTTCTTCCCTTCTTGCAGCAGCTTGTAAGCCTCTACGGCGCGATCGAGCGGGAAGAGGTGGCCGATCACCGGCGTCAGCTTGCGCTGCGTGATCCACTCCGAGAGCTGCTTCCATGCTGGTTCCATGAGCTCGCGTTTTTGCGTGAGGTAGGACAGCCACAGTCCCTGCAGGCTGGCCGATTTCGCATACAGCGCCCGCACGTCCAGTTGCGGCTGCTTGCCGGTAGCGGTGCCGTATTGGATGACGCGTCCAAAGTCGCGCAGGCAGCGCAGGCTTTTCGCAGTGTGCTCGCCGCCCAGCATTTCGAAGACGGCGTCCACGCCTTCGCCCTGCGTGAGGTTCTTCACGGTTTCTTCGTAGTCGTGCTGCTTGTAGTTGATGCCGTGCTGCAGGCCGAGTTGTTTCACCCGCGCGAGCTTTTCGTCCGACGACGAGGTCCCGTACATTTCTACGCCGAGAATATGGCCGATCTGCACCGCGGCCGTACCTACGCCCCCGGCCACGGCGTGGATGAGCACGCGATGACTCCTGCCCGCGGTCGCTGACTGCGTCATGCCCGCCTGCCAGTAGGCGAGATACGCGGTGAAATAATTGACCGGGAAGGCGGCGGCTTGTTCGTCGGTCCAACCCTCGGGGACAGGCCACAGCATGTTGACGTAGGCGCTAACTTTCTCCGCGAAGGCTCCCCACTGCATGTAGCCCATGACGCGACGTCCGCTGGTTTCTTCCACTCCGGCGAACTCACGCCCGGCAACCAGTGGTGGCGCAGGCGTTCCGGGATAGCCGCCTTGCGCGGTCATGAAGTCAGCGAAATTCAGGCCTCCAGCGGCCACGCGGACCAGAGTTTGACCCGGTTTCAGGGAAGGTTCAGCAGTGTCCTGGATCGAGAGTGCCTCGGGCCCGGACAGGCTGGTGATTACTAAAGCTTTCATGGGGGAAGTTTAGCAGGCCGCGAGTTTGCGAACCGTCACTCCGTGACGCCGACGACATGATACTGCCTGGTTTTCATGTCAGGGAACAAGAACTCGTAGACCTGATACGAATCGTAGGGTGTCTTGTGCTCATCCTTAACAAGCCTAGCCTTGTAGTCGCCAGTCGCCAACACTGAGGCGGTACTGAAACCCTGGAGTTCATATTTCTTGCCCGCAATGATGACGCTTAATCGTGGCGTGCCGCCATCGCGCAGGCGCGACGAGATCACATGGACGTTGACTTTGTACTCGGCGGCAACGGGATTCTTGCCCGCCCAGGCTAACGCCGAGCACAGCAGCACGACGGTGATCGCGAGCTTTTTCATCGCTTCCTCGGTTCGATTTCACAGAACTTCAGACAACGCACAATATTACAAAGCTGGCAGGCATACAAAAGTTGCGCGGGTCTGGCCCAACTGACAATACTTTACTTTGAAGTGTGCGAGTTCCGGCACAAACCGCGTGGGAGCGGACGCGAATCTTTATCGCCACTGTCGGGAGGAAATAACAAATGAAGGTGGACCCTCTAGAGTTGAATCCAGCAGAACTGAATCCCAAGTCAGAGGGGCCACCTTCCCGGACAAATCGGCGGCTGCGTTGCGTTACATCACTGTGTTACATCACAACGATCAGAGCGATTCGAACGCCGGGGTGAAACAAGTCGATCAGGAAGTACTCTCCATCAATGTAGTCGATGTAGCAGTCGTCGGTGTAGGCCCATTCCACCGGCCATACGTCCACCAATTCGAAGGTGAATCCGCTGTACTGAAATCGCGGCTGTCCTTGCACGATCACGGTTTTTGCATTGAAATGGTGGCCCTGGCCAAAGTGAGCCCGGAATTTGTCGTCTGGAATATGTCCACCCTTGCCGGCCCGCCGCTCGTGATCGCCTTGCATCTCCGGCTTGGCTTGAGTGCCGGACTGTTCCCGGCCGCGCTTCTGATCCTGTTTCTCTAGCTGCTTGTCCTGTTTTGAAGGCTTAGCCTCATCTTGGCGAGGAGGCTTGGCTTCATCTTTTGGTTGAGGTTTAGATTCTTCCTGCCGCGCGGATTTGTCTTCCTGTTGCTTTTCGTCTTGCGCGTAGACAAGGGCCGCGCTCCCGACCAGCACCGAGAGTATTGCTAGATTCAACAACCTTAGAGCTCGCATGAGCTTCCTCCAAGGCCATCTTTTGATGGCGTAAACGTTGGCGATCCGCAAGTGGGTTCCGCAGTTCGCGACGTACCGGTGTGAGATGCCAGAGGAGGCATATTTAGATCAGGGGAGGAAACTGTATAGGCGAACCGGAAGAGCTGTAGGATTTCCGCCTGGGAGTGGCAGGATGTGAATTTGTTTGTTTCTCCCGGTTATTTACCTTCCGGTATATACTCTTGGCGTTGGTTTACTGAGGTCCTCCCGGCCGCGCCTCCATGGGCCGGGACGGGGCGTACATTCATTCCCCTAATTCTTGCGCGCCCCGCATGCTGATTTGCCGATTCCCGCCTGGGGCGGCGAGGAAATGGCACCGGTGCAAGTCGCTGGAAGTCTGCTGCGCTTGCATTCGGGGGAGGTTCTATTGTGGATTTGATTCTGGTACGTCTTCTTTTTGTCATTGTAGTTTCTGTCACCTGTTACGTGATTGCTCCGTTCGGGCGTTCTCAGCCGGTGGACGCTGGAATTGGCGCATTGGTCGGAGCGGCGATCGTCCTGTTCGAATGGAAGCTGCGCGCGGTGAGCCTGAAGCGGCTGATTGGCGCGGCCATTGGGAGCATCCTCGGTATCTGTGGGGCCTACCTGTTTGCGCTGGTGATTCGCAGCAGTGTGCCTGCCGGCAACACCCAGAGCTTCCTGCAAATTCTGGTGATGTTGCTGATGGCCTACGTGGGCCTGATCGTCGGCGCGAGCAAAGGTGACCTGCTGAACTTAGCTGCGCTCGGCGGGATTTTTGGCGGCGAAAAGCAAGGCAAGAAGAGCTACAAGATCCTCGACACCAGCGTCATCATCGACGGCCGCATCGCCGACATTGCCGAGACCGGCTTCCTGGACGGCATCATCGTTACGCCTCAGTTCGTTTTGCGCGAATTGCAACTGGTGGCCGACTCGGCCGACTCGCTGAAGCGCAACCGCGGACGCCGAGGCCTCGACGTCCTGCAGCGCCTGCAGAAAATGGCTACGCTGCAGATCCAGATTGTGGAGGACGATTTTCCCGCCGTCCGCGAGGTTGATCTCAAGCTGATCGAGCTGGCCAAAGTCTACGAGGGGAAGATCATCACCAACGACTTCAACCTGAACAAGGTGGCGCAGCTGCAGGGCGTTGAGGTGCTGAACATCAACGAACTGGCGAACTCGCTCAAACCCATCGTACTGCCGGGCGAGATCATGAAAGTATTCATCCTGAAAGAAGGCAAGGAATACAACCAGGGTGTCGCGTATCTGGATGACGGCACCATGGTCGTCGTCGACAACGCACGGAAGATGATCGGAAAAACGATCGACGTCTCGGTCACTTCGGTGCTGCAAACTACGGCTGGGAAGATGATCTTTGGTAAGTGGGATGAACGGGCCTTCGGCCGCACCAGCGTGGCGGTCCCGGCCACAGCGCCGGTAGTCACGGGCACGGCGCTGCCCACCCCGGTGGTTCCGGCCGCTTTGGCGGAGACCAAGCCCCAGCCTTAAGGCACTGCGGCAAACCGCAAGCAATTCACCGCCGAGTACGCAGAGACCGCCGAGAAAACCTCGACGGTCTTGCCTAATGCTTTTCCTCAGCGACCTCGGTGTGGTCGGCGGTGCAAAGCTCTTGCATTTGAACTCCCACCTCCGCACTCGTATACTTACACCCCGCTATGAAGGTTGTAGTGATTATTCCGGCTGCGGGGCTTGGAACCCGCATGGCTCCGATGCCCGTCGGCGCCAAGGGCAAGCAAAAGAAGACGCCGCCCTCGAAACAGTTCACTGAGTTGGGCGGGACGCCCATTCTCATCCATACGCTGCGCCGGTTTGCTGGGGTCGACGCCGTGAGCGAGATTTGGATTGCGCTGCGCGAGAACGAGATTGAAGGGTTTCGCGCGCGGCTCGGAAGCGAAGCGAAAGACCTGCTGAAGAAGAAAGTCGAACTCGTCGTCGGCGGAGAACACCGTCAGCAGTCGGTGGAGAATGCGCTGAACGCGGTGGCAGCGGCGGCGGATGATATTGTTCTTGTGCACGACGCAGTGCGCCCGTTCGTGACCCGCGAAATTATTCAGGAAGTCATCGGGGCGGCTGGGAAATACGGTGCGGCGATTGCCGGCCTGCCCGCCGTCGATACGGTGAAGCAAGTCGAACGTACGGCCGGGGGCGCACTGATCAAGGCAACGATTCCGCGCGCCGGTATCGTGATGGCGCAAACCCCGCAAGGTTTTCGCTACGGCGTGATCAAGAAGGCGTTCGATGAGGCATCCGCGGACGGATTCCTCGGCACCGACGAAGCGTCGCTGGTGGAGCGATCAGGACATGCCGTGGCCGTCGTGATGGGCTCGCCGCGGAATATCAAGATCACAACGCCCGCGGACATGGAATTGGCCGAGTTCTATTTAAGGAAATGAGCCACGGATTTGCACGGATTTCCACGGATCAAGATCAAGGCCAGCGCGTAGACTTGCGGGTGATGAATAGTCCGCCACTTGGCCTGAAGCATTCCGACCTCACTGAGAAGATCATTGGGGCTTTCTACGACGTGTACAACGAACTCGGCCATGGATTTCTTGAATCTACATACGCAGAGGCGTTGATCGTGGTCTTGGAGGAATCAGGCCTAAGTACTGCCCGTGAGGTTCCGGTGCCAGTATGGTTTCGAGGCCGAAAGGCTGGGCAGTATTATGCGGACCTGATTGTTGAGGGCGCGGTTCTTCTCGAATTGAAAGCTGCGCGAGCCCTCGACTCTGCACACGAAGCCCAACTTCTGCACTATCTCCGGGCGACCGATGTCGAAGTAGGCTTACTCCTCAACTTTGGTCTGCGCCCGCAGTTCCGCCGCCTCCTGTTTGACAATGAAAGAAAGAAGATCCGTGAAAATCCGTGTGAATCCGTGGCCAAGGTTTCCGCATGAGAATCGGCTATGGCTTTGATTCTCACGAATTCCAAACGGGGATTCCGCTGAAGATTGGCGGTGTTCCGCTGGCGCACGACAGAGGACTGGGCGGCCATTCCGACGGCGATGTTCTGCTTCATGCCATTACCGACGCGCTGCTCGGGGCCGTGGCTGCGCCCGATATTGGAGCGTTGTTTCCGCCCTCTGACCCGAAATGGAAGGGGGCGGATTCGGTGGTCTTCCTGCGCGAGGCGCTGAAACGCGTGCACGACGCGGGATATGGCGTGGCGAATCTCGACGCCAGCCTGATTCTGGCCGCTCCCAAGATTGGACCGCACGCGGCGGAGATTCGGAAGCGAGTGGCGGAGTTGCTGGGAGTGCACACTGATTGCGTTGGGTTGAAGGCGAAGACTCCGGAAGGGCTCAATCTGGAGAACGCCGCGGTCGCGCACGTGGTGGTGTTGTTGGAAAAGCGCCGAAGCACGAAGAAGGCGGGGAAAAAGAAGACCGGTTTGTGAGTCTACCTCGGTCGTGTCTCTGCCGCTTTGACCAGGGCGCGGAAGATGGCGCGGGAGGGCTCGTCTTCATCCACCGAGCGCTCGGGGTGCCATTGCACGGCGAGCACGAAGTGATGGGGAGCGGTTCCTTCCAAGGCTTCGATGATGCCGTCGTCGGGGCAGCGGGCGGCGATGCGCAGGCCGTCGCCGATCGCGTCGGCCGATTGGTGGTGCGAAGAGTTCACGGGAACCACGAGCTTGTTTCCCTGAGGGGCTAAGGCCCTGTTCCTTCCTGAGTCCTTATCGGCACGGCGATCGCCGCGCCCTCCCCGGTCTGTCGCGTTCAGGATTTCGGCGAGCTTGGAGCCGTTTTCAACCTCGACCTTGTGTGCTACCGCCACCTTCTTTCCTGCTGCGTGATTGATCTGCGTGCGCAATTCTTCGGGCAGGAAATCCGGGATGTGTTGGATCAGCGATCCGGCGCGGAAGACGTTGAGGCTCTGAAGACCGTAGCAGATACCGAGGACCGGCTTGCGAAGCTTGTAGGCGTCCTGCAGCAGCAGGTCGTCGACGGCGTCGCGGCGAGGGTCGGCGGCGGCGGTGCGCGGAGAGCGGGTTGCGGCGAACTTCGAGGGATCGACGTCGGCTTTGCTGCCGGGCAGGAGTACTGCGTCGCAGCGCTCGATTATCCTCGTGACTTCGTCCGGCGGCTGATCGAGTGGGATGCGGACGGGCTCGCCTCCGGCTTGCGCGACGGCGCGCTCGTATTGGGGGATCGCGCGGTCGGCATATTCCCGGTCAATGGAGTGCGGCATCGGGATCGCGATGCGGGGCCGGGAGCTCGTCATATCAACTGACTCTCTCGATCGCGGCCAGGGTCCGCGACTGCCGGTAGTGGCGGATCTCCATGGCTAGCGCGAGCACAAAGATGATGCTGCCTGCGACCACGGCTGCGGGCAACGCGATCAGGCGGTAGGCCACGGTCATGTTGGGATGGATGTGGCGCAGCGCGGACACGATCACGATCCCGAGGATGCCGAGCAGCAGGCTGACGGCGAAGGAGATGAGGGTGCCGATGAACGTCACCAGCAGGACACGCGCCGGGATCGCATACCAGCGGGGCGAGCGCGGGGTGGACGGCATGGTTCTAGGCTACACCACAGGGTGGTTCTGGGACTCTGGCCGGGCCGCGATCTGGATTGAAAAAATCAGATATCGATATGATGTAAAATATCTGGAATCAGCAAGTTACGGGTAGTCGATATGGCTCGAATCCGGCTAAAATATTGGAAGTAAAGGACTTACTTGTAAAATATTCCATTAAAAGGACTTAGCGGGTCTTGGCTGGGCTAAGTGCCTTGGAATCAGCGCACCGGATCGCAAAATATTGAATTTGCGGGAGTTAGCTCACTGCTATTCAGATGTCAAAGAACTACTGCGTCAAGAGATAGGATCGCTCCTTTAGGAAGCGAAGTCAAGGGAATTATTCGAGACTTGGCCCGGCCCTACCGCCGCATGAGCGACTGAGTTGCTGGCAGCAACGGCGTCACCGTCGAGCATTTCGCACAGTTCCTCAAATGTTGTCGCTACTCGAGGCATGATGAAATTGTTCATCCCGAGGGTCTTGGGCATTGGGGTTCTTGTCTGGTGGGCCGAGCGAGTACGCCTCCCATCGTCCTGAATGGGAGTGATCATTCGGCCAAATCTGGACCTCACCGCGTCTGACAATGCACAGGTGTAAGTGCGGGCTGATTCCCGGCTGCGGATGACGTTTTAGAACTGCTGTGACACTGCTTGCAAGCATGGTCGCCATACCCCCTGGCATGCTCTCGCCCATCATCAACATGCTCCTCCATTTATGGTCAGTGAGGTGCCTCTCTAACAGTTCCCGATAAGGGGCGACGCCTGAGCCCGAGCCAATCGACATGACCTCGTAAGGCTTGGCATGGACCGGCTCAAAGCCTGGCGCCGAAAACGAGTAGATGCAGGGCCGACCGACTCCCGGAATGCCTACGTCTTCTGTCGGATGGGCCCCAAGCAGAATCAGTTGACACCCGTGCTGTTGAGTTGTATCAGGATATTTCTGAAATATCTTCCGTGCGGTTATCGGCCATTCCTCGGCGATTACGGTCGGGTTCCACGCTAGTGATCGATCTTCAAGCTTTAAGCCTTTCTGCAAACTTCGGATCATCTCGAAACCGATCTGCACGGCCCCGGCAAAACCAGCAGCTAGAAATTGGCCTACTGGATAAATCTTTTGTAGGCAGTCTTTTTCCCTCTCTCCAATGGTCACTCGGATGTCAGAAATCGCGACTGCATATCCGCAGATCGGAACACCAGTGGCTATAACCCAGGTCATGGAATCTAAGTTATTGACTTTTGCCGTTCTCGCGATTTTGGATTCAGAGAGTGTGGCACATGCCGTGCATAGTTCTAGGCGACGGCGGCACGGCCCTCGTTCGTTATGTACCAGCGTTTCTTTCTTTCTCCCGCTCGACCGAGGATTGTTTTGCAATCAACCAGCTTACGCTTTCTTAAGTCATCCATCATCGCGTCAACCTCGGGTTTGGGAACTTGGATTTCCTTCGCTAGTCCGGTTCTTGTTCTGAGTACCCACCTCCCGTTCGCCAAGTTTTGCAAAAGCTTCCTCTCCTTTTCGCCTACCGCTGTTCGCTGCGCTACTGCTGCTGCGGCACCGCTAGGAACTTCTTCAGCCTCGGTCTCTTTCTCTACAATGGGTCGGATATCCGACAGAGCTTCAGAAGCTTTCTTGTCTGCTTGGCGGGCTACCTTCTTCGCCTCCTTCGCTTCTCGTAGGATGCGATCCGAGAGGGTTTTAATGAAGGAAGTGGAGGAGATCGCCGCCACAAGACAGAAACCCAAGAACACGAGAAACCTAGATAAGTCCGGACTTGGAGTTCCGGTCCGCATTGACTCCAGGAGATTGCTCGAGATCATGTTGAGGAATAGGGGAACCAGCAGCGAGGCGGCGATTCCCAATGTCGCGCTCTTCCAGAGACTGCTGTCTTCGGGATCGTCCCTTCTGTTGAGGAAGTAATTTACTAATCCCCCAAGAAAACCCGCCCCGACCATGACGACAATCACAACCATCAGAAATCGTGCTTGTGACATCGAAGTCCTCCGAGTTTTGCTTGGGGCCGGTCACCCGGGATTGAAAACTGACGCTTAGCTCGAGCCGCGCCCATCTTTTCGCCGAAAGTATACCTTGGGCAGGGTCCCGGAATTCAGGGGGATGCGCTGTGCTTGTCAAAGGCAGCGGACAGGAGTGCCCGCTCCACACAGGCGCTTCCACACGAGGCTTAGTGTATAAAAGAGCAAGAATGTCGCAGGCAGCGCCAGCAATTACGCGGAGCCCCGCAGATGTGGTCCGGATGACGCCGGTTTCGCAGGCGGCGAATGGGGTGTGCTATGCCGCGGCCGGGGAGAGCTCCATCAGTTCGTTTGACCTGGAGCGTATGATTGCGGCGGTGCCGGGCAAGATTGCCTCGGCGCTTAAGCGCAAGGCTTATTATTTTGTGCCGCTGACGGTGAGCCAGGGGGAAGAGATCCTGATTGCGGACCGCTATGATGTCGCTCTCAGCGACAATGCGGTTTGCCATCGCAATCTGAATCTGGGCGATTCGCAGTGCGTGTTTATCTCCACGCGGCTGACGGATGACAAGTTTTCCGTCGCCTTCGAGTTCTATATCAACGTGGGCCATGCGCTGGTGGAGATCGCCGGAGTGTCGCACGAGTTCAGCGAGCTGGCGTGGAAGCAGGTGGAGGCCGGCACGCGCGGCGAGACCTCGCTGGATGCCTGGGAAGCGCGCAAGCTGGCTGCGGCCGGTGGCGCTGATGCGGACCGGTTCAAGAACGAATACTTCGAGGCCACGTTTTCAGACACGATCTCGATTTACCTGCTTTCGCTGTTTTTGGATGTGGATTACTACGATCTGCGGGAGCGGGATTATCCGCTGCTGGCGCCCTCGGCGCTGGCCGAGCGACTGAGGAAAGTGGCGGAGTTGTTCCCGGCGAATGCGGGGTATGAGTTTGCGGTGTTGTATAAGCGGCGGGAGAGATAGCTAAGTTCTTTTGCCACGGATCTGCACGGATTCACACGGATCAACTTCCTGGTTAGAGCGCCTGGAATTGAAGGCTGGAGTGGCCCACGGCTTCACATGCACTGCCGGCAATTGGCGGGGCAAGAGTGCCCGCCCCACACAATCCAAGCCCACACAATCCAGACTCAAATTCCTACTTATTTCCTAGCACGAAATTTACTGCGCTGGGCTGGTTGGCGTTTACCGTGACCGACTTCTCCCACGTCTTGGGTTCGGTGAAGACCGGGCGCTGCACCGCGCGCTCGGTTAGCACGTCATAGGACTGTTCCTTGCCCGCCAGTCCCCAGCCTTCGTGCCAGGCGACGATTTGATATGTACCTGGGGGCACGTTGGTGAATTCGAAGCGGCCGCTCTCGTCGGTGACGGCGTAGTAGGGATGAGGGACAACCATCATTTCGGCGTTCATCCAGACGTGGCCGCCATTGCAGCGAAGATTGACCAGGCCGGGCGTCGACATGGTGCGCGAGCTGATCTGATTGGGGAAAGGGAAGGGGAGATTGAAACTGGCCGCGCCGTCCATGTGGATGGTGTGCAGAGTGGCGTCGGAGCTTTGCATCTGCAGCGCCGCGTTCTGGGGCACGAGAAGAATGTGCGGAATGTAGCGGCAATGTTTCTGGTCGAGATGACGCCGCTGCTCGGGCAGTTCCATGGCTTTTCCGGCCGAGATGTTCTTGAGGTAGACGATGGTGTTGGCCACGCCGTCCTCGGGTCCGACGATCAGGCGGTCAAGGCTGACGGTTTTCTTCCCATCCGGGGCGCAGATCTGCGGGTCCTTGGTGACGGGAAAATCCAGTGCGTGAGGCACCGGTCCCGACCATTTGATGGTGCCGGCGATGGTTCCACCGTCGGTGACGGGGATGACTTTATAGCCGCCCTGCGCGACGGAGCTGATCGCAGCAGCGAGAAGCAAGGCGAGCAAAGAAGAACTAGCAACGGTGTAGCGCATACAAACCTCTGGTATCTCGCGGCCATCACACGCCGCCCGTAGGAGCCGTCGTGGACCGTGGACCAAAATTTAGGTCGATCTGCTAGCTTTCCGCAGGCAACGGCTTGCACCCAACTTGCGGGACAGTGCTGACAGGATCCCGCTTGGGCGGGCAGCACTCGTGCTTGCGGTCGTTCCCAATCCCGATGGGGAGGACCTGATGGGGACGGTTCCTCACATTAGGGTGCACTAATGGAGTGAGGGGAGTCGAGATTACTAAAGGGGATGTCGGGCAGGGTGACCAGGAGGTTGATGCCAGGCTGGGGACGAGAGAGACTCATCCCTCGAGTCTGCGATGGCTTACAATCTTGCTTCCATGACGGTATTGGTCCGATCATTCGCGAAGATCAACCTTGGGCTGCGCATTGGCGCGCTCCGGGAGGATGGATTTCATGAACTTCTGACCGTCTATCAGACGATTGGGTTGCACGATGTGATCCGGGTGAGCTTGGGGCGAGGGCGTGGGATTGAAATTCGCTGCAGCGACCCAAGAGTTCCGAAGGACGAATCGAATACTTGCTATCGCATCGTCGAGAAAGCCATGCAGACCCTCAAGGCGAGGGGGCGGGTCATCGTCGACATTGAGAAGCGGTTGCCGGTGCAGGGTGGGCTGGGTGGGGCTTCGGGGAATGCGGTGGCTACGCTGCTGGGTCTGGAGCGCGTGCTGAAGAAAGCTTTGCAGGCTACAGAGCGGCTGCGGATCGCGGCGGAAGTGGGGTCGGACCTGCCACTGTTTCTGGTGGGCGGGACGGTGCTGGGAGTGGGGCGCGGGGAGCAGGTGTATCCGCTGGAGGACTTGCCGGCGACCGCATGCGTGGTGGTGACTCCGGGGGTGGGGGTTTCGACGCCGAGGGCGTTTGCGGAGTGGGATCGGCTCGTGGGAGAAGAGCCACAGGGGCTGAAGCCCGGTCTAATTAGGTATGCTGACGCGGCCCCTTCGACAGGCTCAGGGCAGGCTCTGAAGGGCCGCTCTTCCACGGTTCTCCCGGCTTTTGTCGTCGGTGCAACAGCTGGCGGGCTTCACCCGGCTGGACAGGCGAGGGCGGCTGTCCCCACACAGGCAGAATTGACGGTCTCCGCACCGTCCGATAGAATGAATGAGCTTGGCCGAGGGTTGTCGGCGTGGCTGAGCGAGAGTTACTCCGGTGCTCCTTTTAGAAGGGGCCGGGCCGAGAATCCGCTTCTCGAGCTTGTCCGGGCCGGGATCAAGAACGACTTTGAACAGGTCGTCTTTCCTGAGTATCCCGAGCTGAGTGAAGGTAAGCGTGCGCTGGAGCGCGCGGGCGCGAAGTATGCGTCACTGTCGGGCTCCGGGTCAGCTTTGTACGGGCTGTTCGCTTCGAAAGAGGCGGCGCGCGTGGCGGCTGAGAGGCTCAAGAGGCAGGGGTTGGAGGCGCAGGCGACGGTTACGCTGACGCGGAAGCAGTACTGGCAAAAGTTTCTAGTATCCAGTTTCTAGTTTCTGGTTGTTTAATAGGGTTATCACTCTTTCAACCGAGGGCCGGCTTTCAGTTCTTCAGGAACTTGAAACTGGAAACCGGAAACTTGAAACCGTACTGGGCCGTCGACTAATGGTAGGTCAAGTGCCTTTGGAGCACTTTGTCTAGGTTCGAATCCTAGCGGCCCAGCCAAGAAACAGTTCTCAGTTCCCAGTTCTCAGTTCTCAGTTAGAGCTGAAACGGCGCTGAGAACGAGGAACTGAGAACTTCTTATGGCTACTTTGGTGACGCCGGCCGAAAAAGCGGAGAAGACGGAAAAGAACGTCCCACCAATGCCCGAGGAGAAGCCAGATCGCAAGCCGCGCGCCCGGGTGGACGAGAAGTTCAAGATCTTCAGCGGGACGGCGAATGAGCCGCTGGCTGACGAGGTCTGTCAGTTTCTCGGGATGCAGCGTGGCCAAGCGCAGGTGATCCGCTTCGCCGACGGCGAGGCGTACGTGCAGATTCAGGAGAACGTGCGGGGCTGCGATGTGTTCGTGATGCAGCCGACATGCCGCGCCGCGCACGCAAATGGTAACAAGAGCACGAGCGTGGATGAGCATCTGATGGAGCTGCTGCTGATGATCGATGCGCTGAAGCGCGCGTCGGCACGGCGAATCACGGCGGTGATGCCCTATTTCGGCTATGCCCGGCAGGACCGCAAAGACAAGCCACGCAGCCCAATTTCCTCGAAGCTGGTGGCGGATTTGCTGACCACCGCCGGGGCCCACCGCGCATTGATTGTTGACTTGCACACGCCGCAGTTGCAGGGTTTTTTCAATATCCCGGTGGATCACCTGTTCGCTTCGCCGGTGTTGGTGGATCACTTCCGGAAGCTGAACCTGCCGAACCTGACGGTGGTTTCTCCTGACGCGGGCGGTGTGGAGCGGGCGCGTTTCTTTGCGAAGAAAGTCGATGCGGCGCTGGCCATCGTCGACAAACGGCGCGTGGAAATGAATGTGGCGGAAGTGATGCACGTGATCGGCGACGTGAAGGGGCGGACCTGCCTGATCATTGACGACCTGATCGATACGGCGGGCACGCTGGTAAAAACGGCGGCGGCATTGATGGAGAACGGCGCGACCGAAGTGTATGCCTGTGCTTCGCATGCAGTGCTGTCCTCGCCAGCGGTGGAGAACGTGCACACGTCGGTGATCAAGGAAGTAGTGGTCACCAACACCATCCCACTCACGGCGGAGGCGGATGCGGCGCGAACGGAAAAAGGCGGCAAGATCCGGGTGCTTTCGATCGCGGGATTGATTGGCCGGGCGATTCAGGCTAATCACGAAGAGACATCGGTCAGCAAACTATTTATCTAGCAGTAGTGGTTAGAAATTAAGGAAGCGAGCCAAACGCGCCCTTCGGTCGCTTGCGCTCTCTCAGGGCAGGCTCCGAGGGGTCGCGCGGCTCGCCCAGATCCTTCGGCGACGATAAGGCCGTCGCCTCAGGATGACAATACTTAGTAGAAGGAAGCGAAATTATGGCAACCACATTGGAACAGAACACTCTGGAAGCGCAAGCGCGGGAAGCAGGGACGAAGAACCAGGCCCGGCGGGTGCGTCGTGAAGGCAAAATCCCCGGCGTGGTTTATGGCGCGGGGAAGGACGCATTGTCGGTGAGCGTAGACCCGCGGCATGTGCTGCGCATCCTGCGCTCCGACAGCGGCCACAACACAATTTTCGATCTCGCTCTGAATGGCGGCGAGCGCACCAAGGCCATGATCGTGGATTGGCAATATGAACCGATCAAAGGCCATCTGTTGCACATCGACCTGAAGCGCATCGCCATGGACAAGGCATTGCGTGTCAACGTGCCGGTCATGCTGCAGGGCGTGCCGCTGGGCGTGAGGACGGAAGGCGGGATCCTCGAGCAGATGCTGCGCGAAGTGGAGATCGAGTGCCTGCCGGGTGATATCCCGAGCCACATCGATGTGGACGTCAGCGAGCTGACGTTCGGCAAGGTGTTGCGCGTGTCGGACTTGCCGCACAATCCTAAGCTGAAGTTTCTCTCGGACGCGAACCAGCCGGTAGCCCACGTGACCAGCGTGAAGGAAGAGGTTGTGGCCACGCCGGAGGCGGTGGCGGCGGAAGCTGGAGCGGTTCCGGCCGAGCCCGAGGTCATCAAGAAGGGCAAGGCGGAAACTGGAGAAGAGGGCGAGGAAGCTGCGGCCGAGAAGCCCGAGAAGGCGGAGAAGGGCGAAAAGAAGGCCGAGAAGAAGGAGAAGAAATAAGGAAGCGAGCCGAACGCGCCCTTCGGTCGCTTGCGCTCTCTCAGGGCAGGCTCCGTGGATTCGCGCGGCTCGCCCAGATCCCTCGCTGCGCAAAGAACGCTTGCTCGGGATGACAACGAGAGTTCACCGCGAGCGGAGGAAATTGATAAGGCGTGAAGCTGATCGTTGGTCTGGGCAATCCGGGCATCGAGTATCAGTTCACGCCGCACAACCTGGGCTTTCTGGTGGTGGATCGCATTGCCAGCGAGCGCGGGGTTGAGATCAGGAACCGGCAGTGCCGGGCTCTGACGGCGCGAATACAGGTTGGGGACGAGGCCGTGCTGCTGGCCAAGCCTGAAACCTACATGAACCTGAGTGGCATGTCGGTCCGGGAACTGGTGGCGGAATACGAGTTGAAACCGGAAGCGGACCTGATTGTGATTCAGGATGAACTGGATTTTCCGCTGGGCACGTTGCGGATTCACACGCGGCGGAGCTCGGCTGGACACAACGGGATCGAGTCGATCATCGGTGCGCTGGGCACGCAAGATTTTTTGCGCATCCGGATGGGCGTGGCCCCGGAGCGCAAGGTTGAAGATGGCGAGCGGTATTTGCTGACGCCGTTTCGCAAGGCTGACCTGGCGGTGGTGGACGGGATGCTCGACACTGGGGCCGATGCGGTGAAGGCGATTTTGACCGAAGGTCCGGCCGCGGCGATGAACAGGTTCAACCGCAAAGAAGAGAAAGAACAGTGATCAGTGGCCAGTGGTCAGTGATCAGAGAATTCGGAGTGGGATTCGACAAAGGCTTTCGCGCGGTGCTGGGGTTACTGGTCACTGACCACCGACCACTGGCCACTGCTTTTAGAATTTGGAGATGCAAATGAATCGTACCTATGAGCTGATGTTTATTGTCCGGCCGGATATGGCGGACGAAGATCTTGAGAAGCTGATTTCAAACCTGGAGTCGACCGTGACTTCGGCTGCCGGTTCGATCAAGAGTATCGATCGCATGGGCAAACGGCGTCTGGCATACATGGTGCGCAAGTTTCGCGAGGGCGTCTATATTCTGATGACGATCGAGGGCGCGGGCACGGTGGTCCATGAACTGGAGCGCCGTCTGCGGGTCACGGAACCGGTGATCAAGTTCCTCACCGTGCGCATCGACGAGGAGCAGAAGCGCCTGGACAAGATCAAGAAGCTGCGCGATGCGAAAAAGAAGGTGAGTGCGCAACCCGCGGCAGTTGCGGAAGAAGCGCCGGCGCCGCCGGCAGCGGAAACTCCAGCAACGGCTTAAGGAAGTGGCCAGTGGTCGGTGATCAGTGGCCAGTTCTAACAGCGAAACGGTTTGACTGGCCACTGGTCACTGACCACTGGCCACTGATTAAGGAGCATTATGACTGAAGAGACGAAAGCACCAGCGGCAGCAGCCGAACGGCCATCGCGGCCTTCCGGTGACGGGCCGCGTTCTGGAGGAGACCGTCCGCGGTTTGGGGGCGGAGGCGGTGGGCGTTCCGGGCCGGGCGGTCCGCCGCGCGAAGGCGGACGCAAGTTTTTCCGGCGCAAGAAAGTCTGCAAGTTTTGCACGGAGAAGATCGCGGACATCAACTATAAAGATTACCGGCTGCTCGGGCAGTTCGTGGCCGAAAGCGGCAAGATCGTGCCCCGGCGTTTGACCGGTGTGTGCTCGCCGCACCAGCACCGGCTGGCCTCGGCTATCAAACAGGCGCGCAACATCGCCTTGCTGCCCTTTGCCGGGCGGGCATCGTAAGAGTATTAGCCACGGATTTGCACGGATCTTCACGGATAGGGCTTTTTATGTATTTTTGATTTATCCGTAGGAATCCGCTTAAATCCGTGGCAAAAGAATTCTGAAATCGGAGTCATATCATGGAAGTCATTCTCAAGGAAGATGTAACCAAGCTGGGATCGCGCGGCGACGTGGTGAAGGTTGCCGAAGGATATGGGCGCAATTTTCTGCTGCCTCGCAAGCTGGCCATCGAAGCCACCGCCGGCAACAAGGCCGTCATCGTGCAGATGAAAGCGGCTTCGGTGCGCCGCTCGGCCAAGGAGAAGACGCAGGCCGAAGAACTGGCCAAGCAGTTTGAGGGGCTATCGGCTACGTTCCAGAAGCGGGCGGGTGAGCATGATCAGCTATTCGGCTCGGTCACTTCCAGCGACCTTGCCGACGCCATTGCGAAAAAGGGAATCAATTTGGACCGGCGCCAGATCCAGCTCCACGAGCCGCTGAAGACGCTGGGCGAGTTCACCGTGCCGGTGAAGCTGCACAAGGATGTGACCGCGCATTTGAAGGTGGTTATCGAGAAGGAAGTGGTGGCGGAGTAGTATTTTCTCGGAGGAGCAGGCTACTGTCAGGCGTCCCTCCGGGACTGTGGTCGCCCACGCTTCGCGAGATCTGTCTTTACTTTTTCCAGCGGTATCCCCACTTCTTTGCGGCGGGATTCGGAGATCAGGCCGTCCCAGAAATCCTGAAGCCGGGCCCCGTGCTTTTTCAGGTCGATGAGAACCGCTACCTTGCGGCCTTTGCCATCGGTTACAAATTGGACTCCAGTCATGGACTTATTTTACATGTGTCATCCCGGTCAGAAGATAGTTGCCCCAACGATGAGGCACTTTTCTTACCAAAACAGCGTTCTTTCCATTCTCCGACCGTTCTGTTTCCCGCTAACCCATTACGAAAGAATCACCTAGGCCCCATAAAATCCTTCCGGCAGCCTATAATTTCTGCTCACGGTTCCACTGACTGAGCGTCTATTCCTATGCAAGCCCGGGTACGGCATCGACACCGGGCGGTATAGGAAACGACAAAACATGCCGGCCGATGTTTGGGCAGTAACACTTGCGGTTGGTGAACGGGCCCGCTCGAGAACAAAGTCCGAGAGAGTGGAGACGGTCAGCGGTGGCATAGTAAGTGAGCACCAGGACCCCACGACGCGGGGCCGCATGGCAGGGCAAGAACGCCGCATAGACGATACGATCCTCATCCGCGAGGCGCAACGCGGCAACCGCGCCGCCTTCGAGGAACTGGTGCGTCACTACGATCAGGCGGTCTTGCGGCTGGCGCTGCATCTCACCGGGACCGAGCACGACGCCCAGGACGTCTATCAGGACGCCTTCCTCAAGGCCTACAAGAACATCGGAAGCTTTCGCTTCGAGTGTTCTTTCTATACCTGGATTTACCGCATCGTGACCAACCTTTGCCTGGATCACCTGCGCAAAAAGACGGTGCGCAAGGAAGATGCGCCGGTGGCGAAAGACGGTAACGGCGGAGAGTACAACCTGTTGGAGCAGGTGCCGGACGGGCGGGCGGGCGCGAATCCGGAGCACGATTTGATGCGGCGCCAGTTGGGGGCGCGGATCTCCGGCGCGCTGGAAAAATTAACGCCGCGCGAACGCATGGTGTTTGAGCTGAAGCATTACCACGGGTTGAAACTGCGCACCGTGGGCGAGATTTTGCATACGACGGAAGAGACCGCCAAGAACACGCTCTTCCGGGCCACGCAGAAATTGCGCGGGGCGCTGGCGGATATGCGGTGAGGGTCTTAGGTCTTAGGTGTCAGGTCTTAGGCCCAAGACCTAAGACCTAGGACCTGAGACCAAAAGGTGGACCATATGAAATGCGAATGGGTTCGAGAAAACATTACGCTGCACGTTTATGGCGAGCTGGCCGATGATGCTCGTCATGAACTGGAGCAGCACGTGGCTCGCTGCGCCGACTGCGCCGCGGAACTGAAAGCCGAGCAGGAGTTCCACGCTCTGCTGTCGCAGGAGCGCGCGGCGGAGCCGACGCCGAACCTGCTCGCCGCCTCGCGCATGCGGTTGCAGGAAGTGCTGGAGACGGCTCAGCCTGGCGGAATCTGGCGTCGGCTGGCCTTCGATCCGGCGAACTGGTTGCGGCAGGTGCGCTTCTCGCCCGCGCTGGCGTCGGCGATTCTGATTGTCGGGTTCGCCGGTGGCGTGGGAACTACCTACAAGGTATTCGTTCATCCGACTCAAGGCCCGACAACCGGCGCGACTCCTGCTCCCGCCGAGGCTTCGATCACCGGCATCCGTTCCATCACGCAGCAGCCGGGCACCGATAAGATCGACATCAAGTACGACACAGTCTCCACGCTGGAGACACAGGGATCGATGAATGACCAGCGCATCCAGCAACTGCTGCTGTTTGCCGCGCGCAACAACTACAATTCCGGCGTGCGCATGGATTCGGTTGATCTGCTGACGCAGAAGCCGGATGTTTCGCAGGTGCGCGAAGCGCTGGTCTATGCGCTGCGCTACGACACGAATCCTGGAGTCCGGCTGAAGGCGCTCGATGGTCTGGGCGGCTTTGTGAAGGATGATGTGCGGGTCCGGGACGTGGTGCTGGAAGCTCTGGTGAACGATTCGAACCCCGGCGTGCGCACCGAAGCCCTGCGCATGATTGAGCCGGTCAAGGCAGATGGCAGCGTGCGCGGCGTGTTGATGACTCTGGCGGCCAAGGACCAGAGCCAGTACATCAAGTCGCAGGCCCGCACCATGCTGGCGCAGTTGCCGGAGATTGATTGAACGAGATTGATGAAAGAAGTGGAATACCGCTGACAACAGCGCGAGATAGAAACTGAGGTGGTTTATTTTGAAGCGTTCGTCACAATTCGCCGGCGTGCTTTGCGTGCTGGCCGTGCTTGTGCCCCTGGCACTGGCGCAGGAAACACATGTATCCCGCGAGGGTGGCGCCTGGGGTCAGGAAATCACAGGTGCGCTGGCCGCGGTCAAGAATTTGCGAGTCAAGGTAGACATGGGCTCGGTAGTGGTGCACGGTGGACAGCAACAGGGCATTAACTACGTGGTTCACACCCGTTCTTATACTTCGTCCGAGCAAGACGCGCGCCGCCAGTTCGACTACTTCAAGATCAGCGCTTATGTTAAGGGCGACACCGCCTGGATCGTAGGGGACTGGCAGGGCAGGCGGCCGCGCAAGTTCTCCGGTGAGTTCACCATCAACGTCCCGCGTGAGATTAGCCTGGTGAAGATAGAAACCGAGGGCGGCAACGTTGACACTACCGGAGTCGCCGGCCGCGTGGAGGCGCAGAGTGGTGGCGGCAGTATGCACCTCGATGACATTGGCGGAGGCGCCAATGCAGAGACGGGCGGCGGATCCATCGACGTGGGAACGATCAGTGGCGATATTGGACTGCACACCGGTGGCGGCTCCATCGAGGTGCATCACGCCAATGGGAAAATCGTTGCGGAGACGGGGGGCGGCAGTGTAGAGATTATTTCCGCTACACAGGGCGCCAGCATCGAGACCGGTGGCGGGGGAATTGAGGTCCGCCAGTGCTCCGGCAAAGTGAAGGTGTCCACAGGCGGCGGCAGCGTCGACCTGGGAGACATTGGCGGTGCGGCTGAAATTGATACCGGCGGGGGTAGTATCCATCTCACGTCTGCTAAAGGGCACGTTGAGGCCCACACCGGCGGCGGGGGCATCGAACTTTACGGAGTTCCTTCAGCACGCGCTGAAACCGGGGCTGGCGGCATCGTCGTAAAACTGGTAAAAACGGGGGCTCCGCCCAGGGATTCGATGATCGAGACCTCTGCGGGCGACATTACGATCTACATCGCATCGGATGTGGCGATCAGCGTGCGCGCCAGCGTGGACTTGGGCAATGGACACCACATTACTTCCGACTTCCCTGACCTCCACATCGCCAGCGAAGGGGACAAGTGGGGTCCGAGGACGCTCAACGCAGAAGGCAAGTTGAACGGAGGCGGTCCGGTGCTGAAGGTTCGGACGACGACCGGAGATATTTGCTTCAGGCGGGCGAAGTAGTACAGCAAGGAAGCGAGCCAACGCGCGATTCAGGGCAGGCACCCTGGCGCGGCTCGCCCAGATTCCTTCGGCGAGCAACAAGTGCCCGCCTCAGGATGACAACGAACTGTGGTGCATATATGTTCAGGAGGCTGGCCATGCGTAAACGCATTTTCACGATGATCGCCGTGCTGCCTTTGCTGCTCAACCTGGTTCCGCTGAACCTGGCGCAAGCCGCACAAAAATGGACGGTTGACTCCGGGCAACCCTTCGGCATTCCCAGCGAGGATTCTGGCACGAGTTCCTATCTGGGTGTGGATATCGCGGATATTAGTTCCGACCGGCTCGGCGCTCTGAAGCTGAAGGAAGAACAAGGCGTCGAAGTGACGATGGTCGACCAGGATGCTCCCGCGGGCAAAGCCGGCATCAAGGAACACGACGTCATCCTGACCATGAACGGAACCGCCATCGAGAGCAAGACGCAATTGCAGCGCATGATCCACGAAACTC
>Ga0210404_10000372_pt1 | contig 24991 bp, 26 predicted proteins | sample IncBWH28MmetaG_FD_155455 | JGI IMG/M metagenome (GOLD analysis project Ga0210404, IMG submission 155455) | Forest soil microbial communities from Barre Woods Harvard Forest LTER site, Petersham, Massachusetts, United States - Inc-BW-H-28-M | ecosystem: Environmental > Terrestrial > Soil >... | reverse complement strand
GTAGAACAGGCGAGCCGCTTGACCCGCCCTGTTGCATGATGTCCATGGTAAATCCGTGTGGAAACGGGCTCGGGAATGGAAATAGGCTGCTCACAATTCCGTGTCGCAGAAACGGCGTCACCTGATTCAATTTGCCTAATGCAGTCAATGGGAGAGTGCCCATCGGATAGCCGATAGTCGCCACTTCCATGCCGATTCGCAGGTAGTATGGCTCGCTTGCCAGTGTTAGGAACGGCACTTCTCGAACGGCCATCTGTACGAATCCTAGATCAGGGATCGATTGTCCGTACCATTTGTCTGAGGATGTGAATTCTCCAAGCGTGGCCCATTTGATCGGGTCAACAACAAGCATTTGCCAGCTAAGCCCGTCATTGCCCGGAAAGAACGCGACCGCAGCGACGGAAGACTCACCTGTCTTTGGATGAGCGGGTAATTGAGCGAAAACGTCGATAACATGGCGATTCGTAACCGCCAATCCAGAGGGATCGACAAAGAAGCCGGTCCCGAAAATCGTCGGGAAGTGCGGCTTCGAGCCGACGCTGATCTTCGTGATGAAGGCGAGCACTGCGCGACTGCTTTCAGAAAATAGCTTTGTGTGATTCATTCTTGAAATTCACTAGGGAGGCATCTTCGACTGCCCTGCGGATCGTAGTGGGAAGAACGTCTTCAATAAGGTGGTACATAAACTGATTCACGGATTGGAGCTGTTTCTTGCACGCGGGACAGCCCGAGATAACCACGCCTTTGCCGCCCCGAACTATCGATGGCGGTTCATCCATGAAAGTGTCAAACGTGTGACGCTGTAGCTCAGTTTGGACGGCTTTTATGATCGCGTCTGCGTCCATGCCTAGCCCTCATCAGTTTATTTGACTCATTCACCAGATATGAAATCATCGCCTCGCACTCTTCGCAGGGTAGGTGCGCAAGAAATCGAGCATTCCATACAAAACGCTTTGCGAATCGCTTACACGGACGAGGCTCAGTCACGGCTGTTCGTTGCTGATTGATCGGATAACTTTAGCTTACTCGTTCAGGAATCCCGGTTGCTCTAGTTGGTGGGACCGGGTTGCTTCTTGACAAGAGTTTCCATATAAGCTGTAGCCCGCCGCATTTGATTCCAGTCGATAGGTGTACCCTGCAACACATCTGCAAATATCGAAGCAATCTTAATGTCGTCTGGAGTCATTTCGAAGCCACGAAGCAATTCCTGTCTCAACTGATCAGCAGTTGCCATTGTAAGAAGTACGTCTGTCGTGTTTTGTGCATTCATGGACGCTCGCTGGTCAAAAATGACTTTTAGAGCTGCATCCCTCTCTTGCTCCGTTGCATTTGGGTGGTTCATCGGCCAGAGTTTTCTTTGGTTGTCGTATGGTGAATCATCCCTGTTCCATTTCGCGGACCACGCCTCCATCTCCTTAAGTATCAAGGGTGCCATTGAAAGAAAGAGGTTCCTGTTGGCGCTAGAAATCTGCTCTTGTAGAGCAGCCTTTTCTGCGCTAAGGGAATCAAGCTTCTGCTGATTTCCTCGAGCCGCCTTTTGCGCAAGCTCGATTCGATCTAGCTGGGCTCTGGCGGTTGTAATTTGAAACCTCAAAAAACTAATATTCGTCAGTTGTTGGTTAGCAATATTTCGCGTCTCCTGTTCTGCCCTAGCGGACTCCGCACTTGCCTTATCGATGGCGCGAGACTCAACGAACAACAAGAGAAACAACATTGCAATCCAGGACATTCTTCCAGCACGTCCGACCTTTTCCCAAAAGAGCGGCATTAGGGTAGCGCCCATAGCTAAGAAGAGACCGCCCTTGCCAACATTTGGTGTACGGAACAGCCAGTAAATACCGAGACTCAGGAACACAAACAGAACCAACCACGAAATTACCTTCCACGTGCGCGATGGAGCGTTTGCGTCCTGTGCCATCGAGAGTCCTCCCCGCGACGCGGAAGCTTAACAATTTGAGTAGTGACGCGCTAATGATATTGTCTTGTCACAGTCGGCGCACAATCATGGACGAGGGCAATCAATTGAATCTTGGCAAATCGTTCCCGACCTTCACGGATTTTTGAGGATGGACGAATCAGCGCTTAGAACACTAATCGCTAGCAATGAGGCATCTCGCTCCGCGCTGCATTGGTGGTTGGAATTCTGGACGTGGTGGGTCGTAGCTGGCCTGCCCCTCGACGTTGGATTTGTCGTCTGGGAATATCGCGAAGACTTGCACGACTTCAGGCGCGGTATAGTACACCCCCCAGAAAGACCGAGAATATTGTTATTTGCCCTTGGTTTTCTAGGGGCTGCCTTAGTTGCTGTTGGTGTTACTGGGGAACTATCCGTCGAAGTCAAGATCGAAAGAGTAGAGACGCGCATACGTAAAGCCAACGATGATCTCTCCACTTTGCTTTCTAAAGAGGCTGGCGACGCAGCGACATCTGCTAAGAAGGCCCACGATGAGGCAGACGCAGTAACAAAGGAAGTTGCCATAATCGAAGAACGCTTGAGGAAAGCGTCCACGCAACTAGCTCGCTTGGATCAAAGAAAAGATTTGCTGATTAAAGCGACGCCAAAGTTGAAGAGAAAATTATCTCCATTTGCAGGGCAATGGGCTGAGATTTGGCTCTGCTCTGCCGGTCCTGAAGGCGGCTATGAAGATGACGAAATTCGAGATACCGTATGGACACTCAATCACATTTTGGAGAAAGATGCGCGCTGGAACGCAACGGTGGTGGCTGGAAGAGGTATGGCACTACTCTCTCTTCCTCCGGAATGTGCGCAGCATTTTGCGGTGAGTCCATTTGCCCCGCACATATTCGGTGCAGGAATCCGGGTGCTCGTATCCTCTAAGGCCTCACGATCTACGAAGAATGCTGCAAATGCACTAGGCGCTGCCCTCATTGCCGTGTTGCCGTTTAATCCTAAAGAGCCGGAATACATTGACCCAGATTCGTCGGTCCACCATCTCAACGATCCATATCCCATTGAGCCCAACAATAGGGTGATAGCAAACGCCAACACTATAGAGATAGTGGTCGGGAAGAGGCCGCAGCCTCAGTAGGCCACTCTTAGCCAGTCATTTCCTTGAATTCGTTCGAAATGATCGCCGTCAATTCGTCAACCGATAGTTTGGCCTTCGTCAGTCGGGAAGCAATCTTATGCGCTGCCCGTTCCGCGCAATCCTGAATCTGTTTGATGCGCCGCTCTCTAATTTCGCGCACCAGTTCATCGTTTGAGTGGGTGGGCATTGTCAGCCTCCGGCGAGTTTTCTATATTTTGATGGCTTTCGCTGACGCCCGGATGTTTCCTCACGTCGTCTGTGTTTGAAGCGGAAACGGCTTTCGCCGCGACGTTATCGTCAGGCCACTCGGTTAAAAACCTATCTATTTTCGTGAAGTTTAAGTGTTACTGGTCCTGGTAGCGTTTGGAAGTCGTCGTATTCGAGCCTTTCGCCAACGAATACTTTCACGCGGACCCTATCGCCCGGTTTGCCCGCGACACTAATTTCAAACCTCCCATAGCTGTCAGGAGAAGTTTCGCCTTTTTGGCCTTCTACAAGAATCCTAAGGTCTCTGATCTCTCCCTTCGGCAGCATGATTGAACCGCTAAGCGTAGTGACCGGAGGAGGCAGCTCGACGAGCGTCAAGGTGATGACACTTCTTGAAAGAGCCACTTTCTGGGGTTTTTCTTCGTATCCTTCGATTTCAGGCAGGACGTTCACATTCGACCCTCTGAATCTCCATGGGATTTGTTTAAAATCTGCCTCCCCGTTTGGGCTAAGAAGCTGGGTCCGCCGATCTGAATCAAGGTCGATTAGGACTGACCCCGCGGTAATGATTGCACTCTCTGCGCTCTGCGGTCGTATCGTAACGTCGAAGGTCTGTGGCGTGTCGGGAACATACTTGATACCTCCCCATACTATAAGAAAGCATACGGCGGCTGGCCCTCCGACCTTCACACTGAAACCTCGCTCTTTGTAATTTACAAAGGAGGAACTCCGCATCACCGCGGACAAAATAACAGCCCCATCGATGCCCAGCACCACAAATAGAACGTACCGAACGAAATACTCTCCCCGGTCCGCCAGAAAAGGAAGCAACCACAAATAAACAAAGAAAAGAACGACAAAAACGGCCGCACCGACTAAGGCGATGCGAACGTACGCTCTAGCTGGCAAGGGCTGGTTGGACGTGGCCGCTGTCATGGTGCATTTCTATGGTTTGCCCGTCTTGTCGGGTAGCCCGTTGTTGGATGCTGCACCTGCTTTCGCAGCCAGACTTTCATACTGTACGGCTTCAGCGTTCTTTCCCTCTTTACGAAGAGCAATCGCAATACTGTCGGCAATCTGTCCCACTTCTGGATCGGTCGGACCCTTGGTCTTGAGTAGTGAGGTGTAGGCCAGAAGATATTCCGATTCTGCTGCGGCATCAAAGCCCCGTGAAGAATTGTAGAACCCGAGAAAGTTGTGATCCTCCGCTGTGGAGGGATTATCTGGTCCCAAGAACTTCGCGTCCATCGCTAGGGCCTTGCGGAGCAAATTCTCGGCCTCTGTGAAGTCCTTCTCATCAACATAGAGCAGCCCGAAGGTCCGGAGTACTATCGCAACCCGATAATTCTCAGGCCCGAGTTTTGCCTGCGCTATGTCGAGCGCTCGTTGCAGAAGGGACTGTGCTTCAGAAAATCTACTCCCACTGTCATACACCTGCCCTAGACCGCAGAGTATCATGGCAAATTCTACGCTATCGGTCCGACCGGCCCCCTCGCTGAGTGAGCGCGCCTGTTCCAAATCCTGTTGAGCGCTGGCGAAATCGTTCTCTTCTGCGTAGACGCTCGCTCGGTCCAGAAGCTCTCGCACCACCTCCGGATGCGAAGGCTCCAACTGCTTCTCGTCTATCGCTATAGCGTTATTCAACAGGTCCAACGCCTCTCGGTAACGGCCCGTATCTTTGTAAATCAATCCTAAGTTAACGAGGGGTGCGGTCGGCTTCAGTTTAGACGCGGCTGCTTGCAGGTTCTCTAACGACATCGTCCTTTGCGCGGCATGTTCGGCTTCCGGATACTTACCTTCCCTCCGCAGTACATCAGACAGGTTATTTAGGCATATGCCAACGGCTAGGAGGTTCCCATCGTTGTGATCGATAATCGCCAGCCCGTCCTCAAGCGCGGATTGCGCATCGCTAAAACGCCCACCCATGGAATATGCAGCCCCGAGATCGCAGAGAACCGTTGCGATAGCTGGACTCTTCCGATCGAATGATCTTCTATCAATTTCCAGCGCCGATTCGAGAGTAGCCGTGGCTTCGGTAAATCGATCCTCGTTTGCTAGCACCGAACCCAAAATGATTAGTGACTCGCTTTGCTCAGGATGAAGAGCGAGCGCTTTCCGAACCGCCGACTCCGCGTCGGGATAGTGACCCTCGGCCATCTCAGCGGAGGCCAAAATGCGGTATTTAAGCGAAAGCTCAGGCTCCGACGCATCGATAGATTGCCTTAGAAGCTGGCTCGCGGTCTGGAAGCGTCCTGCATAAAACGCCGCAAGTCCCTCTTGGTAAGGTCCTTGCACTCCGGCTATCCACTGATCAATAGCCGATTTTATCTGCTCCACGGTGAGCCCGAGATCATTCGCCTTGGAGGCTAAGTAATCGTTTGTTGCAGCTGCGCCCTGAGGAGTTCCGCCGCCCGACGTAAGAAGAGGAGCGAGCTGAGAAGTCACTCCTACGACAATGTTTTTCACCACGTCTGGGTCGGCCAGAAGCCTGGGATCGCCCCTGTGCGCGACCCTGACTAGAATCGGGTCCGTCGCGAGCATCGGCACGAAGGTACGACCCTCCCACGGGCTGGAAATTACCCAGTCATTCTCTAACGTGAGCAATATCGCCTGACCGGGTGCGACGTTCAGGGCTTGGAATGCAAACTCACCAGAGTCCGACGTTGTCGTCCCCCCAACATTGGTTATGCGTATTGTCACGTGCGGAAGACGCTTTCCATCAAGCGTTTCGACCACGCCTGAAACCTGACGCGTTTGGGACATGGCGGCCTGTGGAACGCCCAGTCCGACCAGTAAGAGATAGACGGAGGCAAGCGTTTTAAACGAACCCATGGTAGTCCAGCGTATGCCTAACGGATACAGTCATTCAACAGGTAGCGTGAGCGCCAAAGTCCAGCTTCTCAAAGTTCCAAGACCACCGGGTAGGTAACAATTCCGTCGCGCACGCACTCCGAAGGCATAAGATGTATGCGAGGAACCGAATATTTCAGGATTTAGCCAAACGTTGAACTCTGTTCGATATTCCGGGTGCTTACGAAGCAATCGCTTCATCTCAACTACAAGGGTCTGACGCGAGAATCTTATCCCATTGCTCTTTTGACAAGATTGCCGAGGATAGACTGAGCAACGGCTTTGCTCCGTGACGAGCATTCGAAAGGCGTAATGATCCGCTGACTCGTTCTCTGACCGTGCGATGGACGCGGCAACTTCGCTTGCGCCTGGTGGAAAATCTCCTGAGTTAATCTGTCGGTGTATCGCCTCAACCTTCGCGTGGCATTCCGCGTCACCGGCTATCGCTTTTGCAGCATCTTAATTGGAAATCAAACCGAACCGTTGGTAGAGATTCGTTATGTGCTCCCATCGCTCTATCCGTTCGTTTTGATCGGTCATAGCGACCTTCTTGAAAACGGTTTCTTGGTTCCTACCGACTTTCCGCGCCGCCTGCTCTTTTATTGTGTTTTTGCTGGCACTTGAATCATTTCGGTTTGCGCCTTGGAGTCGTAGTGTGAGAAGTTGCAACGCAATCTGCCGATGCGCACAGGCGATTCGTATCTGGGTTGTGATGCGAATGCTTGGGCGACCTGTAAACGATTGGGGTGGTCAGAATTCCGACCACTACGAACAAATATATCCGGGGATTGAGAAGGCGTCCTAGTATCCACGACGCCCGCACACGTCGCGGAACGCTATGTTCATATTCGAGTCACTTTTCACTCCCGAAGGGGCGGACAAACACGTATCGGCGCCGTTGCCCTGGGCGCGCGAACAGTTCTTGCTGCACCTGCATTGCCGAGGAACGGGAAGGACTAGCCTCAGAATGTATGCCTCGGCTCTGAACCAAATCGTAAGATTTCTCGGGTTGAAGACGCTTCGCCGTGTGCGCGTCCAGGAGATTGAGGACGCGGCGCACCGATGGGCTATCTACCGTGGCCCAGACCGAGCTCAGCCTGCCGGGCCGTGGTCAAGGCCGTGCTTCGTCAGACTAGCCAAACGATGGCTAAAGTTTTACGGGAAGCTGGTGCTTACTTCGCGGAAACTTCCGTTTGGTAAGGAGCTACAGGAGTATGCGGTGTTCATGCGCTCGGAGGGCAGATTTGCTCCCTCCACGATCCAAACGCGCATCGATTACGCTCGCTGTTTTCTCTCGTGGTTCCGCAGGCAGCGGCCCCCGCGAAAATTATCGGAAATTGGACTAAGCGATGTGGATCAGTATTTGGCCACTAAGTCTCGTGATTGGTGCAAGGTCACGCTTTCGACCGGCGCGGCGAAACTGAGAGCATTTTTTCGCTACGCAGAAAACCGCGGGTGGTGCAGCGAAGGAATTGCGCGCGGTATCAAGGGGCCACCGATCCGCACCGCATCATTTGCCCCTGAAGGCCCCAGGTGGCAGGACGTATTGCGACTGTTGCGCTCGACGCAGGGGACCACACCCGTTGCAATTCGTGCCAAGGCCGTTCTCCTGCTGCTCTCGTTCTATGGGCTTCGTCGCAGTGAAATTGTCCAACTGAGGCTAAGCGACTTTGATTGGGAGAATGGGATTATGACCGTGCGTCGGGCCAAGCGGGGTGGGCTTCAACAGTTTCCACTTCGCGGTGATGTGTCGGAGGCGGTCTTACGATACATCCACGAGGCTAGGCCACGAAGTTCCTGCGAGCACGTTTTCCTCGGTTTTCAACCGCCCTTCGGCCCAATCGGCGCGACGAGGATCAATGAGATCGTCAGTGTGAGGATGGGCCGGCTCGGTATTTGGATCAGGCGAGGAGGACCGCATTCGCTGCGACATGCCTGTGCGACGGAATTGCTGAGGTGCGGTGCTCCTCCTGCGGACATCGCTGATTTCCTAGGGCATCGAACGTGCCAGTGCGTGCGAATTTATGCGAAATACGATGTGGTGTCTCTCAGTCAGGTCTCTGAGCTTGATGTGACGGGAGCGCTATGAGGCTTGGTGAAACGATCGAAAGGTACGGCGCGTTGAGACCTCCGCCCTCGCGCCGCCCAATCACCGCGCGGACAGCTGTTCCGTTCGTCTACTCGGTTTCGGAACTGCGGAAGCTACTAGACTCAACGTCCTTGCGACGAAGAAGTACGCCTCGTGAGTTCAGTTCGCATACGTTTCGCACGCTGCTCTTGTTTCTGTACGGTACCGGCGCGCGCATGAACGAGACGCTGTTCCTAAGGCAACAGGACATTGACTTGCGGAAGGGCACGATCACGTTTCATCGGCCACCGCCAGCTGTGGGAAGAACCATCCCGATTGGCGCGCACCTATGCGGAGTCTTACGAGCGTATGCCAACGCCTTCGATTGTCGTGGCGATCGTAGAGCTTTCTTCACCAGGAGAGATGGCAAACCGGTTCGGGCGATAGACTTGACTGTGAGCTTTCAAAAGCTTCGGCGCCAAGCTGGAGTAGCCCGACTTACGGTTACTCATCGTAAGCCTCAAATCCGAGATTTGAGACGGACATTCGCCGTGCACTGCATTCGTACGTGGCTACGAGAAGGCAAAGATTTGAGGAGTATGCTTCCGCTTCTTGGGGCGTATCTCGGACACGCAAGCTTGGCTTCGACGGAAGCCTATTTAGCGGTGACACCTGAGCGTTTCCGAGTTCAATTGTTGCGCCTTGGTTCAGCGTGCACGAGAGCTACCTTGGCTGAGCATGGAACTGTTTTCATGCCGTAGAAGTGGGAGCATCTTCCATGGGCAAGACCGCTTGCTTAGTATCCTAAGAAGTACACAGCTTTTCCACAGTGGGTACCGTATTTAAGAGTGTATTTACTTGACAAGTAATTCTCCCTGCGAGTATTTTGCGGCCAATTTCTACACCGGGGGGACTTATGCGGACGATGAGGCTGTCGTGTCTCGTATCGATCTTTTGTTTGGTTTGCGTATCGTCTTCGGCTCAACAGTCCACTCCGGCACCGACCACCAGCGATCCCCAAGCTGTGGCCCTCCTCCAGCGTGCTCTTGCTGCTCTGATCGGTAACGCGACGGTTTCCGACATAACTTTGACCGGCACAGCTCAGCGTATCGCTGGCTCGGACAACGAGACCGGTACTGCCACCGTAGCAGCGTTGGCCGGAGGGTACAGTAAGATCACCCTTAGCTTTCCTTCCGGCGCGCGCGGCGAGATTCGGAACGCTTCTGGCATACCTCTCCCCGGCGCCCTGCCTTCCGGTACTCCCGCTTCCGCGGCGCAAAGCTTGCAGCCTGTGGGCGCTTGGTCGGGACCCGACGGCGTACTCCATCCCATCGTTAGCCATAACTTGATGACCGATGCGAGTTGGTTCTTTCCCGTTTTTACACTGAGCAATTTGCTTTCCCCGCAGGTATACATTTTGTCGTACATCGGGCAAGACACGTTGGACAACCAAGCCGTCCTGCATATTTCTGCGGTTCAGCAATTCCCGGGCTTGTCGAATGCCCCTTCTCAGATTACAGGCCTTGCACAGCACCTGAGTCAGATGGATATATACCTAAATCCTTCAAGTCTTCTGCCCGTCGCGCTTTCGTTCAGCGTCCACCAGGATAACGACGCGCTCATCGACATTCCCGTGGAGATTCAGTTTTCTGGCTACCAGGTGTTCAACGGAGTACAGGTGCCGCTCCATGTTCAGAAGTACTTGAGCTACGCCCTAGTCCTTGACCTCCAATTGAACAGCGCCGCCCTCAATTCCGGTCTTACCGCCGCGACCTTCCAACTCCAGTGAGGAGAGGAGACACTTCGATGAAAAGCACCCTACGCGCGATGCTCGTGCTCAGTCTGCTCTCCATTTCAGGTTCTGTTGCTTCGGCGCAGGTTACCGTGGGCACTCCGCCGTTCGCTAGCTTTGGCGGCGGACCCGATGTCATCAATCTTGCCAACCTCAACGTCCATCTGGCAGTTCCCGTCCTGAGCAAATCGGGGCGAGGAATGGGTTTCAGCTACGACCTCAGCTATGACGGTTCTGTTTGGTATCCGGCGATTTCCGGCGGCAGCCAGAGTTGGCGACCCTATACGGCTACGCAGTGGGGGTGGACGACTTCAGTTCCTCGCGGCGGCCGTGTTACTTATCAGGAGTCATTCTTTGAGAAGAGTTACGGAAACTGTGTTCTGGCCACCACGACTTACTCCAACTGGGTTTACGTCGACGGCTTAGGTACTCCACACGGATTCACCGGAAGTTCGGAGGTTGAGACCGGATGCGCAAACGTAAAGACGTCCTTTAACTCTACGGCTTGGGACGGATCAGGCTACACGCTTAGTGTGACGGGCAGTACCATAAATTCCCTGATAGCGTCAGACGGGACGATCATCAATCCCGCTACCGGAGCGACCACTCTTCAAGACCGAAACGGAAACCAGATAACATCATCGACTTCATCGGGCACGACGAGTTACTACGACACGCTGAGCAGCACGACGGCTGTCCTTGCAGTCGCTGGCTCAGGAACGCCGAGTAGCCCTTTGACGTTTACCTACAGTGCCCCTTCCGGAGCCAACGCCCCTTATACGATGAAATTCACAAGCCAAACCGTTAGGACGAACTTCGGTTGTAGCGGTGTGTCTGAATACGGCCCTACTGCTCAGAACCTGGTTAGTGAAATCGATCTCCCGGATGGAACAAAGTACTTATTCACCTACGAGTCGACACCGGGTTACTCCGGCGATGTAACCGGCAGGCTGGCGTCTGTCACACTGCCGACCGGCGGCACGATCTCGTACTTCTACTCGGGTGGCAGTAATGGAATCACTTGTGCGGACGGCAGCGCGGCCACCTTGACACGCTCTACTCCAGACACAGGGTCAAACTACTGGACGTACGCTCATTCTGAATCAGGCTCGGCCTGGACCACCACGATTACCGACCCACAGGGGAATCAGAAAGTCATCGATTTCCAAGGAATCTATAGAACTGAGACGCAAACGTATCAAGGCTCAACAGCGGGAACACTGCTCAAGACGACATATATCTGTTACAACGGATCTGCGGTTCCTTGTAACTCGACTGCCATCGGGTTACCCATCAGCCAACTAGCACACGTAGTCCAGTGGCCGGGAACAAGCGGCCTTCAATCTAAAAATGTTAAGTTCTACAACAGTTATGGGCTGCTCACCGAGAAGGACGAATATTCCTATGGGACAAGCGGTCCCGGCTCACTCGTACGAAAGACTCTCACGGCGTACGCTAGCCTCAGCAACGGAATTGTCAGTATGCCGTCGTCCGTAACCGTTGAAGATAGTTCCGGAAATATAAAGTCGCGGAGCACTTATTGCTATGACGAAGGGACGCCGTCGGGCACAACGACTTGTAACGCCGCAGGTTCTCCGACCGCGACATCCGGCACGCCGCAGCATGTCGCGATCACGGGCTCGCGTGGAAACTTAACCACCTCAACCTCTCTTGTCTCCGGCTCAACAACCTTGGGTAAAACCGTGACCTACTACGACACCGGCAATGTGAACGTGGCAACGGACATCAATGGTGCGTCGTCGACATTCACGTACGGAAGCGGCTCATGTGGCAATACGTTTGTTACGACAGTCTCGGAGCCCCTGAGTCTTTCCGAGAGCATGACGTGGAATTGCACGGGAGGCGTCGGAACTTCCTTGACAGATGAAAACGGAAAGACTGTATCGATTACCTATAACGATCCGTACTTCTGGCGGACGAATTCGACCACCGATCCTTTGTCGAACGTGACGAGTTTCGCGTACGCGTCACCGACCTCCGTTGAACGCTCAATGACATTCGGTAGCTCTACTGCGGATGTGCTTATCACTGAGGACACGTTGGGCCGAACTCACATCTCCCAGACCAAAGAATCCCCAAGCTCAAGCACGTATGATTCCATCGAAGTGGATTACGATAGCGACGGCAGGGCAGATCGGAATTCTCTGCCGTACGCTGGTACTGCGGGGCAGACCAATTCTTCCGCGCCGGGCAAAAACACTTCATACGATGAATTGGGGCGCAAGACCCAGATAACGGACAGTGGTGGGCGCAGCATCACATACTCGTACCAACAGAACGACGCCTATCGCACAGCGGGTCCGGCTCCGACGGGTGAAAACACAAAGCGTAGACAGTTTGAATATGACGCGCTGGGCAGGCTCACTTCTGTGTGCGAGATCACAAGTGCAACGGGCAGCGGAACATGCGGCCAGACTTCCCCCGCTACGGGCTACTGGACCGAGTATACGTATGATCTGAACAACAACTTGATCGGTGTTACGCAAAACGCCCAGTCTTCTACGACCCAATCTCGGGCGTACGGATACGACGATCTGGGACGCATGACTTCCGAGACGAACCCCGAGACCGAAAATTCCGCCGTGACCTATACGTACGATACGGACGCAACGTGCGGCACTTCCAAAGGCGATCTGGTGAAGAAGGTCGACGTCGTCGGCAACACGATTTGTTATTCGTACGACGCGTTGCATAGACTTACTAGCGTGACCTATCCGTCGGGATCGTATGCGGCCGTTACCCCGAGCAGGCTTATAGTCTACGATTCGGCGACCGTCAACAGCATCGTCATGGCCAATGCGAAAACTCGCATGGCGGAGGTCTACACTTGCTACTCGCCATGCACCACAAAGCTTACCGACAGTGGGTTCAGTTACACTGCTCGCGGCGAGGTAAGTGATCTCTACGAGTCAACTCCTCATTCTGGTGGCTACTATCATGTCAACGAGACGTATTGGGCAAACGGCGCCCTCAACGGTCTCAGCGGGCTTTCGGCCCTACCGACCATCACGTACACCGTGGATGGCGAAGGCCGAATTAGTTCGGCGACGGCCTCGTCCGGTCAGAATCCACTTTCGAGCACCACCTACAATGTTGCAAGCTTGCCGATTGCAGTTGATCTTGGTTCCTCGGATAGTGATTCCTTTGCTTACGATCCGAATACCGATCGCATGACTCAATACAGCTTTAACGTAAACGGCCAGTCCGTCGTGGGTAATCTGACTTGGAACCCGCTTGGTACGCTCGGAAGCCTTGTTATCTCCGATCCTTTCAATAGCGCGGACGCACAAACGTGTTCTTATTCCCATGACGATCTAATGCGGATTGCCAGCGCGAACTGCGGTTCCATTTGGTCCCAAACATTCAGCTACGACGCCTTTGGCAATCTCAGTAAGAACGGCACCAGCTCATTTCTGCCGATTTATTCGTCCTCAACGAACCAGATGACTTCGATTGGCTCGTCGACCCCGACATACGATTCGAATGGCAACGTCACAAATGATTTCCTCAACAGCTACGCATGGGACTCCAACGGCCGCCCGGTTACGGTGGACAGCGTGGGCGTTACATATGACGCCCTGGGGCGTCCTGTCGAGCAGAATCTGGGCGGCGCATATACTGAGGTGGTCTACGCCCCTGCGGGTGGAAAGCTGGCCCTCATGAGTGGTTCGACATTGAAAAAGGGATTCGTTGCCCTAACAAACGGCGCCAGTGTCATCTACGGCCCAAGTGGCCTAGCCTACTATCGTCACTCTGATTGGATTGGAAGTTCTCGGTTCGCTTCCACGCCGACTCGCGCGTTGTACTACGATGGTGCGTACGGTCCGTTCGGCGAACCATATGCGCAGACCGGAACCAACGACCCCTCATTCACGGGCCAAAATCAGGACACAGCGTCTAACGTGTACGATTTCCCGGCGCGCGAATACGGTATTCAAGGTCGGTGGGCATCACCGGACCCAGCTGGGGCCTCGTCCGTACATCTGAAGGATCCGCAGACTTGGAACCGCTACGCGTATGTTCGAAACAGTCCCTTGAAGCTCGTTGATTCAACTGGAACGGACGAGAATGGCACCGATAATCCGGGTGAAGACCCAGGAGAAGGAGGGGGAGACTCTGGCATCGACGGCGGTGGGGACGGAAGCGGAGATAACGGTGGCGGCGTCGACAATGGCAATGGCGATAACGGCAGCGGAGATGACGGCAGCGGAGATGATGGGAACGGTGATAACGGCAACGCTAACGGTGACGGGCAGGGTGTTGACAACAACTCATGCGACACCGCTTGCCAGGACCAAGAAATTGACGACGCCATAGCGCAGGCCACCGACGCTCTGAACAGCAATCCAGACTGCGCTCAAGCTGTTGACGGAAACAGTGGCGTAGCATCTGCCACCCTCACCGCTAACCCATTTGCTATCGGCCTGAATACAACCATGGGTTCGAACGACTTGGGGGCAACAGGCCCGTTGGCAACCGCCTACTGGTATTATCCACTGCCGGGTCCTCCAAATCCTTGGACGACTCAGTCAACCATAACCTTTAATTCAAATGCCACAAATGGCTTCTTTAACGGCAGTGTACCGAACTATGATACCTACATGTCCCAAGCCATCGTTCTACTTCATGAACTCGCGCACATCGCAGGTGCAGTGGGTTTCCCAAGTGCTGTGCTCCCAGACGCCACTAACATTCCAGGGCCGTTGGGTGGAAATCAAATGAGCTTAAATAACAGCCAGACCATCGCTGACGCCTGTTTTCCTGAAGGAGACGGGGGCGATAATCCCGGCCCGGCCGACGATCCGTCGAATCAACCAGTGGACGCGGCCAGGGGGATACGAGGGCACAGGCGAGTGACACGTTAAGCGAAAGTGCATTGGGGGTTCCTAAGACACAATGGATTCGCACAGAAGGCGTGAGCCTATTGCGAGATTAGTTTCGACTGCGGCGGTATTCTTAGCATGCGTGATATCCTCGGGCCAATCGAGGCCGTCGGAGGCTGGAACCCCAACGTTCCACGTTCATGGCACGGTCCGCATTACATACCGAGGCTCTCCTCTGCCCGGCACTAAGGTGACATTCAAGGGCACGAAGATAGCCACAGCTCTCTACACTGATCGCGCGGGAGTCTATCAAGGTAACCTGCCGTTCGGAACATATACGATGACAGCCAACCCTCCGGACCCCGGAGTTCCATCATATGAGCGTCCGCTGTTTCGCGTGGCGTCGTCAGCGAACATCACAATCGATGTCTTAATACCTTCGGAGGTTATGGTTGGTTGCGAGGTCGGGGTAAGACCGGGCAAGCAAGAGGTTGATCCCGACGACTATGTGAACGCCTGCGGGGGCTCTGCGTCTTTTCCAGTTCCGTCGGAAGATGGCGTGCCATTCGAGATTCTCATTCGATTTGGGCGCCGGGAACCTGCCGCGAACGGGTATGTCTACAGCGCTGCGTGGAAACTTGCGAAGGAACCCTCGTACATTTACAAAAGCGGCTCGACGAGTCCCTCCGAACTAGGGACACAAGTTTTTGTCGCATACAATCTCTTCACATTGTTGGCGGATCATGTCACCTACGACGCTCAAAAACAAATCCTTCGGGCGAATGGCCATTGCACCGTCGAGAGTCCTGATGGCACGACAAAACGCGCCGACTCTGTGACCTTTAAGTTCGAGAACGGCGAAGCTGTTTCAGTTCCGTGAATGGATTGAGTGGGCATATTTTCGAGATCTCCTGCCCGATACGCCTCAGGCCGCAGGAATTTCTCGTTCGGCGCGTTTTTCGCTCGCCCACTTGGCTTACGTTCACGTAAGCAAAGTCGATGGCGCTGATCTCCACCTAGCGACTAATTAGCCGGTTTCCAGTTTTCCTCTGTACCTATTGAAGCCTGCCGGAGTTTCTGTAGAACTTTCAACTAACTCTTCGTCGCTCAGCTGCGCCGGGATCGTAGCTGATTACTCGCCTTCGAGTCAGTTGGTCCGCGAAAATTCGCGTGTTCATGTTCCACTGTTCGCGGATTCGGAGTCGATGACTCCCAGATCGACCACGCCGACTTCCGAACGGCCCTTCAGTTCCGCGGCGGCGATTTCCCGTTTACGTCTCTGGACGCGACGCTTAATCGCATCGATCTGCGCGTCATTAAGCCGTATCGCCAACTCACCTTTCATTAGTTGATCCTCGTGGTCACGCGCCGCGAAAACTCGATGCCGTTCTCTTCCGCCCACTGCTCGTATTCTGCGCGCCATGCGGCGACTGCGGGGGCCTCCGGTGGATATACGTTCAGACCCAGCGCCTCGCGTTCTTGAAACTCGTACATGGCTTGAGCTGGCGTCATGCGATCCGTTTTGCCACAGCACCAGCAGGGTTCGTTTGTTTTAAGCGCCATTTGTTCTCCATATTACTGAACAGGTCCATCAACAGGCAAAATTCTCACCTCTTCGGGCGTGATGGGACATCCACCCTTGTGAGCAAGGAATAGCAACAAAAGTGCTCGCGAGGAATTGGTGTCTACTTTCCATGGTTTCGTGCGGGATTTCATGGACGCACAACCTTCCTTTTAACGCAACGAAACAACGATTTTGCAACGAGCCGATCTGGGGATTGATTGCCGTTCCTAAACTTTTCGGAATTCTCCCGCCATTGACCCTCCCAAAGTTATTTTTCTAGACATGTCCTTTCCATTCTCTCTCCCTTTCGATAGGGACTCGCGGGCTCAGAAAGCCGTTCCCAAGGCGAAGTGGGAATGTCCGGGGCTCCCTTTTGTCCGGCCGACAAAAACACATGAAGCCAACATAGGGTACTCCCAATTCTTAAACCAATGGTACTCGCGTACTTTGTGTCCACATTTCACAGGCCATTCGCGAATTTATTTGGCGGATACGGCATCCGCGAGCCGGGCGACCATAAGCGCGCCGGTATCGGCGTTGTATGACGCCTACAGCGTCACGCTCTATCGAGCAGGACCGCTAGACAAACTCCCGCAAACCGTTTTCCGTATGAACCCTCCTTGTCGATCTGTACTTCGCCGGGCCGTCAAAAGACGGGCCGACGTAGCTTGAAAATCATTGCGCCTCCCTTAGATATTGGAGTATCCGATTCTACGGGCGTTCTCAACCGATATGCGGATGGCTTCTTGCGCCAATTCGCGGCGCGTTAGATGTTTGGTCTTTTCATAGTTCGCAAGCGCACCGTCCTGCCCGATAAACTTAAAAAGATTCTGGGCGAGCTTCGTTGTGGGGTTTTCCAATGCTCGCCGAACTAAGGCAGCCGAAACATAATCCCCATCATTCATTTCAAAACACGTATCAAAATGCCGTGCGTTGTAAACGGCTGCGCCTTTCGAGATAACCCAAGCTGCATAGTTCACGCGGTCTTCGAACGCACTAGCCTTGTAAACGTCCATATATGTTGCCTCCTTTGGGTCTGTACTTCGCGCGACGGTCTCACACCGGCGCACGCAGCACAGTCCGTTATCGACGGCGCGACGTGTGCGCGCGTGGTGTAGAAATTCGCGTCTTAGGAAACTTGTACCCGTAACTGGCCGTGCGGCCGGATTGCCGAGAATGCCGCGTGGCTGCACCCGCGGATGTGAGACAGAGTAAGCACACCAAAGACGCGAGAATCCCTTTCATAGAGCCTCCTTTGCCGTTGTCTTGGGATATGCCGATGTGTAAGGCGCAGTCGGCACGATTCGAGAGACGAGGTGCGAACGGACGCCCCGTTTGCCGATTGCTTCGCAGTAGTCGATTGCTTCCTGTAAGTAGGCGAAGCGTGCGACTAGCACAAAGTCTTCCGCCTTGAATCCGCTCGCACAGCCCAGCGAATCGTGGTGATTGTAAGAATCCTGTAGACCACAGGTGTCGCCGTGATTCGCGAAAACCGAAACGCTTAATTTGTCTGTGCGATTCATTGGCTTATCCTTTCAATTCGATTGTTTGGTATCGAAACTACGCGGCCAGAATCCAGCAATATCGGACTCCAATGCATTGATTGAGGGGTTCTGCCGCCTACAAACGGGTAAGAAGCGCGTTCGATGCGCGTTCTAGAATCCGTCCAAGAAAGCAATTCGCCTTGCTTGCCAGAATCAAGGCCGGAGCCTTCGCTAATTTGAACGCGCATCCCCGCACTAAGCTTGTCGGTTTTGAGGCTCATAGGCTCACCTCGCTGATGGATTCAAAGCCATTCGACACGGCAACGTCGTTGTGCTCACGATGCATTCTGTAGAGCCATTGCCAGTCAGAGCCGATCACGGCAGAGGACAGGGGTTGAAAACAGGTAGAGCATTCCGTCCGCTTGTTGCGCCGTCTGGTCTGAATAAAACCCGCTAAGCGGACGCCATTGACGTACACGTCTGTGTGTGAATACCACCCGCCGAAGGTCCGAATGCGATCACCCGGAATAAATCGGACGCTCTCGTCGTTGGGACCAGTGAATGAATAGGTGTGCGTCACTTTGCACCCCCATTCTTGCCGCATGTACCAGCTATGTAATCGAGCCAACGTTCGCGATTGAAATTGGAGTTTTGGGACTGGCAGAAATCAGCGAGGGTTGCGATTTGTTCTGGCGTGAACTTGCCAGCCTTGTCGCCTTGCCAACCATGGTTCCAAGTGCGGATGTAATCGGCTAACGTGATAAAGTGCTTTTTAGACATGTTCGCTCCTATACCGAGTGAATTTGTTTAGGAGGCGTAGGCCGCTAGAACGGTCTGCGCTTCCGCTTACTTCTACCGCTTATCGTAGGTGGTCATCTTACGGCTCTTGCGAATCCTGATACCTTGGCGTTTGAACGTCTCGTTGCTCAATTCCACAGGCAGAACGGCGTGCTGCGCAAATACGCGAACCTTCGAAGCTTCCCAAACTTTTCCCGCGCGCTCGAATAAACTGTCTACTTCCTCCTGCGTCAAATCCATTGATTCGAGCAACAAGTCCCAGTCCTCTTTACTGCCGACTATGTTGGCCTGAATCTCGCACAGCAACCGCGCAAACTGTATCTTGTCGTCTTTCCAAGGGTTTTTCATGATTGCGCCTCAGGATCTTCTGCGCGTTGCTCTAACTCTTCCTGGACTCGCCTTTGTAGATCGAGCAAGCCTTCGTCAGTCAGTTCGTACAAGCTGTTCAGGGGGAATAAGCCTTTCATAATTGCCTCCTTCACTGTGACTGATAGGAGTATGCGCCTCTTTTCAGAAGATGTCAAGTATTATTTGACATTGTACACGAAAATAGTTTGGCTTCGCTGACTGTTCGCCCGACTGAGTGTCTGGGCGAGTGATTGAATGACTGAGAACGTCCGGCGATTTTCTTAGTGGTCTTCGGTGTCATATTCAACATGACATGTGTGTAAATAGTGACACAATGTCGGTATCTCATTGTGATAATTTCAGTAACTAACTCATTATGTGCATCTTGCATGCGGCTTTGACGTTCGATACAGCCGCAATCGGCCCGAAAATCGACAGGCGAAGGCCAAACAAACGAGTTACCTGCTATCTATTCAATAGATTAGACTTAGCTATAATCTGCGGGGGTGACGTGGTCAAATCATATTCTGGTGACTGATCCGAGATCGGCCGCAAGTGCAGAGTAGGATGCCGTTTGCTGGCATTTGCAGCCCGTTTCCCGCATCGAGCGCGCCGAGCTGGTACATCGGCTATCGGCTCCAAAACCGAGGGTCACCCTCCTGCAATCAGGCACGCAATCAATGAGTAATTGATTCTATCGTGTTGAATAATATGGGTGTTATGTGCCGATCTGACTGCTGGTCTGTCGCTGATAGACTGGTCGTTGGCGTGCTCTTGATCGGCTCTGGTCGACTGTAAGTAATTCTTTTTCTGCGCCTTATGGCTATCCGGACATCGCCCCCACGGGTACCCTCCACGCGACGGCTGACAAAAGAAAAATTTGGAAGTCCTACCCGGCACCGGAGACCACCCGGGCACTCCACCCGACCCCGGCCGCTACCCTGCCCACGGGCCTACTCCTTACAAACGTCATGTTATACTTGACATCTCTTCTGATTTCCTGTATCCTGTTCCTGCATTTATAGGAGACACAAGTCATGAAATCCGTTGCGATCTACGCGAGAGTATCGACGGTTCGAAAAGCTAAGGACGGCTCCGTTGATGAAGCCGAAATCCGAAAGCAGAATCCTGAGGTGCAACTCACCGAACTGCGCGCTGCCTGTGCACACCGCGGCATTCAAATCGTCGAGGAATATGTGGACTCCGGAGTATCGGGCGCAAAGGAGTCTCGACCGGCATTGGATCGCCTAATGACCGATGCTTCTGCGGGTAAGTTTGACGGTGTGATGGTCGTACGCTTTGACCGGTTTGCGCGCTCCACAAAACACCTACTGAAGGCCCTCGAAACCTTCCATTCTCTGCATATCGATTTCGTCAGCCTGTCGGAGGGAATCGATACGTCGACGCCCATGGGTAAAATGATCTTCACCATGTTAAGCGCCATCGGTGAGTTTGAACGCTCGCTAATCGTTGATCGAACGAAAGCCGGGCTCGCTTACACCCGCTTGAAAGGTACGCGACTGGGCGCTGCGCCCCTCTCCGTTGACACCGACCGCTATCGAACCTTGCGCGCTACGGGTCTCAGCAACCGGGCTATCGCTCGCGAGATGAACGTCTGCGAATCGGTGCTGCGACGCCGGAAGATCGCGTAAGTTTTAGGAGGCTTATCATGCCAAAGAAAGCCCTGCCTGATGGAAAGGTTTTGAAAACGCTCAAGAGTGGAGAGCAGCGCGTCGTCACACCCCGACCACCGCGCCCCGGACTAGTCACGAAGACCTTCGACATTCCGGCTGAGCTGTATGACTCCGTAATGGCACTCTCTGCCGGGTCCGATCTCCGCTACCATGACAGGCCGTTTGCTTCGCTGGTCCGGATACTGCTGGCCGAGGCCGTAAAGGCCGCCACGCTGCCCGCTGCCGCCCCGGCCTCCGGCGCTTAGGCTTTTGAGTTGACATACACCTCTGCTTTTGAGTTGACATACATCTTCGCCCCGGAGGCGAAGGTGTATGTCAAAGGTGTATGTCAACTTCCATGTAGAGGTGTATGTCAACTTCGAATCGCTATCGGTTTTGTAATCGTGATTCACATCTGTTTCACACTCTGTTCTTGAGTCGACATACACATCCTGTTTTTGAGTTGACATACGCATTTGACATACACCTTGTCCGACGCTTCTATGCCTGTAACACTAACAGTTTCATGTGCTTACGGCAAGATTCGGCAAGGTGTATGTCAAACAGGGGGGTCTAGTAGGGGGGACACAATTGCTTATCTAAAGATCCTTCCTTTTCTTATCTAAAAATATAAAAAGTTTCAGACTGCGTTACGAGAGAGGCATTTGTCCCCCCTACTAGAGCCCCTATTTTGACATACACCTTTGCAGTTCCGAGTTGACACCCACCTTTGGCCCACTTCCTATTTCCTCCCAAATAGGGATGCGCGCTATGCCGCGTCACCCCGACCTGAGGCTTCGCGCAACGGCTTCACCCGGCTCCTGCCGGTTCTCAAGCCGATCCCTCCGCGCGAGATCCCGCCCGGCGCAACCCACCTCCTACCGCGCCGCCCATCCCGTTCAGCCCCCATTCCGCAGGTCCGGCCGCCGCATTCGTCTCCGCGGCTCCTATTAGCGCGCCGGGCCATCCTCGTGCCTTCCCGGCCGCGCACCCAGCGGGTACCATCAAATCATGAGGTGTTAGTACTTTATGCTTGACAAATTTTCTTAGGTATAGTACTATTGGTCCATGGCAAAGAAACGCATGGGGCGACCCACCCTGCTGGGTGACGACAGTCGCCGATTGACGTTCGACATCCCGGCCTCGGCCGACGACGCACTGGCGTACATCGCCCGCGAGGAAGGTGTTTCGAAGGCGACCATCCTGAGATGGGCGGTTGAGGCGTACACGAAGGATTTTGTCGCCGCGGCCATCGAGGCCCGAGCGAAGCATCAAACAGCGGACGATGAAGCAGCCGCGAAACTGAAGGCGTTCGTCGAAGACCGAGACGCCAAGAAAGGAGCCAAGCCGTGACCGCTCTCGCCAAACTTGACAAGGCCCGCCAGATGCTCGCGGAATCCCGCACGCTCCCCGAGATTAAAAAGATTCGAGATATTGCGGAAGCAGCCAAAGTCTATGCGAAAGCAGCCCATTTAGGGCACGAGGCTCAGAATTATGCCGCAGAAATCAGCCTTCTAGCGGCGCGCAAAGCTGGAGAGATTCTGAAACAACTAGAACGTTCTCCCGGAGGAGAGCCCGCCAAAAAACGGCATTCTACTCCCGCAATGCTTGCGGCAGTAGAAAGTGAATATAGCAAAGCACTTAAAGAATCTGGGACATCGGAGCGTACAGCACAATATTGGCAAAGATTGGCCGCGGTACCGGCAACAACGTACGAAAAGCACGTTCGAGAGACTGAAGAGATTAAAGGGGAGATAACTGCCGCAGGTCTTCTCAAAGCGCACAACAAAACGATACCCGTCAAGTATCCTAAGCCAAAAGAACAGGCACCCGAGTGGGGCGAAGAATTAAATAACGCCCTTGAGCACGCCCAATTTTGTATCAAGGACATCCAAGGTCTCGGTACTTTAGACCAACAACATAAGGTGCGGAAAAAATTAGAGTACGTCATTGATTGCGCTCGTACTCTCATCGAAAAACTAGACAAGGCGGCGCAGGTCTCGATAGCAGCGGGTCTCATGCCACTGCCGTCCGCGAAGGGCAAGCCATGATCGATTTTCTGAAGCAGTTCATAACGGAGTTCAAAGCACGGTCGGGTGCATGGCAACCCACGAACACGAAAAAGAAGACTGTCGAAAATAGACCGAGCACCGATGAACTTGAACGTGCCGAACGACTCCGGCAGCAAGACGGCGAAGCCGGGAGCCTTTCGGCGAACTCGCACGCTGCGACACAAGCACAGGAGAAGGAAGAACGATGAATTCTCTAGCCGAACTCGCACGGGTGTCGGCGTGACCATACGCGAATTTCGTTGCTCGAATTGCGGCGGTCCGCTAGGCCACTATCCCGTTGGTGCGGAAGCCGAGGATAAGTTTGAATGCGCGAAGTGTATTCGGCAGGGAAACACGCTTACTAAAGAGCAGAAGCGCGATCAAAAGAAAGCAGAGCAGATCGAAGACTTGGAAGAACGCTGGCATCAGGAAGATTTGCAGGAAGAAGCCGAGCCGGAGACGCCGAAAGAATCGCTACCACAGGTAATTGCGGAGCCCCAATTAGCCGGGAGTCCTTTAGGCCGGGTCTTCACACGTGTTCCGCCGCGTATCTCTTCAAAGAATCGAGCACGCTATGAGAAAGAGATTCAGGCCGCGGTGAAGCGTCGAGAGCGCGGTGAGTATGATCCTGTTGAAGATGGTGAAGAAGGTGAAGGAGTTCATTTTCAAGATTTTCAATTCGACGGTGGTTTACGCTCCGCTGTCGCGGCGGAAGGAACGAATCATATCGCAGATCAAGGATCAATAATTCGTGAACAGACTGACGACCCGTCGAGGGCAGTATCGCTTTCGGTAGTAGCACAGTCTCTTCCAGAAAAAAGTTACAGCGTAGACTCCGCTCCCGACTGGCGTTCTGGCACCCCGTGGTGGGTCAAGTTGAGTGACGGAATTGAGCGTATGTTCGTAGAAGGTGAGCGTCTTGGAAAAGCCCGTGATCCAGAAGAAGAAAAATTGATTACGCTGATTCTTCTGGCTTATTACCGAGACGGTTTTGAGGACCGTAAGATATCCGAGGAATTCGGCTACTTGTTGTCGTGTGATGGTAGAGGCCGTCCGTTTCGTCACGATGTATTGAAAGGTGAGCAGCGCGTCAAAAAGATGCGGCAGCGTTTCGTCGAGAGAGGCAATATTTTGTTGGGGAAGAGCCGGAGAATAAACGAAGAACAAAAAGTTCGGGCGCTGCTTATCAAATACACTTCCGAGGCGGGCGAAGATCATTACGGCGAGGTGTCTCGATGCGACAGAGGATTGTCAGCAGTCCAGTTCCTCGGACAATTCAAGATCGAGAACCGAGCCCCGGATGCAGAGATCGTTGCCGATGAGCGGTTTGCTACATCAGAAGCCGCCTTCCAGTGGTTCAAAAAGCGCGGTATGAGTGAGATTCCTCAGGGCAAAAAACCACGGCCCGGAAAAATTATAACTCCTGTAATTTGATGGTGGTAGCAGAGGCGGGAGGCATTAAAAAGTGTGATTTTGTCCCTTTAGCCGACTATTAGTGAGAGGGGCGCAGAGACGATAAGCAAAGGCATCGGCGACAGGCGAGGAAAGCCGTTTCCTCCTGCTTTTGTCCCTTTAGCCGACTGTTATGGGAGAGCGAAATCGATGAAGGAGCAGCGAATGAGTATGAACGAACAAATTCCCGCACGATACTTGGTGCGGGTAAATCACAACAGTTTTTTCAAGGCGCGCACTGTTGAAGGCAAAGTGCTGAGTACGAAGGTTATGAGTTATGCGCGTTCAATGGGCTACGACGCTGCCGATGAAGTTGCGCGCTCCCTTCAAGAAATCGGTTTTGCCGGTGCGGTTGTTTCCGACTTGTACGGCCAGCCGGTTGATTTGACAACTTTGAATTCGGCACCGGCCAGAAAAGGACTCGAAGAATTTTTAGATATTTGGCTTACGCCATCGGAGGTAGGAAGTGGCAACTAAGAAAACGATCACATTAGACGAAGCAAATCGCGATCCGCTGTGGCAGTACAGCCCGTACGAAGTGGTGACAATGCCACCAGCGAAGTTGAAGAAATTACTGCACGGGCCGAACGGCGACTCCCAGTTTCTTCCGGGTATGCTTGAAGCGTATGCAAGAAAAGTTCGTGAGTGGCGGGCGCAGAAGAAACAGTAGGACCAATAGCGGTACAGCAGTTAATCCCCGCGAGCAGGCACGTAACACAATCCCTGAAAACCGGAGGAAATATCGACGGCCTCGGCCGGAAAGCGCGAAGTCATGACGGAGAGTTGGGAAACACAAAGTTTTTGGCGGGG
>Ga0210404_10000371_pt1 | contig 25087 bp, 22 predicted proteins | sample IncBWH28MmetaG_FD_155455 | JGI IMG/M metagenome (GOLD analysis project Ga0210404, IMG submission 155455) | Forest soil microbial communities from Barre Woods Harvard Forest LTER site, Petersham, Massachusetts, United States - Inc-BW-H-28-M | ecosystem: Environmental > Terrestrial > Soil >... | reverse complement strand
GTTCGACCTGGAAGTGACGGCGCAACAGAGTCAGTTTGCTTATCTGCAGGCGAAAGACCTGGCGGATTCTGTGGACGGGCTGTTGCGGACGCACGATGTTGCGCTGTGGAACGGCAACGACACGTCACTCAGTTCGCCGACAACGACGCAGTATTTCGGCGTGATCGGGCAGATTGTGGCCGGCGGGAACACGACCACGATCGCAACCACAGCGAGCATCGTGGATGGCATCAAGAGCACGATTGCCAACATGGTTGCGAGCGCGGCGTACGCGGTGCGGCCGACGGCGATCTACTCCAACCCGGTGCTGTTGGACCTGATCGACCGGGAGATGAAGGCAGACTTCAACGTGGTGCTCAACACCGTGGAAATCACGGGCGGGTTCCGGGTGAAGGCGTTGAGTACGCAGGCGGGAGATCTGCCGCTGATTCCGGACTGGGCGGTTCCGTACACCGGGACGCCGGGTTCGGGCACGGCAGTGCTGCCGGCCTACATCGTGACCGAGGATCTGATCGAGTATCACTGGCTGAGCGATCCGAATCCGCGGGTGTTCAAGCTGGGGCTGCCCAATGCATTAACCCAGCAGATGGTGGTGGTGAAGTTTGGCGCACCCATAGTGAAGGGGGCGAACTTCGCGCATTACCAGGTGAACGTGCAGAGATAGGAAACCAGTTCTCAGTTCTCAGTTGTCAGTTCTCAGTTGCTTGGGGGCTGCGGCTGAGAACTGGGAACTGAGAACTGAGAACTCACTATGAATTATCTCGCTACAACGGATTATTTGACGTACGGGCTGGATGCGGCGACGGATCCATCGTGGATCACAGCTGCGTCGGCGATCATCGACGGGCATTGCCGGCGGACGACGCTGGGCGTGAATCAATACGAGGAGCGGCTGAAGATGCCGCCGGAACTGAACACGGTGCGGGTGAGCTATCTGCCCCTGGTGACGGTGGCGCCGGCGACTACGCCGATTGTGACGTTGCAGGGTCGCTACGGAATTCCGCGAAGGGGGGAATGGCCTTTCCCGGAAATGAGTCTGGAATTTGCCCTGGTGTTCTCGCTACCGGGGATGTGGACAGCGATTGATCCGACAACGATAGACATCTGGACACAGAGCGGCGAGCTTACGTTTCCGGTCAATGCGTTGGGGCTGTTCTTCAACGAAGTGGATGTGGTTTACAACGCGGGATGGAGCACGATTCCGACGCCGGTGCAGGTGGCGTGCGCGCAGATCGTGAAGAATGCGCAGACCACGCCAGGACTGAACGTGAAGTCGAGCAAGATCGACCGGATGCGGCTGGAGTATTTCGGCGGGACGCTGGTGGATGACATGGTGCGGAGTTTGTTGGCACCGTATGTGGCGCAGAAGGGCGCGTGAGGCAGTGGCCAGTGGTCAGTGGCCAGCAAGTCAACACCGTTAAATTGATTGTGTTTGGCGGAGGCAATATGGGTGGCGGGATTTGTGGGACGGCTTTGGTGAGAGCGGCGAATGCGATGTTGCTGGCGCTGGGAGGCGATGACGTGAGCTTGCTGCTGCCAGCGACGTCTACGGCGAGTGATGCGGCCGGGCAGTTGGGGCTGGTCGACCCGGGAGTGCAACAGGTCGTTATCACACCGGTGGTGGCTCGCAATCTACCGACCGGCAATTTAGGGCCAAGGCGAAGAATCGAATTCACGCTGCCGGGTTCAGCGGTTGAGGTGCAGTTGCCCACATTGGGGATGGGGTCGGCGGAGGATCTGTTCAATGCTGCCCTGGGGTTGATGTACGACGGGGATCTTTTTCACATCGAAGCGGTCGTGACCGAGAATTTTGCCGGCACGGCATATTTCTACGTGGTGACTGCGGTGGAGTGAGGGGAGCAGCTTCTAGCTACTAGCTCTTAGCTACTAGCTGGTGCATCTTCGCGTAAGGCGTTGAGGCAGTCCCCACACGAGCGGGCGCGACTCAAACGTTTAGGAAATCCAAAGAACAAAAACTCTAAGGCCGGGTGCTCAAGGCTAGAGGCTGAGAGCTAACAGCTGGAAGCGGGTTTTCATGCAATTTGCCAAAGACAGTTTTTTTCTTGCGCTGCAGCAGCGGCTGGCGGGACTGAATCCGGCGCGAACGGTGACGATCAATGGCGCGACCGTGCCGGCGGTGCTGGTGGTGGAGAACCTGCCGCCCTTTTCGGCAGAGCCGCTGCCAAATACGTTTTACATGGAGTGGGGCCGGGCGGCCGTTGTGGACGGGCACGGGGGCGATTCTGCGCTGATGAGTCTGGAATGCGTGATCTCGTATTACACCCTGGGGACGGTGCAGAGCATGGTGGATCGAGGGCGGGTGCTGGGGCAGCTTGATGGCGAACTGCTCGGGATCTGCCAGCCGCCGAGCACGGAGAAGATCGACTATACGCAATCTCCGGCCGCGGATTTGGGTACAAAGGTGTTCTGGAACCAGCCGTCGTTTGAGGAGGCGGCGACGGCCGGCGTGGAGGACGACACGGTGAACTACCAAACGGGGCGGGCGGCACGCAAGATGTTTTATACGCAAGCCCTCCAAGACGGGCGGGCAGCTCGCAGGGCGGAACTTACAGTTTTCTTCTTCTCGGAGGTGACGTTGTTATGAGCACTGCACCGTTGCGCCCGGCGATGGTTCCGGTGACACGACAGATGCGGGCATACTTTGCGCCCGTGAATCGAACGACAGAGACTCCGACGATTTTTGATCCATCGCGGAGTGGGGTGTTCGCGCTCGATTCGCCACCAGTCCCGTGGCTAGACTTGGGCTGGATAGAAGGCTTCGAGAGGTATTACGACACGCCGACGGATGTGGTGCGGTCGGGGGTGAATGCGCTGCCCTCGGCGCAATTTCGCGGGCCGATCGAGGCGAGGGTAGAGTTCGACTTCCGGGAATGGGGCAAACTGCAGATGGCGTTGGCGGGTGGCTCGGAGCACATGAACGTGCTGGCGACCAGTCCGAGCGCTGCGCCGGCACCTTCGGGGGGAACACCCATTCCGGGAGCGGCGGTGCTGGCAGGTTCGACGGCGAACCAACTTGTTTTTGGCATCGGCGCTGTGAATGGATTTGCGGTGGGAAATCTGGTCGCCGTGGATGTGGACTACCAGCAGCAGATTGGATACGTGGGATCAGGCATTTCGGCGGCGTACGTAAGCAACGCCGCGGCGGTAAACCACGATCTGAATTACGTGCGGAGGGTGACGTTCAACGTGGGGCGGGTGGTGGAAGTGACAGCGACCTCGGTGGTCTTGGCACAACCCCTGCTTGCAGGAGCGCCGGCCGCGGGAGCGTCGGCGCAGGTAGTGGCCGCATTCGTGGACCGGGAAGGGGGATCGTTCTTCCAAGAGTGGTCGGCACTGTTCGTGGCCGAATCGGAGTCAGGGGGTCGAGTGTGCTTCTACTATCCGCGATTGAGCCCGAATCCCGGAGCGGGGACGGGTGGCGTGAGTTTGAAGTCCGGTGCGGGACGGAGGCCGCCAAAAAGCGGAGGTGCGGCGAAGACGAGTGCGATGGCGAACCCGCAAGGGAAGGGTGCTCGGAACTCATCACAAAGGTTCCTGCGGGAAGAGTTCGCAGAGATTGCCAGACCACTGACGGCGGTGGGGCTGCATGCGTCGTTTGTGGCACTGCCGTTCACGGACACCAATGATGGGCAAACGGTCTTGTGCTATCGAAGTTACTTTCCGGCAGTAATGGCGGCGGTGTATTGAGGACGGCGGAGCTCGTGCGCCAAATCCAAGTTTGGAAACAATCAGCGGAAGGCAAGTTCCCACGTCGGGAAAATGCGACGTGGAGTGCGAAGTCTTGACACCTGACGCATCAAGAATGTGCCAATCTAAACGCACTGTCTTTCGCCAAACACCCGAATGACCACGTTAGCGATTTGCAGCGGATGACGTTGCAGGCGAGTGAGCTTGTGTCGCGAACGGGAAAGGTAGCATCGCACAACTGAGATGAAACTAACCATCGACAACCTTCAGGGGCAAGGGCCGCAAGACTATACCGGAGCGCTGGACGGAACGAAGCCGCCCAGAGTGGAGCGCAAGCTGAATCAGCCGGCGGAACTGCAGTTCAGTCTGGTGGCAAATTCGCCCGGCTTTGTAATTCCGGTGATTGGTGCACGAGTGACCCTGGGTAAAACGAATGGGAGTGATGTGTTCACGGGGTATGTAACCGCCGCTCCGCAGTACGAATATCTGGGGTGGGGAGAGCAGGGGCCGGTGTATCGCTACAACGTGGCGGCGCGGAGTGACGAGGTCTTGCTCGATCAGAAGGCGCTGCCGAACCGATCCCCTTTCGTGGACCGGAGCGCGGGTAACGCGCTCCGGCAACTGGCCCAGGACGTGTTGCCGGGGTGGTTCGACTCGAGCGCAGTGCAGGACGTGGACACGCTGGCAGTGTATGCGGTGAATCCGCAGAAGAGCTTTTCGTTTCATGCGGCGGAGATTGCACTGGCCGCGCGGGCAAGCTTCCGCACGATGAATGGAGCTCTAATCCTGGCACGGGTGGGAACGACCACGTACGCGTTGAATGAAAGCGATGCGAACTTCTCGCCGAAGGGGTTGTGGCTGGACAGTCCAAACCTGCTGGTGAATGAGCTGACGGTGATTGGGCAGGACGAACCGCGGGCGTATGTGCGCGACTATTTTGTGGGCGATGGGCTGAGTTTGAAGTTCTATCTGTCGCAGAAACCATTTGCGCAGAGTAAGCCTGCCTTGATTGATGAGAACTATCTGGGACCGAATCTGGATCCGACGACATGGGCAGTAAACGATCCATCTTCGGTGGTTTCCCTGACGGCACAGACTTTACAGATTGCGGGTGGGACCGGCGTGGATGGGCAGACCACGGTGAGTTTTATTGAGCAGATCGAGCTTGGCGGTGCGCTGGAATTGCAGCACGGGGATGTGAGCTTTACGGCTGCGTCGCACGGAGTGCTGGGCGGGTTATATGCGGGAGCAATCTCGGTGGTGGGATGTTTGGCGGGATTTCAGATCACGCCGTCGGGTGCAGGCTCGACGATTCAAGCGCTGATCAATGGATCGCCAACCGGGCCCGTGATGGCCACGACTCCCGGGCACCGGTATTTTTTCACGACTTATCTGTATTCGATGGAAGTCTACCGCAGCGGGGAGACTTATCACTCGTCGTTGCATCCGGCGGGAAGCGGATGGGGCGGCGCGGCAGTGGCGGCGGACGTGCGGTTCGTGCTGGAGGTGCAGGATATCGATCCGAGCAATCCGGCGACGCTGGTAGCGCCCGCGACGGTGTTGTACGACGATGTCACCCAGAACGCGCCGCGGTTTTGCACTTACGCACTGGTGGACGCGGCGAGCATGCAGTGCAGCATTGCCTACACATATGTCGCTCACATTTCTCTCGCGGAAATCAGAACGGCGCAGCCCAGCGCCAGTTACGTGACCCAACTAGTGGGGGCGCTGGCGGAGGGTGCGGCGTGCGAGATCACGAGTTCGCCTTCGCTGGACTTCTTCCCGGCATATGTTCCTGCATTGAATGAACTGATCGTGGCGAGCTACCGGGGCAAGGGACGGGCGGTGGCGCAGGTGCAGAATGCAGCGAGTGTGGCCGCGCTGCATAACGGTGTAGATGATGGGACAAGAGGGAGTGTGCGGGCGGCGAAGACTCCGGGGGCGCGCACGGACGTGGATTGTGAGAACGCAGCCCTGGCGATTCTCGAGGATGCCACGGGAACCGCGTGGTCGGGGACCTACGAGACGTGGAGCGACTTCCTGCCGGGTGCCGCTGGGGACATTTTTCCGGGAGATGCGATTGCGGTGAGCGTTCCCTCCCGCGGCGCGCTGTTCACGGCAATTGTGCGAGAGGTAGAAATTCAAGTCGCCGATCTCGCGGACGATCGCGGGTTCTACACGATTGAGTTCGCGAACGATCTGGCGTCACCGTTGGGGATTGAGTATGAGGCCGGCTCAAAGACAATCTCGTTGCAAGCAATGCCTCCTTTGTTGCAAACCACGCAGGTGGGCGCGTATTACCAGTTAAACCTTACGGGGGCGCAGATCACGGCAGTTACGTCGACGACGGTGCAAGTAGATGCCGGGATGGCGCCGGCGAGCGGGTTCGGCATCGAGGTTCGGGAACACGACTACGGCTGGGGACAGGCGAACGATCGCAATCTGCTGGGACGCTTCAGCACGCAGTCGTTCAGTCTGCCACGGCTGGCGCGGACACAGAATTACTTTCTGCGGTTATATGACAGTTCTTCACCACCAAAATATTCACGCTATTCGGCGGCGCTGCATATTGACTATCCGCTGTGAGGATCTTGCGCGATGAAGGGATACGGGTATGGGAATCAGCGATAGGGAATTGGCGTTGAAGGCAATCGATATCGAGTTCCAGCGAGAGGTGCTAGACAAGCTGGTACGACTGGAAACGAAGATGGACGCGCTGGTAGGTAACGGGCAGCCGGGGCGCATGAAGACGGCGGAAGATAAAGTGGCCGTGCTAGAGCGCAACGACTTGCGCAACAGCGTCCACAACCGGCTGGTGAATGGGGCGATCAGTGCTGCGATCAGCGCGGCTATTGCTCTGCATAGGTACTGGCTGAAGTAGACATCACACTTCAAAACCTTTTACTTCAAACCTTTTACGTGAAAACAAGAGGAGGATAACTATGAGCACAATACCGAGCACGACGATCATCACCAATCTGAAGACCGTAACCTCGTCTACCGCGAACACGTTGAGAAGCGCGGGCGCAGGGGGAATCGACATGCCGGGGATGCTGGCCCTGGCGTTGAGCAAGGCTCTCGAGCTGAAGGTCTGCCTGACGCTGCTGGTTCGATCCACAGACAGTGCAGACCCCAACCTGGTGACGCTCAACGACATTCTAGCCAGCCTTAGCTGAGGAATACGGCAGCCGAGCCGCAAGAAGCGGGCGGCCGGCCACGTATTTCGTGTTGCGCAAGAAATATCTCAAGGAGGAAAAGTTATGGACTTTTTGTCTCAGTTGCTGCGAGGGATTGCCTTTGTTCCTGCTCTCGTCAACGGCATAGAGGGGCTTTTCGGCAATAAGCCAGGGGCAGAAAAAAAGGATGCGGCGATGTCTTTCTTGCAGAATGCGATCGCTATGACGGATGCCGTGGCCGCCCGGGAGATCATCAATCCAGACGGGTTCAAGAATGGCATTTCAAAGATAATCGACGGTACAGTGGAATGCTTGAACGCGTCGACTTGGTGCAAGCAACCACCAGCACCAACCAGCCAGCCTTCGGCCTGACGTCTCTTCAGCCGATCTTGTCTCAGCCGATCTCGTCTCAGCCGATCTCCTCGCTCCAGGTTTCGAGGTTTTTCTTCACTAAAGCCATGAACTGGTCGGCAACGGCGCCGTCGATGAGGCGGTGGTCGTAGCCAAGTGTGAGGTGGACGACTGAGCGGATGGCGATGGAGTCGTTGCCTTCTTTGTCGGTGACAACCAGAGGCTGCTTGGTGATGCCGCCCACACCCATGATCGCCGAGTTCGGCTGATTGATGATGGGCAGACCGAAGACGGCGCCGAACTGGCCGGGGTTGGTGACGGTGAAAGTGGAGCCTTCGACATCTTCAGGCTTGAGCTTCTTGGTGCGGGCGCGCTCGCCGAGGTCGGTGATGCCGCGTTGCAGGCCGAGGAAGTTGAGGTCCCCGGCATTCTTGAGGACGGGGACGATGAGTCCCCAATCGAGGGCGACGGCGATGCCGACGTTGATGTTACGGTGGTAGCGGATATTGTCGCCTTCGATCGAGGCGTTGACGATGGGCCACTGCTGCACCGCGATGATGGCGGCGCGGACGAAGAACGGCATGAAGGTGAGGCGGACGCCGTTGCGCTGCTCGAAGGCGTTCTTATGTTTTGCGCGCAGGGTGACGATGCGGGTGAAATCCACTTCGTACATGCAGTGGACGTGGGCGCTAGTGCGGCGCGACTCGATCATGCGCTGGGCGATGATCTTCCGCATGTTGGTCATGGGGACGAGGTCGCCGGGATAGGCAGCGGGCCGGGGAGATGGGGGCGCGGCTGGCGAAGCGGTGCCGGATGGCGGGGGCGCCTCGCTCCGCTCGGCGGGACGGACGAATGCGTCCGTCCCCATACGGTCGGTGCCCACACGAGCAGGTTGCGATCCCTGGCGATCGATGAAGGCCATGATGTCCTGCTTGGTGATGCGCCCGCCGAGTCCGGTACCGGAAATCTGCGAGAGACTGACTCCGTGCTCACGAGCGATCTTGCGGACGAGCGGCGAGGAGCGAGTTTCTTCGTCCTCGGCTGACTCCTGCGGAGGTGGGGAGCTGGCTGCTGGCGCGGGTGCTGCTGGGGCGACGGGCTTCTTCTCTTCTTTCTTTTCTTCTTTCGCTGGCGGCGGGGGAGATGGCGGGGCGGCTTTCGCGGGCGCGGCCGCAGGTTCACCGTCCACAGCGATGGTGCCTACGACGGTATTCACGCCGACGGTTGTGCCCTCAGTCACCTTAATTTCCTGAAGGACGCCGGAGGCGGGCGCGGGAATTTCCGCGTCGACCTTGTCGGTGGAGATCTCGAAGAGCGGTTCGTCGCGCTGAACTTTATCGCCAGGCTTCTTCAGCCACTTGGTAATAGTGCCCTCGACGATGGATTCGCCCATCTGGGGCATGATGATGTCAGTCGGCATGATTTCCTTCCACGCGGCCCACGGTTCGGAACGGAGGGCCGGATGCAAACAAATATTATAGCGTTTGGGGGAGTTAGGGTGGAAAAGCGGGCGCGAAGATGGATGTCGCCGCCCCTTCGTTGATTGGCTTAGCTCGTTGTCCTTCGTGTTGGGGGCGCCAGTTCTAGTGTTTATTGTCTTTCTGCTCTTCACCGACTGGGGCGGCTACTCCGAAACTGGTCTTCCAGTACTCCTGCACGGCGGGCGGAAGTTTTTCCATGTGCGAGATGAAGCTGGTGATCTTCCACATATCCTGTTCGCTTAGAGTTTTTTCCCACGAGGGCATGCCGGAGTAACGGACGCCGGTGCGGATGGTGTAGTAGATGTGCCACTCGGGATCGTCGGGCGGCTTGGAAATAAGATTGGGAGCGGGCGGGTAGAAGGAGTTGGAGAGAGAGATGGGCTTGCGGTCGAGTCCGCCGTGGCAGACGGCGCAGTTCATGGTGTACAGCTTCATACCATCTTCAAAGTTCTGGTCGGTGGGTGGCACGGGGTTGGTGAGGTGAGGAGCGTGGCGCTCCATGGACGCGTCAACGGCTCCGTTGGCGATACGCTTCTCGAGGCTAGGCGGGGCTACATTCGCGTTAGTGGGGAAAAAGCCGAGCATGGCGAAACCGAGTCCGCCTAGGATGAGTACTAGAACAGTGACGATTATGCCGAGAATGAACTTGCCCATGGGTGGCCTCCGGAACCGACTATTGTGGCAGATGCAGCGGGTGGGGCGCTAGTGTTGGGGAAGCGGGCAATCAAGTCCTCAGAGATCGCAGACGCCTCGCTGTGCTCGGCTGAACGGGCGAGGCGCCGTTCCCACATACTTTCTATATATTTTCCAGACTCAATACGCTTTCAGTTTGCGGGCTTCGCGCACCACGTCGCTCACCTTGGGTAGGTAGTGCTCTTCCTGCGGTGGTGAGAACGGAACTGCGGAGTCTAATCCTGCGATGCGGACGATGGGGCCGTCGAGATCGTCGAAGGCTTCTTCGTTGATGATGGCGGCGATTTCGCCGGCGAGGCCTCCGGTGCGCGAGTGCTCGTGCAGGATGATTACCTTATTCGTTTTCTTTACGGTCTGCGCTATGGCTTCGCGGTCGAGTGGCGAGACGGTGCGGAGGTCGAGGATTTCGATGTCGATCCCGTCGTTTTTCAGAACCTCGGCAGCCTCCAACGCCGTGTGGACCATGGCGGCATAAGTAATGATGCTGAGGTCGCGGCCTTCGCGGACGATGTTGGCTTTGCCGATGGGGACAATGTAGTCGTCGGCGGGAACTTCGCCCTTGATGCGGCGATAGAGGTATTTGTGTTCGAAGAAGATGCAGGGATTGTTGTCGCGAATGGCGGCTTTGATCAGGCCCTTGGCGTCGTAGGGCGTGGCCGGGCAGATAACCTTGAGGCCGGGATTGTGGACGAACCACATCTCGGGATTCTGCGAGTGGAAGGGGCCGCCGTGGACGTATCCGCCGCTGGGTCCGCGCAGCACGAGCGGCGCGGGCGCGCCCCAGAGGTAATGGGTTTTCGCGACCATGTTGCTGATCTGGTTAAAGGCGCAGCCGATGAAGTCCATGAACTGGAATTCGGCGACGGGACGCATGCCGGTGAGCGATGCTCCGAAGGCCGCGCCCACGATGGCGGACTCGGCGATGGGCGTGTCGATGACGCGCTCGGGGCCGAAGCGGTCGATGAAACCGTCGGTGACTTTAAAAGCCCCGCCGTAAATGCCGATGTCTTCGCCGAGGCAGAAGACCGAGGGGTCGCGGTCCATTTCTTCCCAGATTCCCTGGCGGATGGCTTCGAGGTAGGTTAGTTGCATAGTCAGGTTTCAGAACTTCTTTGCCACGTCACGGATTTTTCTATTTTAAGTGCACGGCCGCTTCGGTCTCTTTGAAGCCGCCGGTCCCCTTCTTTACTTTTGGCATACCATACTTCGGCTTGATCTCATGGCAGCCGTCTTCGCAGAATACCCCGCCCTCGGCGGATTCCGGCGTCGGCATCGGGGAGTTCACTGCGATCTCGCGCTCGGCTTCGATCACTCGCTCAACGTCTGAAATCAAATCCGCATTCTCTTTCGCCGTCAGCCACTTCTTTTCTTTCACCAGATAATTCTCGAAGCGCGCGATGGGATCGCGTTTTTTCCAGAAGTCGAACATTGGCTTCGGCACGTACGCGGCGGCGTCGTGGATGGCGTGGCCTTTCATGCGCATCATCTTGGCTTCGATCAGGGTGGGGCCTTCGCCGCGGTGGGCGCGGTCGACGGCGTCGCGGGCGGCGTCGTAGACCTGGCAGGCGTCGGTACCGTCGACGATCACGCCGGGGATGCCGTATCCGATGGCGCGCTCGGCGAGGTCTTTGCAGCGGTGCTGCATTTCTGATGGCGTGGAGTAGGCCCACTCGTTGCTCTCGATGAAAAGCACGAGGCCGAGATTTTGTACGGCAGCGAAGTTGATGCCTTCGTAGGTGACGCCGGTGGACTGGCCTCCGTCGCCGATATAGGTCATGACGGCAACGTTGCGTCCCTGCAGGCGCGCGCCCAGCGCCACGCCCGCCATCACGGGAATTAAATCGCCGAGCATGGAGATGGGCGAGACCATGTTGCGCTTTTCGATGTCGCCGAAGTGCGAGGTGCCGTCGCGGCCGCACGTGGGCGAATCGGCTTTGGCCATGTACTGCATCATGGTGTCGCTGGCGCGGAAGCCGCGGACCAGCAGCGAGCCCTGGTTGCGAATCATGGGCGCGAACCAGTCGTCTTTATCGAGCGCGTAGGCGGAGGCGCAGGAGCAGGCTTCCTGGCCGAGTCCGAAATAAACTCCGCCGACCACCTTGCCCTGCTTGTAGAGATTTTCGAGCGCGGTCTCCATTTTGCGGTTGAGCAGCATGTAGCGGTAGATCTCGATGGACTGCTTTTTGTTGAGATACTTCGAATCGCGGATCGGCGGGACGGGCGCGTTGAGGTTGCCGGTGACTTCGTAGCGGACGTGCTCGGCGCCGTCTTTGTCTTTTTCTACTGACTGGCGGACCGAGAGGTCGGGATGCTCAAGGCGAGTGTCGGGGATGGAGTAGGTACGGAGACCGGTTGCGGTGGACTTGGACTGAGATGCTCCGTTATGCCGACGGTTTCCGTTGGGGCTGGACTTGGATTTTTTCTTTTTGATTGCCATGTAAGACGGCGCGCAAGCGCTGGTATTGATGGTATCGCGAGGGAGGGGTGGGAGGCTAGGTGCTCAGCGCTTTCTGGAGTTGTCAAGGGCTTGCCGAATGAGTTCCGCCTTGTCCTTGCGGTTTCTTTCCGACGCAAATTTCAAGGCAGTATTGCCCTCGGAATCCCGTGCTCTCGGGTCGGCGCGATGCTCAAGCAGTAGCTTCACAATAGCGGAGCCGCCGAATCCTCCCGCCGCGTTCATCAGAGCGGTTGTCCCGTCGTTCGAATGAGCATTCACATCGGACCCCTTGTCGAGAAGTACTCTGACCACGTCGTAGGCGTCATTCATCGTGGCGACTGCACATTCGCACGAGGCTGCGATCAGAGCCGTGTGGCCGTATTTGTCTCGTGCATGAAGATTCGCTCCCCGGTCCAGCAGCAGAAGGACGACATCGGTCTGCGCGTAGCCAGCCGCATCTATGAGGGGCGGACCGCGGTATTCGTCTCTGGCTTCAATGTCTGCTCCGCTATCGAGGAGTAACTTCACAGTTTCTACCCACGGCTTCTCCAGCCCAGAAATGGTCTGTCGCCTTGAGACAGTTTGGTCGGCGGAACTGGCGCCGGCCGGGTTTTCGACGATGACTATTGCGGGTTCTCCGTGAGCGACTTCGAGCAGTGCCTCGTTCTTCTCGGCGAGATCGGGATTTTGCTTCAGCAGAAGGCGGACGATCTCGGTGTGTCCACTGTAGGCGGCATGCATGAGTGGAGTTTCGAGAGAGTGATCTTTTGTGTGAGCCCTGGCTCCCTTCTGCAGGAGCAGTTGCACCATTGGGAGGTCGTCGTCACTAGCGGCTATTCCCAAGGGGGTCATGTCGTTATAGGTGGTGCTTTCAATGTTCGCGCCTTTCTTGAGCGAGCGGCGAGCCGAGGCGACGTCGTGGCGTTCGACGGCTTGAAACAACTCGCGATTCAGTTCGGCGAGTTCACTGGCGGCAGGGTTCTTCGAACATCCGAGACTGGGGAGAATGACGATCAGCAGAACAACCGCCGTCAGCCAGTTGATCGCGTTTGATTCCGTTTCCACCCTACTCAGTGTATGCCACCGATGTGGCAATGAACTCGTCACGCCCAGGTTGTTTCGTCCTCGTTGCGGATCGGGCGGAGTTCTTGCGGCGTTTGCATCGGTACGCCGACGGTTCTGCCGAGCAGCGCGTCGAGGGTTTCGACCCAGAGCATCTGGCTGGAAAATACCGTGCCGAAGTTGCGGGATATGGATTCGGCGATGGCGTTTATGTCGAGGGGCTTGCCGAGTTCCTGCTGCATCGAGGTGACTGGCTTCGACGTTATGCCGCAGGGGATGATCAGGTTGAAGAAGCTGAGATCGGTGTTTACGTTCAAGGCGAAGCCGTGCGAGGTAATGAAGCGGGAAATGTGGACGCCGATGGCGCCGAGTTTGGCTTCGGGGCGAACCTCAGCGGCTGAAGCCGCTTCCTTATCCGGGCCGCTATCGGCGTGACTGAAATAGCGCCCTTTTAAATCCGTCCAGACGCCGGTTAGTCCCGGCACTCGTTTCGCGGGGATGGCGAAGTCGGCGCACGTGCGAATCAGGACTTCTTCGAGGCGGCGGACGAATTCGACTGCTCCTAACGTTTTACGCTTGCCGTCGGGCGTGGCGAATCCGCGCAGGTCGAAGATGGGGTAGCCGACGATTTGGCCGGGACCGTGGAAGGTGACGTCGCCGCCGCGGTCGCACTCGAGAAGCTCGACTCCGCGCTGGGCGAGGAGTTCGAGCGAGGCGACTACGTTGGTGGCTTTCGCGTTGCGGCCGAGCGTGATGACGGGCGAGTGTTCTAGCAAAAGGAGGACATCGCCGATCTTTTCTTCTTTGCGCAGATCGACTAGTTGCTGCTGCAGGCGCAGGCCAGTGGCGTAGTCGATGGTGCCGAGTTGGACAATGGAGATCAAGGTTTCGCCACGGATTTTCGCGGATTCACACGGATAACCCAATCATGCGTTAATCGCAATCCCGTACACGCTGTTCGACGCGTCCAGCATGGCTTCGGCCAGCGTTGGATGTGCGTGGATGGTCCACATCAAGTCTTCGACCGTCGCTTCGAGTTCCATGGCGGTGACGGCTTCGGCGATCAATTCTGTGGCCTGCGGGCCGATAATGTGGACGCCGAGAATCTCACCGTAGTCGGCATCTGACACGATCTTGATGAAGCCTTCGTGCTGCCCGACGATTGACGCGCGCGAGTTCGCAGTGAAAGGGAACTTGCCGATTTTCACGTTGTATCCAGCCTCGCGTGCTCTGGTCTCAGTCAGGCCGACGCTGCCGATTTCGGGATGGCAATATGTCGCACCGGGAATGTGTTCGGGATTGATCGGCTTGCCCGGCTTGCCGGCGATTTTCGCCACCGCCACGATGGCTTCCATCGCGCCGACATGAGCCAACTGCGGCGTGCCCAGCACAATGTCGCCGACTGCGTAAACGCCGGGTTCCGCGGTCTGCATCCAGGAATCGGTCTTGATGAATTCGCGGTCCGGCTTGATTTTGGTGCGTTCCAGGCCGATGTTCTGCGTGCGCGGCTTGCGTCCGACAGCGATCAGGATTTTCTCGGCGTCGATCTTCTGCTGCTTGCCGTCGGCCGTGATAGTGACGGCAACGCCATTCTTGGTTTTCTCAACTTTGTCGACCTTGGCGCTGGTATGGAAGTTGATGCCGCGCTTACGGAATACGCGCGCCAGTTCTTTCGACACTTCTTCATCTTCCACCGGAACCAGCCGCGGCAGCATTTCGACGATGGTCACTTCGCAATCGAAAGAGCGGTAGATCGACGCGAACTCGACGCCTACCGCCCCCGCACCCACGATGACCAGCGACTTCGGAATGTCCTTCAAGCTCAGGATTTCGATATTGGTGAGAACACGGTCGCCTGCCTCAAGCCCAGGAATCATGCGAGCTTCCGAGCCAGTCGCGAGTATGACGTTCTTCGCTTTGAGGTGGCTTGCCTTGTTGTCGTTGACCACCTCCACCGTGAATACGCCATTCTGAGCTCCACCCGTCAGCTTTCCGTAGCCCTTGATAGTCTCAACCTTGTTCTTCTTCATCAAGAATTCGAGGCCCTTCGCGTGCTTGGCCACGACCTTCGACTTGCGGTCTTGGACCGCGGACCAGTTCAGCTTGCGCGCGTCCACGCCCTCGATGCCGAATTCCTTGGCGTCTTTGAGATGGTCCCAGAGTTCAGCATTGAACAGCAGCGCCTTGGTTGGAATGCAGCCCACATGCAGGCAGGTGCCGCCGAGCACGTTGTCTTTTTCGATGAGAGCGGTTTTCAGGCCCCACTGGCCCGCGCGGATGGCGGCGGTGTAGCCGGCGGGTCCGCTGCCGATGATGGCGACGTCATAAATAGTTTCAGGCAATTAGCGCACTCCTATCACTAATGATAGAGATGTCTGAGAGCAAACAAATGATTCTAGCCCAGCACAGTCTGCAAAGGAAAAGGCCGCCTCGCGGCGGCCTGAATTCCCGTCTTAGCTGAACTTAGTTGTTCTCGTTGCTCGCCCTCTTCCAAGAGATCAACTCGCCGATAGTCGAACTGGTGCTCGAGACCGGCTGCTTGTACGCCTCGACCTCCGACCGCGAAGCCTCTTCGCCGACGGCGCGGATGCTGAGTCCCACCTTCTTTTCTTCCGCGCTCATCTTGATGATCTTGAAGTCATGCTCCACGCCGGGTTCAAGATGCAGGGGTTGTCCGTTTCCGTCTATCGCCTCCGACTTGTGGCACAAGCCCTCCACTCCTTCTGCGATTTCGACAAAGGCTCCGAACGCGGCCACGCGCAGGACTTTGCCGTGAATCACATCGCCGACGTGATGCGCCGCGAAGAAAGTTTCCCAGACATCGGGCTGAAGCTGCTTCACTCCCAGCGACAGGCGACGCTTGTCAGGTTCAATCGCCAGCACAACGGCCTTCACGCGATCGCCCTTCTTCAAGACTTCTGAAGGATGCTTCACGCGCTTGGTCCAGCTCAGGTTGCTGACGTGCACCAGGCCGTCGATGCCATCCTCGATTTCGATAAACGCTCCGAAATCGGTCAGGTTGCGCACCCGGCCTTCCACCGTCATGCCCACGGGATACTTGTCATGCAGCGCGTCCCAGGGATTCGTCGCCAATTGCCGCATGCCGAGCGAGATCCGCCGCTCGGCGGGATTCACATTCAGCACCACACACTCCACCTGATCGCCCACATTGACCAGCTTGGAAGGATGCTTCATGCGCTTCGACCAGGTCATTTCGCTGACGTGCACCAGCCCTTCGATCCCCTGCTCCAGTTCGACGAACGCTCCATAGTCGGTTACGCTGATCACCCGTCCGGAAACGTGCGCCCCCACAGGATAGCGGTGTTCGGCATCAAGCCAGGGATCGGGCGTCAACTGCTTGAAGCCGAGAGAAACGCGCTGCTTCTCTTTGTCATACTTCAGCACCTTCACCTGAATCTGGTCGCCGACATTGACCAAATCGCGCGGGTGCGTCAGCCGGCCCCACGACATATCGGTGATGTGCAGCAGCCCGTCGAGTCCGCCGAGATCGACGAAAGCGCCGTATTCGGTCAGGTTCTTCACTACTCCGGTCAGGATCGAGCCTTCTTCCAGATGTTCCAGGGTCTTGCTGCGTTTCTCGTTCTGCTCGCCTTCCAGCAATTCCTTGCGCGAGACCACGATGTTGCCACGCTTCTTATTGACCTTGATGACCGTAACTTCGAGAGTCTGGCCCTTCATGCCGTCCAGATTCCGAATGGGCCGCAGATCAACCTGCGAGCCGGGCAGAAACGCCCGTGCGCCCAGGATATCGACCGTCAGGCCGCCCTTGGTGCGCTCAATCACGGTGGCCTTTATGGGCCGCTTCTCGTGATGAGCTTTTTCCACCTCGTCCCAGGCGTGAAGGCGTGCTGCCTTCTGATGCGAGAGGTTGACGTAGCCTTCCTCGGTTTGTCCCTTTTCGCGCATCACCTCGATCTCGTCACCGGGTTTCACCTTCGGCTTGCCTTCGTGATCGAGCACCTCCGAAAGCGGCAACATGCCTTCCGACTTGGTGCCGATGTCGACCACCACGTGCGTCGAAGTGAGCTTCAGCACCGTGCCTTTGATGACGCGGTCTTCTCCCACGGCCTCTTCGGTCTCGGTGGTGAAGTTCTCCAGCGCTGACGCGAAGTCTTCGCTGGCGTGTTTGTCATCGGCAGCAGGCGCCGGATGTGGCGATTGCTCGGCGGAAGCGGCTGGCGCAGCGGCGGTCGCGACCAGAGCCTGATCCTGGTGAGCCGGGCGCTGCTCAGTCAAGTCCTGCTCGGTCGGGGTGAGTTCGGTAGCCGTCGGTTCTGTTTCGGTTGCGACGGCAGTGATTGAGTCGGAGTTGTGAGCGGTGGTGTCGTCGAACAAGGTCATGCCTCTCTGCTGTGCCTCGCACTCGGTGCGGGGAGGATACGGGCCTGCTTGGCGGACTGCTGGAGTGAGTCGTTTGGTTGTGGTGGGCTCACCCTGGCGAGTGAGCTTGGACAATCCCAGCTGCCGGACGTTTTACAGAAACCCGCGTCCAAAGGGAACTCTTCGACTATAGCAACGCCTCTTAAACAGTGTCAAACGCAATTATCAAATGTAGTACGCCTCCGGAAAAACCCTTACCTGCAGTTGCGTGCGGAACCCGTGCTGAATGTATATTTTTGTAAAAAGCTTTGGCCTACTTTTCTGGGGAATTTGCATCCTAATGTGGCGCTTTTATCGGAGATAAGGCACTAACGAGACCACGACATTGAATAAATCGACCCTCCAATTGACCCTGGTAGCTTTTGCTGCTGCCCTGCTTGCTGTCGCTGCCACTGCTCAGGAATCGTCTTCCATAACCTTGGTCCCGCCTGCCACGCCCGCGATTCAGCAGACGGCTCTAGCGCCCAACTTCCGCGTGGGCGACTTTCGATTGCAGACGCTGGACGCCGACAACACAGCGCCCGATGATGCGACCGGCCCTTCAGGAGGCACCGATCACCAGCAGGGGCTTGTGAAACGAAGTATCAGACGAATTGGACAAGACCAGAAGAATCTCTTCCGGGGGCCGTTCGAAGAGCATAACCTCAAGTGGGACTTCGTAATTCTGGTAGGCACCGGCGCATTTCTCGCCGCCGACCGCCACATCGAAAACAATATTCCGCACTCACACTTCACGGTATATCAGGCCATTTCCGATGCCGCCTTGGGGGGACTGGCCGCCTCGCTGGCAGGCATATACCTTTACGGAGCCAAGACCGAGCATCGCCACGCTAGAGAGACCGGCGAACTCGAACTCGAAACCCTGGTCAACACCTTCCTCATCTATGCCCCGATGCAGCTGATTGCCGGCCGTCAGCGGCCCGATGAGGGCAACCATCACGGAGACTTCCTTAAGCATCATGCCCTGAACACCTCATTATTCATCGGACACGCCATGTTTACCTGGGCAATGGCTTCGGTGCTGGCCGATGAATATCCCAAGCCTTGGGCGCGCGCGCTGAGTTATGGCGCGGCGTTCACTGTGACCTTCACGCGCTTCATGGCACGGGATCACTGGTCCTCTGACATGTTCATCGGCACGGGCTTGGGCATCGCCATTGCCGAGAGGACCTTCCATGCCCGTTGCAATCCGGAGTTCGAGTCGCAGTGCAAGCACCATCAATGGTGGTGGAAGCCCATGAAGATGGAAGTGCAGTAGAGGTCTTGGGTGTTAGGTCTTGGGCTTCGCCGAACACCTGACACCTACGACCTGGCGCGCGATACCCCAGCCCACCCGCATTCTGCTACCCTGCCTTGTGATGGACTACCTCTGGACCCCGTGGCGCTACGCCTACGTCTCGACCGCCGAAAAGGCGTCGGGCTGCGTCTTCTGCGATGCCGTGAATGCGGGCGATGACGAAAACGTCCGCATCGTGCATCGCGGCCAGCACTGCTTCGTCATCCTGAACACATTTCCGTACACTCCCGGACACGTGATGATTGTCCCCTATGCTCACCTGGACGAACTGCAAAAGCTGCCGCCTGCAACCGCCCACGAAATGATGGATCTCTCGCAGCGCATGGAGTCCGTGCTGCGGGAACTCTACCACCCCGACGGCATCAACCTGGGCATGAACATCGGCAAAGCCGCCGGCGCCGGCATCGCCGGACACATCCACATGCACGTCCTGCCCCGCTGGGTCGCGGATGCGAACTTTCTCTCGGTGGTGAGCGAGACGCGCGTTCTGCCGGAGACGCTGGAGGAGACGTGGAAGCGGATGACGGCGGCCATGTCCATCCCGAGAACAGAGTAGACACGACCTTTGGCGTACCTTACGATGCCAACAAATGCGGCAAATCAACCCAGATTCAATGACCGCCATCCAGCCAGAACTCACCTCCGGCGAGAGTGTCATGTGGACAGGTCAGCCTAGCGGAGCTGTTGTGTTCCACAAAGAGGATGCATTTTTGGTTCCGTTCAGCCTTCTGTGGGGTGGTTTTGCGATCTTCTGGGAACTCGGCGTAGCCGGTTTCTGGGGCTCTGGTTCACGTTCGGGGAATCCGTGGTTGTTCGGTATGCTATGGGGCGTCCCGTTCGTCCTGATCGGACAATACATGATCTGGGGCAGGTTCCTCTGCACCGCATGGAAGAAGAAACGTACGCACTATGCGATAACGAACCGTCGCGTGATCGTAGTTCAAGATGGATGGAAGCGACAAATGGCCTCAGCCTATCTCGACAGTCTGCCGACCCTCATCAAGGACGGATCGAACGGAATTGGTACTCTGCGTTTTGCTCAAGCCGAATCGATGTGGTCCGGAAGACGCGGATGGGGAGCGTGGGACGGATTGGCTGTTGGGAATGTTCCGACCTTCGTAGATGTCGACGACGTAGACTACGTGTATCGCCTCGTATCTGACTTGCGGGAGAAGGCGCGAACAACGAGAGTGCCCTCGTCTGGCCTTTGATTACTTGCCCCTTTGGAGAATCTGTTTCACTCCCCCCTCGTCAATCACCTTCACGCCCAACTCCTTCGCCTTATCCAGCTTCGACCCCGCATCCGCTCCCGCTACCACGTAATCCGTCTTTTTGCTTACGGAGCCGGTGACCTTCCCACCTGCGTCTTCAATCATCTTCTTGGCTTCGTCGCGGGTGAAATGCGCCAGGGTCCCAGTCAACACAAACGTCTTCCCCGCAAGCTTGGTCCCACGCTGCTTCTTCTGACCGGTTAGCCTAACCCCAGCCTCGCGCAATCGCTCAACCAGCTTGCGATTGGCCGCGATACTGAAAAACTCCACGATGCTCTCAGCGATGCGCGGCCCAACTTCATTCACATTCTGCAGTTCTTCCACGCCAGCGCTCTCCAGTGCTTCCATCGATCCAAAATGCTCAGCCAGAAACTGCGCCGTGCGCTCGCCAACCATTCGAATGCCGAGTCCGTAAATCACCCTCTCCAGCGGCAGCTTCTTCGAGTTTGCAATCTCGTCGAGAATGTTCTGTGCCGACTTGTCGCCCATGCGCTCCAGGCTGAGCAGATCGTCTTTGGTCAGCTTGTAAATGTCGGCAACGTTCTTCACCAGCCCGCGCTCGGTAAGCTGGTTCACCAGCGCATCTCCCATGCCGTCGATATTCATCACTCCGCGCGAGGCGAAGTGCAGAATAGTCTCCCGCAGCTTGGCAGGACAGTTCGCATTGACGCAGCGATAATCAACCTCGCCTTCGGTCCGCACCACCTTGGTACCGCACTCCGGACACTTCTCCGGCATGTGAAATATCTTGTGCCCCCGGGGATGGTCCTTGTCGTCGATCACCTTGGCGACCTTCGGAATCACGTCGCCGCCGCGCTCCACCTGCACCCAGTCGCCGATCTTCACCCCCAGGCGCTCGATTTCATCCATATTGTGCAGCGTGGCATTTCTCACCGTCGTGCCGCCGATTAAAACCGGCGCCAGCATCGCGACTGGCGTAAGCTTCCCTGTGCGTCCCACTTGCACTCGAATGTCTTCCAGCTTCGTAATCCCGGCCCGCGCGGCGTACTTGTAAGCAATCGCCCAGCGCGGAGCTTTGCCCGTGAAGCCAAGCTCGTCTTGCAGCCCGACCCGATCCACCTTGATGACGATGCCGTCAATCTCATAAGGCAGTGAATCGCGCTTTCCCTCCCACCGCTGGATGAACGCCCAAGCCTCGTCGATGTTGTGGACGAGTTTGCGGTTTTGGTTAACCTTGAATCCGGCGGCGTCGAGCGCGTCCAGAGTTTCGGAATGCCGGTCGAAATAAGTTCGGCCGTTCCTAAGCAGCATGTAAGAAAAGTAATCCAGGCGCCGCTCGGCCGTAACTTTCGACTCGAGCTGCCGCACCGTGCCCGCCGTAGCATTCCGCGGATTCGCAAATACAGAAAGCCCTTTGCTTTCTCGCTCCTCATTCATCCTCTTGAACGCGGCCAGCGGCATCAGCAGTTCGCCCCGCACTTCGAAATCCGCAGGGATACCAGCCTTCCTCAACTTCTCTTTAGGAATGGACAGCGGCACCGAGCGCACGGTCCGGACGTTGAGCGTGACGTCCTCGCCCACACTTCCGTCGCCACGAGTAATTCCGCGCACCAGCTTCCCGTCTTCATAAATCAGCGCCAGCGACATTCCGTCGAGCTTCAGCTCGCAGACATAATCAACATCTTTTCGCCCGCTCAGTTCGTGAACGCGGCGCTCCCAGGCTCGCAGTTCTTCCTCGCTATAGGTGTTGTCGAGCGACAACATTGGCGAAGAGTGCGGCACCTTGACGAATCCTTCGCGCGGCTTGCCTCCAACGCGCTGCGTGGGAGAGTCCGGCGTGATCAGCTCCGGATGTTCCGCCTCCAGATCCTTCAATTGCCGCATAACCTTGTCGAAGTCGGCGTCGCTGATCTCAGGCTGGTCGAGGACGTAATACAGGCGTTCGTGATGCCGGATCTTCTCGCGCAACGATTCGAACTTCTTTTCGAGGTCTTTGACAGAGGACACCATCGGGCAGATTATAACTGTGGACAACAAAAAGGGCTGGCGGACGCCAGCCCCCGAAGATCGAAACAAACCCTCACACCAAATCGTCCACCTTCAACCCCTGCGCCCCGCCCTTCCACGACGAGTCAAACTGCTTTTGGATGAATCCCGCGTCATACTCGCGCTTCTCCTGCAGCAAAGCCTGATGCAGCCCCCACAACGACCGTGGATTCCTTAGATTCCGGTCCAGATCTTCGCGGAAAACTCTCTCCGCCCCGGGCGCATCCCCATTCATCAGCAGAGTAGCTCCGAGCGATTCGCGCACCGGGAAGAACCAGTCGGGCGGCTCACCATACTTGAGCGTGTCCTGGATGGCAACGGCATCCCGTAACATGTCGACGGCACCACTATTGTCTTTTTTTGCCACCGCAATCTTCGCTCCCAAAACATCCTTTGCGATCTTCATGATGTCTTTGGCCTTGTTGTTGATCGGCATCTGGAAAATCACATCGGGGGGCGTGGCCGCTTCGGCGTCGGAAACAATCTTATACTCGGCCTCAGCGTCCGTGACTTTGCCTGTGCCAGCCAGGGCCATCCCCCGTGCGAAGTGCCAGAACACTGTGGCGGTCTTCATTGCTGCATCGGGCTGCGGCATCTTCAGAATTTCATTCCAATGATGGAAGCGAATCTCCACCGCCACTGGAATCGTCATGAAGCCTTCGAGCGGCGGCATGTCTTTCACGTGCGGGCCGACGTTCGCCACCAGCAGTTCAGCATTCTGCTTCGACTCCGCGTAGTTGCCGTTCATGGCGGAGCACATGGCGATGAAGTGCAGGTTGTGGCTGTAATACATCATCGGATAGATGCCCTGCACTCCCGTGGCCTTGATATAGGCGCGGTCGACTTCCGCCGCTTTCTCATTGGTCTTTACCGCAGCTTCATAGTCGCCGGTGCGAATGTAAACGTGCGCGGGCATATGAACGATGTGTCCGGCGCCAGGCGCCAGCGCAGCCAGTTTGTTCGCTCCAGCCAGCGCGCGCTCGGGCGTGGGCGAAGCCTCCACGGCATGGATGTAATAATGGATCGCGCCCAGATGATTGGGATCGCGCTTCATCACCGACTCCAGCGTGGAGACGATTTCATCGGTGCCAGCCTCCGGCGAGCCATCCGGATGCCATAGTCCCCAAGGATGCAAATTCATGCCGGCCTCGGCGAAAAGCGTAGCCGCGTCCAGGTCGTCGGGAAACTCGCTGACCACTCCGCGCATGGCATCGCGATAATCTTCCGCTGCCCTCTTTAGATCGGACTTGGGATCGGCCGGAAAGCGCATGGCCAGCGCCTGGATATACGCCCGGTCGCTCGGCGAAACGTCTTCTGACAGATCGACGGCTTTTTGTACCGCGTCGTGCGCCCGCTTGTAACGGTCCGGGTCGGCAGGATCGTTATAGTTCGGTCCCACCGCTTCGGCGACCCCCCAGTACGCCATGGCCAGCTTGGGATCAAGCTCCGCCGCATGCTGAAACGAACGCGCCGCTTCGTCGTGATTGAAGGCGAAGATAAATCGGAGACCCTGATCGAAGAACTGCTGCGCCTCAGGGTTCTTCGTGGAAACTGGGTGATGAAGGTCCCCCAGCCCGGTCACCAGCGCGACAGGGTGCGCCTGAGCATGCGAGGCATGGTCCTGGGCTGCAGCGCCCAGGCACAGAAGCACTCCACAGAGAACGTGTGCCAGAGCTTTCATCTGGTCAATCCTCCTGAATTCGAAATGTAGGCGGGCGGTCAAGGAGAGTCACGGGGAGACACGTCCCTTTCCGAGCCGCCACAGCTTATTCCAAACTAAGGCAGTTTGCCAAGTAGTCACGACCAAGAACGACTCAGGTACAATCCAGCTTCGATCCAGCCATGCGTAAGGCGGCTCTACTCTATAACCCTGACTCCGGCGGCAGCCGTGTGCGGCGGCAGGCGGAGCTGGAGTCCGTGCTGGCGTTGCTTCGCAAGGCAAACGTGGACGCTCAACTTGTCCTCACCGACTCCCCTGCTCACGCGGAGGAGAAGGCACGGCAAGCCGTCCTGGAAGGTTGTGACGCAGTCTTTGCCTGCGGCGGCGATGGCACGATCCACAACATGATCCAGGTGCTGGCAAACACCAGCGTTGCCCTCGCGATTTTGCCGATGGGCACGGCCAATGCGCTGGCGCACGACCTTGGCTTGCCCACGAGTATCGCAGAGGCCGCGCGGGTTGCTCTTCACGGTGCGCCCCGCCGGGTTGCGCTGGGTCGCATCCAGCATCTCGATCTCGAGGGCAAACCGGACACGCGCTTCTTCATCGTCGCCGCCGGGTGTGGAGTGGATGCTCACCTCTTTTACAAGCTCCACGCCGGAACCAAGCAGCGCATGGGCATGACCGCCTACTACACAAAAGCGTGGCAGCTTTGGTTCACGCATCCCATGACCCGCTTTATGGTGGAGTTCGCCGAGACCGGCTCGGCTGAGGCCAGACGAGCAAACGTTACGGAGTTGATGGCCGTGCGCATCCGCAATTTTGGCGGAGTGCTGCAGGAGTTGGCTCCAGGAGCTTCCCTCGAGCGCGGCGATCTGCGCCTGATTTTCTGCCGTACCGCCAGCCGCCTTGCCTACCTTCTCTACGTGACGCGGGGATTGCTGCGGCGCAACTGGAGGGTTCCGGGCATTGATCTCGCATACAGCGGAAGAGTTCAGTGCAAATATCTGCGTCCGTCAGGCGCTGGCGACACCGCTCCGCAAGCGCAGCCGAAAGTCTACGTCGAGGCGGATGGCGAACTGGTAGGCACGCTGCCCGCCGAAATCACCGTGGTCCCAGATGCACTGACATTGCTGGCGCCCGCGTAGGCCCGTGCAGTAGCAATTGCGGACTTATCCAAATAGAATCTTCAGACCACTTGGAACCCGTCACCCATTTTCTGACCGGCGCGTGCCTGGGCCGCGCCGGACTCAACCGCAAGACCGCCTTGGCCACGCTCACGCTCACGCTCGCCGCCGAGGCGCCCGATCTCGATGTCCTCAGCCGCTTCGGCGGCCCGGCTTTCGCATTCGCCCATCATCGCGGATTCACGCACTCCTTCCTCGGTGTTCCACTCGACGCCGCGGTGGTAGTTGGCTTCGTCTATCTGATCTGGCGTTTGCGCGGACGCAAGCTGAAAGATCCAAACCTCCCGCCGCGCTGGGGACTGCTCTTCCTCTACGCCTGCCTCGCCGGCCTCAGCCACATCCTGCTCGACTTCACC
>Ga0210404_10000368_pt1 | contig 25217 bp, 17 predicted proteins | sample IncBWH28MmetaG_FD_155455 | JGI IMG/M metagenome (GOLD analysis project Ga0210404, IMG submission 155455) | Forest soil microbial communities from Barre Woods Harvard Forest LTER site, Petersham, Massachusetts, United States - Inc-BW-H-28-M | ecosystem: Environmental > Terrestrial > Soil >... | reverse complement strand
GCTTTGACTCCGAAACCTTTGCGGCCTGAAACCTCGATGTAGGAGCGGGTCTTATCTTCGTCGCTCAACGTGTAGCCGAGTTCGGCGGCGCAGCGCGGCGTGAGGGCGACCATCTCGTAAGAAAAGAGTGTGTAGTGGTCGGCGGCATCGTTGTGGCCGAGTCCGCGGAGGGCTTCGATCACCGTGTTCTGCGCCTCGGACTGGCGGGCGTCGATCACATTGTAGATTTCGGCGACGTCGCCGAAGTGCGGGTGGTCTTTCTCGCCTTGCGTGGAAGAGATCCAGCAATCGTGCTGATTGGGATAGCGATAGAATTTGCGATAGGCGAAATCGCGGCCGAGCAGGCCGAACTTCCACATGTGGTAGGCAATGTCTTTGCCTACGTAGCCTACGGTGCCGTTGGAGCGGACGATTACCTTCTGGTCGTCTTCGGAAATTCCTTCCAGGCCGGAGGTCCCAATGTGCATGAGCAAGGTTTCCAGGTCATCCGTTCTGGGCGATTCGGAAATCGTTCGCGAGGTTCCGGCGCGGCGCATCACCCAGCAGCCCTTGTTCTTGCCTGTGTTCTCAAAGGTGAGCACGCCCGCTTCTTTCAGCTTGGTAAAGGCTGCGTCCCAGAAATGCAGGTGCAGGATTTCGCTCTCGCGCGGGAGGAAGTCGTATTCGATGTCGAGGCGGTCCATGGTCTCGAGATGACGGCGCAGGACAGCGGTCGAGATCAGTTCGGCGATCGCGGCGGTTTCGCTGGCGGCGTCTTCGATGCCGTGCAGCGTTCCGCGTCGGGCTTGCAGATTTTCCTTGTCTTGGGCGTACCACTGCGAGACTCGGGCGTAGAGGTCCCAGCAGTAGTAGTCAAAACGAGGCTGGCGGGCGAGCGTTTCGATTTCCGCGCGCGACTTTTTCTCGATGTGCGTGAAACCCACAACCACGTCGGCGACCTGTACGCCGGTGTTGTCGATGTAGTTCTGAATGTCGACTTCCCTGCCCGCGTAACGCAGCAAACGGACGAACGTGTCTCCGAGAATGGCGTTGCGGAGGTGGCCGATGTGGGCCGCTTTGTTGGGATTGATGCTGGTGTGTTCGACCAGAATTTTTCCCGCAGGGATCCAGGCTGGCGGCCTCTGATCGGCGGCCAGGGCTGCAGCCATCCAGGCGCGATCGATTTTGACATTCAGGTAGCCCGGGGGCGCGACCTGCATTGCGGCGATGCCCTCGATGGGACCGATTTCGGCGCGGATGGCTTCTGCAATCTTGAGTGGAGCGGTGCGCAGCGGCTTGGCGAACGGAAAGACAGGAATGGCGAAGTCTCCGAGCTCAACTTTCGGCGGCTGCTCGATGACCACGTTAGGCAAGGTTGCGCCCGGGTAGCGGCGGAGGAGGAACTCCATGAGGCTCTGGGCTAGACGGTGTTCGAGATGACTGTACAAGGCTTCCCTCTGAGCTGTTTAAGAAGATAGTGATTCTAGCAGAGCGCGTGGCGGAGGCTGGTTTGACGCAAGATGTACGGTTCCCTATGATGACAAAACCGTCGTTAGTCGCTGGTCGTTAGTCGTTCGCCTGGCATTTCCGCTGACAGCAGTTGGTTTTGGCCAAGGGCCAACGACTAACGACCAACGACGGTCTTCCCATGCGCATAGCCTACCTTGAATGTTTTTCCGGCATAAGCGGCGACATGTTTCTGGGCGCGCTGGTGGATGCTGGAGTTCCGGCCTCGCTGCTGGAGAAAACTGTAGCGGCGTTGAATGTGGGCGCGCGGCTGGAAATTTCGCAGGTAGTGCGCAGCGGGATTTCGGCTACGAAGGTGGATGTTTGGGTTGACGGGGAGAAGGACTTGCCGCGGGAGGAGTACTGGGAGAGGAAACGCGAACATGAACATTCACATGAGCATCAGGGGCATTCACATTCCCATCCTGGTGAGAGTTCGCGGGCAGAGCCTGCCCTGAGCCTGTCGAAGGGAGTGCCCGCGCAACACATCCACGAGCATTCTCATGGGCGGGACCTGACTGAGATTCGGAGAATCATTTCCGCGGCTACTATTTCGGGGAGCGCGAAGAAAACTGCCACCGCCATCTTCGAGGCGCTGGGGCGGGCGGAGGCGAAGATTCACAGTACTTCCATCGACAGCGTGCACTTTCATGAGGTCGGCGCGGTGGATGCGATCGTGGATATCGTATGCGCAGCCGTAGGAGCTGAGGCCCTGGGAGTGGATGAAATTATTTGTTCCTCCTTGAACGTCGGCGGCGGGACGGTGAAATGTGCGCATGGGACGTTTCCGGTGCCGGCTCCGGCGACGGTAGAGTTGTTGGCGGACGCTCCTGTGTACTCCTCGGGGATTCAAGCAGAGTTAGTCACGCCCACGGGCGCGGCGATTGTGGCCACGCTGGCCCGGCGGTTTGCGGCGTTTCCAGAAATGAAGATCGAGAAGGCAGCCTATGGCGCGGGAACGCGGGATTTTCCCGGGCATCCGAACGTGGTGCGGTTGACGGTTGGAGAGACTGCGACGACGGCTCTGGCAGCGAAAACTGCGTCAGGGACGATTACGGTGCTGGAAGCGAATCTCGACGATCTGAATCCGCAGGTCTTTGGGTACGTGATGGACCGATTGCTGGAAGAAGGCGCGCTGGATGCGTTTGGCACGCCGGTGCAGATGAAAAAGAATCGCCCGGGAATGTTGCTGACGATTTTGTGCAAGCCTGAAGATGCGAGCAAGTTGACGCAACTGATCTTTACGGAGACGACCACGCTGGGCGTGCGGCGGCGAGATGAGATGCGGCAGACTTTGGCGCGGCGGTGGGAGAGCGTTGGCACGCCGTGGGGCGAGGTGAGGATCAAGATCGCCAGCATGAATGGGACAGTCACGAACTACGCCCCGGAATATGAGGATTGCCGGCAGATCGCGGCGGAGCATCACGTGCCGCTGAAGACGGTGATGCAGGAAGCTGCGCGGGCTTATCTTGGAAATCTAAAACCTTAGACGCAGAGGGCACAGGGGTTCACAGGGTAGCGATCCAGACTTTATGAGCAGGAAGTTTTACATTACGACGCCGATTTACTACGTCAACGCGCGGCCGCACATCGGGCATGCTTACACGACCATTGCGTGCGACACGATTGCCCGGCGGCAGCGCTTGCTGGGTGCGGAAACGTTTTTTCTCACGGGCACGGACGAACACGGGCAGAAGATCGAGCGGGCGGCTGAAGCTGCGGGCAAGACTCCACAGCAGTATGCGGACGAGATTTCCGCGGAGTTCCGGCAGTTGTGGAAGCGGATGGGCATCTCGAACGACGACTTTATTCGCACCACCGAAGAGCGGCACACGAAGCGGGTGCAGGAACTTTTCCGGCGCATTCGCGATAACGGATTTATCTACAAGGGAACTTACACCGGGCAGTATTGCGTGTCGGATGAGCTTTATGTCGATGGCGCACAGCCGGGGGATCCTTGCCCTACTTGCGGGCGCATCACTGAGACAGTGAAAGAAGAGAACTATTTCTTTAAGCTGTCGGCGTTTCAGGAGAAGCTCCTGGCGCTCTATACGAATCCGGATTTCATTCGTCCGGAGGCGCGGCGGAATGAGGTGATCTCGTTTGTTCGCTCGGGGCTGCGCGATCAATCGATCAGTCGCTCGACGTTTAGCTGGGGCATCCCGGTGCCGGACGATCCCAAGCACGTAATTTACGTCTGGTTCGATGCGCTGGCCAACTACGTCACGGCGATTGGCTACGGCTCCTCACACGCCGGAGCACAAGAGGCGTTCAAGAAATTCTGGCCGGCTGACGTGCAGATGATCGGGAAGGAAATTGTCCGCTTCCATTGCGTGTACTGGCCGGCATTTCTGATGGCAGCGGGTCTGCCCGTGCCGAAGGCAATTGTGGCCCATGGGTGGCTGCTGTTTGAAGAAAGCAAGATGTCAAAGTCGCGCGGCAACATCGTGCGCACGGAAACGATTCTCGACGTGCTGGGCGCGGATGCGTTGCGTTATTTTCTGCTCCGCGAGGTCGTGTTCGGACAGGACGGATCGTTCTCTTTCGATGCGCTGGTGCAGCGGTATAACTCCGATCTGGCGAATGGGCTGGGAAATCTGGCCAGCCGCACGCTGACCATGATCAATCGGTACTTCAAGGGCGAGGTGCCGTATCCGTCGCCAGGGGCGTCGAAAAGCGCTGCGGACGATGCCATTGCCGAGGTGGCGCGAAAGACTATCCGCGAATTCGGGGTGCTGTTTGATCAGTTCCAGTTTTCGCGCGCTCTCGAAGCCGCGTGGGCGCTGGTGGCAGGGGTGGACAAATACATCGTCGAGAATGAACCGTGGGCTTTGGGCGAAAAGCAGGATGAAGACAGCCGCTCGCGTTTGGCGACCGTGCTTTACACCGCGGCGGAAGCGCTGCGGATCGCGACAGCGCTGGCCCATCCAGTGATGCCGGAGGCGACGGCGAAGATTTGGGCGCAGATGGGGTTGGGAGACATCAAGAAACTGGCTCTGAGCGAATTGGCTTGGGGACAGTTGCCTTTGGGCACGAAGCTGGGTGAAGTCCAGCCCGTGTTTCCGCGCGCCGACAAGAGTGCGATCGAAAGGATGCAGAAGATGGAAGAGGAGCAGAGGAGTACGCCGGTGGCAGAGGATCCGCCGGCGACAGGGTCGGCGGTGACTCGCGCGTCACAGTCGACTCCGGCAGCAACAGTGCCAGCGGCAGTGCCGACGCAAGTTCCCAGCGCTAACGACAAGATTTCAATCGACGACTTTGCCAAGATCGAATTGCGCGTGGGCTTGGTGAAGGTTGCTGAGAGGGTTCCCAAGGCGGACAAACTTTTGCGGCTGGAGATTGATATTGGAACCGAGGTGCGGCAGGTGCTCGCCGGGATCGCCGAAGCCTATGCTCCGGAAACGTTGATAGGGCGGAAAGTGGTGATCGTGGCCAATCTTGCACCGCGTAAATTGCGCGGGATGGAATCGAATGGAATGATCGTGGCGGCTTCGCTTGAAGACGGGAAGCCTGTGTTGGCTGGCTTTTTGGAGGATGTGCCGGTGGGGGCCAAGTTGAAGTAGGGGATGGGTCAGTTCTCCTGGAGAGGAAGTCAAGAGCCAGCCGAGCTTCGCTCGACATGGACGGGCAAGAGTGCCCGTCCCCGCACAGACTATTCCACACTATCGACATATGTTTGTTGATTCTCACGCGCATCTTGATGGCGAGCGGTTCGACTCTGATCGCGAGCAGGTGATTGGTCGGGCGCAGGAGGCTGGGGTGCAGAGCATCGTAGCCATCGGCAACGGCGACGGCCCGGCGCAGGTGGATTGCGGAATCCAATTGGCGGAGAAGTACGATTTCATCTACGCGACCCTGGGCATTCATCCGCACGAAGCAAGACTTGCTGATGAAGCCGCGTATCGCAACATGGAGCGCCTGGCGAGGCATCCCAAAGTCATCGCGTGGGGTGAGATTGGCTTGGATTATTTCTACGATCATTCGCCGCGTGACGTACAAAAAGAAGTCTTCATCCGGCAGATGGACCTAGCTGCCGCCGCGAAGCTGCCGATTGTGATTCACTGCCGTCCGTCGGACGGCAGCGACAACGCCTGGGAAGACTGTCTTGGACTGATGCGGGAGCACTGGGCGGCCATGACGTTGGGCGGAATCCTGCACTGCTTCACGGGAAACTGGCCGCAAGCGAAGCGCGCGCTCGACATGGGGTTCATGATTTCGTTCGCCGGCAACGTTACCTTTCCCAAAGCGCAGCAGATTCGCGACGCGGCGCTGGAAGTTCCGCGGGAGCGCATGCTGATTGAGACGGACTCACCCTACCTGGCTCCCGTTCCACACCGCGGCAAGCGGAACGAACCGGCCTTCGTGAAGGAGACAGCGCGGAAGCTCGGCGAACTACGAGGATTGTCGGCAGAAGAAGTCGGCCAGCAGACGACCCGCAATTTCTACAATTTTTTCAAATTGGCTGAAACCGCTGAAAGCAAAGTTTCGGCAGGTTAACCCTCCTCCCGGAGGGCGTCTTCTGGTACCCTCAAGAGTCAGATTCCATCATTTCAGAAAGAATTGAAATCCGATGCCCGAAAACACTTTTGACATCGTGAGCAAGATCGACCTGCAGGAGGTATCGAACGCTATCCAGCAGGCGCTGAAGGAAGTCCATACAAGATTCGACCTGAAGGATTCCAAGTCGAATATCGAACTGGAAAAAGACGCGATTGTGCTGCATTCTGCCGACGAGTACAAGCTAAAGGCGGTGAACGACATCCTGCAGCAGAAACTGGTCAAGCGCGGAGTCTCGTTAAAAGGCTTGACCTACGGCGCAGTGGAACCGGCGGCGGGCGGAACCGCGAAGCGCAAAGTGACGATGCAGCAAGGCATCGCCATCGAAAAGGCGCGGGAGATTGTGAAGCTGGTCAAGGATTCGAAGAAGAAGGCGCAGGCTTCGATCCAGGGAGACCTGGTACGGATCAGCAGCAAGGATCGCGACACGCTGCAGGAAGTAATCGCCCTGCTGCGGGGGCACGATTTCGGGATCGATTTGCAGTTTACGAATTACAGGACCAACTAAAGTCTTAAACACAGGCATAGGGGAGCACAGAGGTTGAGCGCGCCAGCCACGATTAACGGGAAGGAAGTTTTCGACCTGCTGCATGACGACCTTGCAGCTCTTGAGGGCGAGTTTGGGCAGGATACCGTCTCGGGTGTCCAGGCGATCACGGAGATTGGGGAGTATTTGCGGGCCGGCGGAGGCAAGCGGATTCGTCCGGCGCTGCTGTTTCTTTCTTCCAAGCTTTTCCATTACGAAGGACGTGGAGCCGTGCGGCTAGGAGTGGTGGTCGAGATCATTCACACCGCCACGCTGGTGCATGACGACATCATCGATGAGGCGAAGACGCGCCGCGGCCGGCCGGCCGCCAATACCCAGTGGGGAAATTCGAAGTGCGTGCTGGCGGGCGACTGGCTCTACATGCAGGCCTTCAAGGTGGCGGTGCAGGAGCGGAACTTCCGCATTCTCGATACGCTGATTGAACTGACGCAGCAGATGGTCGAGGGTGAACTGCTGCAGATGGAAAAACTGGGTCAGTTGATCACGCTCGAGGAGCATTTCGATCTCATCTACCGTAAGACGGCTTGCCTGTTTTCCGTGTGCATGCGGTTGGGAGCGATTCTCGGGGGAGCGACCGCCGCGCAGGAGGAGTCTCTGGGTCGGTACGGGCACGACCTCGGCATGGCCTTTCAGATCGTGGACGATGTGCTTGACCTCACCGCATCCGAAGATGTTCTGGGTAAGCCGGTGGCTAGCGATCTCCGTGAAGGCAAGGTCACCATGGCGGTGATCCACGCACTGGAGCGCTGCACGCCTCAGGAACGCGCGCAGATTGAAACCATTCTTCGCGACCGCACCTTCAACGGCGTGACCCATGCGCAAATCATGGAGACTCTACAGCGCTATGGATCGCTGGAAGCGGCGACCGCTCGTGCCGGACAATTTGCGGAGTCTGCGCGCGAAGCGATCCGCAACTTCCCGGACTCCGAAATCAAACGGGCATTGTTGTGGGCGCCCGAGTTTGTGGTAGCCAGGGAGAAGTAAGCGTTCCGCTGGCGTGGATTGAATTGAAGACTGTAATCCCAAGATTTGCAGCAACCTCTTCGTCTGTTCTGTCCACAAACAGTCAGCATATCCGAAGGCGCACCAATCCGTCTGTGACCCCGAGTACGTAAACAGCAACAGGAATCTGGCCGGCTTCCAATCAAGACAAAGGAGATATCCAATGAAGAGAGTAATGGTTTGTCTGCTGGTTCTGACTTTTGCGGTGAGCTTGACTGCTTTCGCGCAATACTCAAGCACGTCGCAGGACAAGAACATGTCGCAAACCCAGGCCGATCAGGCGAGTGCCAAGGCTCCGCTATTGACATTGAAAGGAACGGTCAAGGCCGAAGGCGACAAATACACGTTCGTCAGCGACAAGGACGGCAAGAGCTGGGAGGTGATGAACCCCGAGGAACTGAAGGGACACGACGGACATCACGTGCAGCTGAGCGCCCATGTCTATGCCGACAAGAACTCGATTCAGATCATGAGCGTCAAGATGGTGAAGGGTGACGCGATGAAAAATGATTCCATGAGCAAATAGTTTTGCCGGTTTAAGATGAGCGGGGCGGATCGATCCGTCCCGCAATTTTTTCCGCTACCGGTCTCCGCAAGGCCCCCGGCTTTGCTATATTGAACCCTTTCCTGATTTCGCTTATCCAACACTGTCATGAATTTGTTTTCTCTGATGGCGCGCCACGGATATGCCTTGACCTTTGGCCTGTTGCTGGCAGAGGCCATAGGGCTTCCCTTCCCGGCTGCGATCGCGCTGGTGGCGGCGGGAGCAGCGGTCGCGGCGCACACATTGTGGGGTCCATACGTGTTGCTGGCGGCGGTCACGGCCCTGCTGCTGGGCGACACCGTGCAGTTCTGGCTGGGACGATACATGGGCTGGCTGCTGCTGGGATTTCTGTGCCGAGTGTCGATCAATCCGGAAACCTGCATTCTGCGCTCCGCGGAGTCGTTCTATAAGCGCGGCAAAGCCACGTTGGTGATTGCGAAGTTCATCCCCGGCGTAAACACCATGGCGGCGCCACTGGCCGGAAGCATGAAGATGCGCTTCTGGCAGTTTCTGCGGCTGGATTTCGCGGGCGCCTTGACGTATGCCCTCACCTATCTCCTGGTCGGATTCCTTTCGCGCGATTTTCTGAAGGCGATCCTGCGCGGGTTTCACGCAGCTGGGCGGGCGATGGAGGGTGTGATTATCTCTGCGCTCGTGGTCTACGCCATCTACCGCGTGGTGCAATATCGCAAACACAAGATGTATCGCGTTGTGCCGCGGGTGCAGGTACAAGAATTGGCCGCGCGTCTGGCTTCGGAGGATGCTGGCCGCGTCCTAATCGTCGACGTCCGCAGCCATGGCTACTATGACTCGGGAGGGGCGCGCATCAAAGGCTCGATCCGCATCGAGCCCAACAATCTTGAGGAAGAGATCAAGAACCTGCCCAAAGACAAGGACATTTATCTGTACTGTACTTGAGCGCGCGAAGCGACCAGCGCCCGGGTGGCGCACCTACTGCGGGAAAAAGGATTCAACACGTTCGTGATCGTTGGCGGATTAACTGCCTGGCGCAAGGCGGGAGAACCAGTGGAGTCAGTTCCCCAGAACGATCTGGTGAAACTGCCGACGTTCTCTTAGCCGCAGGGATGGTATAGCATGGTCGGGCTTTGCCACAATGAGTGACCTGCCCCTCCACGATGCTCCACGCGCCAGGGGGATGAACCGCGTTTTATTCCTGCTTGGCCTTTCCGTTTTCATCAACTATATCGACCGCGCCAACCTTTCCGTCGCGGCTCCGCTGCTGCAAGACGAGCTTGGTCTCTCGCACTCGCAGCTGGGAGTTCTGCTTTCCGCCTTTTTCTGGACCTATGCCTGCATGCAGCTTCTTGCCGGCTGGCTGGTGGACCGCTTCGAGGTGAAGTGGATTCTAGGGATCGGGTTCTTTGTGTGGTCGCTGGCGACCGCGTTTACCGGGGCTCTGCACGCCTTCGCCGCGTTACTTGTTATCCGTGTGATTCTGGGCATCGGAGAGGCTGTGGCTTACCCCGCCTACGCCAAAATCTTTGCAAATCATTTCGTCGAAAGCCAGCGCGGCTTCGCCAATTCCATCGTCGGAGCGGGTCAATCTCTGGGACCTGCGCTGGGTATTCTTTTCGGCGGAACTCTGGTGGCGCAATTTGGCTGGAGACCGTTCTTCATCGTTCTCGGACTGGTCAGCCTCTTGTGGCTGCCTCCGTGGTTTCGATGGATGCCGCGCACCCGCGCCTCCGGTGTGCTGGATATGAGACGGGGTCCGGGACTTTCAGAGATTGTCCGCCACCGATCTTCGTGGGGAACGTGGATCGGCCATTTCTGCGCGAATTATTTTCTATATTTTCTGCTTACGTGGTTGCCATTCTATCTTGTGCGCGAACGGCATTTTTCCGTCGATGGCATGGCGAGGATTGGAGGATCGACGTTTCTGATGGCTGCCTTGTCTTCCCCGATCTGCGGCTGGCTTTCGGATCGCTGGATTTCAGCCGGCGCAACGCCCACGCGCGTCCGCAAGACTTTCATGGGCGTGGGAATGTTCAGCAACGGACTCTTCCTGGTTGGCTGCGCGGTGGCGCCCAACATACTCTTGGTGGTGCTGTTGCTTCTAGCTGGCGGGTCGTTTGGGTTGATCAGTTCGAACCTCAACGCGATCACGCAGACCCTTGCTGGCCCGTACGCCGTCGGACGATGGATGGGCGCTCAGAACTTCGTGGCTAACCTGGCAGGCGCGGTTGCTCCCGCGCTCACTGGATTTCTGGTTGGACGAACCGGAACTTTCTATTGGCCTTTTCTGATCACATCACTGATTGCCTGGATAGGCGCGCTCCACTGGGTCTTCGTAGTCGGTCCAGTGGAGACTGTAGTCTGGAAGATGCAACCGAAGGCGATTGCTCCTGACGTCCCCGCAGGCGTCGGAGGACCGTCGGTTCGCGTTCCGTAATACAATCTTCCCCGATGAGCCAGGAAATCGAAATCAAATTTCGCGTGGCTGACTTGCGCACACTGGCGCGCAGGTTGCGGGCGGCTGGATTTCGGGTGACGACGCCGCGGACCCATGAGATGAACACGCTATACGATTTGCCGGGCGGAGTGTTGCGTGCGCGCAAGAAGCTGCTGCGGCTTCGCAAGTACGGGTCGGAGTGGACGCTAACCCATAAGGCGAAAAAGCAGACTGAACGTCACAGCAGCCGCGAGGAGTTAGAAACAGGTGTGACCGACGGAAAGCAGATGGATTTAATTCTTCGCGCCTTGGGATACTCGCCGTCGTTCCGCTACGAAAAGTTTCGCGCCGAGTGGACTGATGGAAGGGGGCAGGTCGTGGTGGACGAGACGCCCATTGGAAACTTCTGCGAGATCGAAGGGACGCCACGGTGGATTGATGCGACGGCGAAGAAGCTGGGCGTGTCGGCGGCGGACTACATTACGAAGAACTATGCGGGATTGTTTCTGGATTGGAAGTCCGAGACAAAAAGTGGGGCTGAGGAAATGACATTCAGCGCCGTGGCGACTCGCGAGACTTCCGGCCGGCGTTCGTGGTAGAGGTGCGCCTCGCTGCGCTTGGCTAGGACGGCCGAGGCGGCCGTCCCCACATGGTTCGAAGTAACCTTACGTTACGCCCCGTGGCACTTCTTAAATTTCTTGCCGGAGCCACACGGGCAGGGATCGTTGCGACCGACTTTTTCCTGACCGCGAACGACTTGTTGAACGGGCTGCACGTCGCCGGCGCCAGCCATACGCGCCTGTTCCAGTTCACGGCGCTTGCGACGCATGAAGGCTTCTTCTAAATCGTCCGCAGAGGTTGCGACCAGACGCGGCGGGTGGCGCCCATTTCCGCCAGTTCCCTGTTGCGAAGGCACTCCCGGCTCCGGGCCATGACCGGCGGGTTCGCCTCCCGGCGGACCTGCGGCGGGGTCCGGCGGGCGTTCGATAATCTGCATCAGGTAGAGATAGCGGGCCGTGTCTTCCTGAAAGCGCTGCAGCATGGCCTCGAACATCTCGAACGATTCTTTTTTGTACTCGACCAGCGGATCGTGCTGGCCGTAGCCGCGCAGGCCGATACCTTCCTTCAGGTGGTCCATGCTGAGGAGGTGATCTTTCCACTGTGAATCGAGAACGCTGAGCATGATCATGCGCTCGTGATGGCGCATGGCCTCGGGACCGATCAGCTTCTCCTTCGCATCGTAGCGCTCTTTCAGCTTCTCGAAAATGGCGTCGCCGAGTTCCTGCCGGTTCAGCGCTTCGGGCTTCACGCCTTCCGCGATGAAATCCACGCCGAAGCGGGTGAAGACCGCGTCCTTCAGGCCTTTAATATTCCAGTCGTCGGCGTGGCCCTTGGCGGGACAGTACTCTTCCATCAGGTCACCAAGAATGGCGGAGACATAGTCTTCGAGAATCAGATCCTTCTGATCCATGCCTTCGAGCAATCGGCGGCGCAGGCCGTAGACGGCCTCGCGTTGCTTGTTCATCACGTCGTCGTATTCGAGCAGATGTTTGCGGGATTCGAAGTGCTGGCCTTCGACTGCTTTCTGCGCCGTTTCAATGCGCCGGCTGATGAGCTTCGACTCAATGGGAATGCCTTCTTCCATGCCCAGCCGCTCCAGCAGTTTCGAGACCCACTCCTTGGCGAAGATGCGCATAAGGTCATCTTCCAGCGCGAGATAGAAACGCGAAGAGCCGGGATCGCCCTGGCGGCCGGCGCGTCCGCGAAGCTGGTTGTCGATGCGGCGGGACTCGTGGCGTTCGGTGCCGAGAATGTGCAGGCCGCCGACGGCGGTGACCTCGTCGTGCTCTGTGTCAGTCTGCGCCTTGTAGCGGCTGAACGCCTCTGTCCACTTGTCCGTCGGGACGGTGTATTCGTTCCCGTTGTAGTAGAAGACGGAAATCGTGTCGTCTTCCTGCGGCCCTTCGATCTTGCCTTGAGCCACGCGCAGTTGCTGCGCGATTCCCTTTTTGACCAACTCCTGTTTGGCCATGAATTCCGGATTGCCGCCCAGTAGAATATCGGTGCCTCGGCCCGCCATGTTGGTGGCGATGGTGACCATGCCCTTGCGTCCGGCCTGAGCCACGAATTCGGCTTCGCGCTCGTGAAACTTAGCGTTCAGAACGACGTGCTGTTTGATGCCTTTCTTCTTTAACAATTCGGAGAGGCGCTCGGATTTTTCCACCGACGTAGTACCCACCAGCACGGGCTGGCCTTTGTCGGCCAACTTCTGAATTTCGTCGGCGACCGCAAAATACTTTTCTTTCTCCGTGCGAAAGACGACGTCTGGATTTTCCAGCCGCAGCATCGGCTTGTTGGTGGGAATGACCGTCACTTCAAGCTTATAAATCTTGTCAAATTCCGCGGCTTCCGTTTCCGCTGTCCCCGTCATGCCGGAGAGTTTTTTGAACATGCGGAAATAATTCTGGAAGGTGATGGTGGCAAGCGTCTGATTCTCCCGCTCGATCTTGACGCCTTCTTTGGCTTCAATGGCCTGGTGCAGGCCATCAGACCAGCGCCGGCCGGGCATCATGCGTCCGGTAAATTCGTCGACGATGATGACTTCGCCGTCTTTGATTACATACTCCACATCGCGGCGATAGAGCGCATGCGCCTTGATCGCGGTTTCGACGTGATGTTTAAGTGGCCAGTTCTCCGGGTCGGCGATGTTGCCGATGCCCAGCAGGCCTTCGACTTTCGTCCAGCCTTCGTCGGTGACGGTGATGTTGCGATGTTTTTCGTCGACCACAAAGTCGCCGGTAAGTTGCGCGGGCTCGCCGGGGGCGACCTCAAGTTCTTCGCCCTTTTCGAGCTTCGGGATGATCCGGTTGACCTTGTAATACTTGTCGGTGGATTCTTCGCTCGCGCCTGAAATGATGAGCGGCGTCCGTGCTTCGTCGATCAGGATGGAGTCGACCTCATCGACGATGGCGAAATTGTGGCCGCGCTGCACGCAATCTTTCAGGTCGAACTTCATGTTGTCGCGCAGGTAGTCGAATCCGAACTCGTTGTTGGTGCCGTAGGTGACGTCGGCGGCGTAGGCGGCGCGACGCTCCTCGTCGTCGAGATCGTGAACGATCACGCCCACCGTGAGGCCGAGGAAACGATAGAGCTTGCCCATCCATTCCGAGTCGCGCTTGGCCAGGTAGTCGTTGACCGTAACTACATGCACGCCGCGTCCGCTGAGGGCGTTGAGATAAACCGGAAGAGTCGCGACCAGGGTTTTGCCTTCGCCAGTCTTCATTTCCGAGATCATGCCCTTGTGCTGCACCATGCCGCCAATCAACTGCACGTCGAAGTGGCGCATGTTGAGCACACGGCGTCCCGCCTCGCGCACCGCGGCGAAGGCTTCCACCAGGATTTCATCCAGAACTTCCTGCAGGGCTTCGTATTGCTCTTTCTCGAACTGCTTCGAGCGATCGGGATCGTCCTCAGCTTCGGCCTCGGAGTCCGGGACCGCGCCGCCAGTGACCCGGCTCAGCCGCTCCTGAATGCGCTGCCGGAACTCGTCCGTTTTGGCGCGCAATTCTGCGTCGGTGAGCTTCTCCATCTGCGGCTCGAGGGCATTGATAGCCTCGACCCTGGGCCTCAAGCTCTTGATGACCCGCTCGTTCTTGGTCCCAAAGACCTTGCCAATCAGAGTGTTAATCAAACTGTGAAATCCTTCAGCGGGCGGGAACTGCCCCAGCGTATCTCTTTTAGCCTAGCATATTTGGATGCGGCGGACAGACAAGAGGAACAGGGAAGCAAAGTCATTTACCGCCGAGAACGCAGAGAGCGCCGAGGGAACCGGGAAGAATATTTCCTCGATTTCTCGGCGCTCTCTGCGTACTCGGCGGTGAATAGCTTTTTCGTGTATATTCCTCACGACTAATGCCCACTTTCTACGACCGTTTTGTCGAATGCGCGGAGCGTTGGCCGGACAACGTCGCGCTGGAAATCCAGCGTCACGATCGCATCGAGAGTTGTACTTATGCCGAGCTTCGCCGCATGGCCGAGTCCGTCGGGCGATGGATCACCGAAAATGGATTCGCCCGCGGATCGCGGCTGGCCATCGTGGCCGATAACCATCCGCGGTGGGTGGCAGCGTATCTGGGGATCATCGCGTCCGGATGTACCGTGGTTCCGCTCGATACTGCGCTGCACGCCGACCAGCTAGCCAAGCTGTTGAAGGACAGCGGCAGCTCTGCCCTGTTCTGTGACGCACGGCACGGACGAGCGGCGCGGGAGGCGATTGCGAGCCTGAACGTGGGGCTCGTCCTGATGGACCCGGACCGCATGGCCCAGCACTCCATCCACGAGAACTGGCTGGGAAACCTGCCTGCGATTTTCGATGGCGGCCCGGGGAAATTCCAGCCTGCGCCGACGACGGCGGACGACCTCGCTTCCCTGCTCTACACTTCGGGAACCACTGCCGACCCTAAGGGCGTGATGCTCACCCATGCCAATTTTCAGGGCGAGGTTGAAGCCGTATTCAATTGGGTCGACCTCGGCCCCAGCGACGTGTTGCTGGGTGTGCTGCCCATGTTCCACGTGCTGGCGCAGATGGCGAATCTGCTGCTGCCTCTGGTGAAAGGCTCGCGAGTGGTGTATCTGGAGACCCTGAACACGACCGAACTCCTGCGGGCTTTGCGCGAACGCAATATCACCGCCTTTGCGGTGGTGCCGCAATTTTTTTATCTGATTCACGAGCGCATCTTCCAGGAAATTGAAAAGCGAGGGGCGCTCACGCAGAAAGTGTTTAAGGGTCTGGTGGGATTCAATCGCAGGCTGCGCAAGGTGGGAATTAATGCCGGTCCGATCCTTTTCAGTAAAGTCCACGAAACCCTGGGCAAGAAGATGCGTTATCTGGTTACGGGAGGGTCGCGTTTCGATCCGGAGATTGCAAAGGACTTTTACGACCTCGGCATTGACGTGCTGCAAGCTTACGGCCTGACAGAAACGACGGCAGCGGTATTTGCGAATTCGCCGGACAACAACGTGATTGGATCGGTGGGCAAAGCCATGAAGGGCGTGGAGGGCAAGATCGTTAACGCGATAAACGACCCGCAGCTCCAGGAAGACGGCAGCCCCGCGGCGGGCGAAATTGCGTTGCGCGGCGCAGTCGTGATGAAGGGCTACTGGAACCGCCCGGATGCAACCGCGGCAGTGCTGCGCGATGGATGCTTCTACACCGGCGATCTCGGCTATTTCGACGCCAACGCTAACTTGTTCCTCACCGGCCGCAAGAAGGAAGTGATCGTGCTCAGCAACGGGAAGAATATTTATCCCGAAGAGGTTGAGGCACACTACCTGAAATCGCCGTACATCAAAGAATTGGCAGTGATGGGACTGGAAGGCAAGCCGGGGGAAGGCGGCGACCGGCTGCATGCGGTGATCGTGCCCAACTTCGATGCGCTGCGCCAGAAAAAGATTGTGAACGCAAAGGAAGTCATCCGCTTCGATATTGAAAGCCTGTCGCAGCAGATCGCTTCCACCAAACGCGTTGGCAGCTATGAGATCTGGCAGGAGGATTTGCCTCGCACCACCACCCGCAAGATCAAGCGCTTCGAAGTGGAGAAGCGCGTAAAGGCGAACCAGGCGCGGCGAGTCGACGACGATTCTGAGTTGCCTGTCGAACGGCCGTTGACCGCCGACGAGATGGCATGGCTCGATCAGGCCGATGTCCAGCGGGCGCTGAAGATTGTGCGCGAGGCAGCCCGCACGGCGCCGCCGGGCTTGCGCCCTACTCACAATCTTGAACTCGACCTGGGACTCGACTCCATGCAGCGCGTCGAGTTACTCAGCCAGATCGAAGAACAACTGGGAGGGAACGTCGAAGAGTCGCAGCTTGCCGAGACTTATACGGTGCGCGATCTGGTCGACGCTGTACTGCAAAGCGCGGCCAGCGGAGCAGGAGGCCCGGGGACCCGGACCACGTTTGCCGGGTGGAAAGCGATTCTGGCCGAAGAACCGGATCCCGCTGACGTACTTGCTCTGGTCCGTCCACAGCCCTTTAGCGCAGCATTCTGGTACATGGTTTCGCGCCTGATACAGGTGATCGCGCTCGACCGCTTTGATTTGCACGTGCGCGGAATTGAGAACCTGCCGAAGACCGGTCCGTATATCATTTCGTCGAATCACCAGAGCTATCTCGATCCGCTCATCCTGGCCAGCGTTCTCCCGCCGGAGGTGTTTGACAAAGTTTTTGCGGTGGGAACAAGCGAAATCTTCGGAAAAGGATTGATGCTGCGGCTGGCGCGTACGCTGCGGGTCGTAGTCGTGGATCCGGACGCGAATCTGATTCCCGCCATGCGCGCCGGCGCGTTCGGGCTACGGCAGGGACGACCACTCATCCTCTATCCCGAAGGCGAGCGTTCGATTGACGGCACTCCGAGAATCTTCAAAAAAGGTGCGGCCATATTGTCCATCCACATGCAGGTGCCGATTGTGCCCGTGGCGATTGAGGGATTCTACAAAGCCTGGCCTCGAGACAAATCGTTCCAGGGGTTCACGCCATTGAAGATGATGTTCGGCGAACCGATCGTTCCACCGGCGGAGAGCGAGGCCTCCGAAGCGGCTTACGAGAGACTGACTGCAGACCTAAAAGCACGCGTGGTCGAGATGTGGGAGGAACTGCGCCGTTGACTCTGTAGCGCCGACGTCCCGCCCGCTGTCCGCCAACTCGTATGCTCTCGGCCAAGAGCCGCCGAGACAGCGGCACTACTTCGCCCTCGGATGCGTCTGGTCGTACACCTGCAGCACGTGCTTCATCGAAAGCTGCGTGTAACGCTGCGTAGTCGCGAGACGTTCGTGGCCGAGTAACTCCTGAATAGCGCGCAGGTCGGCGCCTTCCTCCAGCATGTGAGTTCCGAAGGCATGGCGCAGCGTGTGCGGGTGTACGTCCGGCGAAAGGCCCTTGGCGACAGCAATTTTCTTGATGATGCGGCCGACACTGCGCGTGGTGAGCCGGCCGCCGCGCCGGTTGATCAGCAGCGCGGCGGAGCGCTTGCCGCTCTCTCCGAGAACTTTCTGGCGTTCGGGGAGGTATGCCACAAGTGCCGTTTTCACCGATTCGCCAAAGGGAACGTAGCGTTCTTTTTTCCCCTTGCCGCGGATGAGAATGGCCTCGGCACTCAGGCGAATGTCGTCGAGGTTGATTCCGGTGAGTTCTGAATTGCGTATGCCGCATCCGTAGAGCAGCTCCAGCATGAGCCGGTCGCGGTCGGGGAAAGCTGCCACTTCGGGCATCACGCCATCAATCACTGAATTCATTTCTTCAATCGTGGGTACGCGCGGAAGTTTCTTGGGAAGCTTCGGAGTGGCAACCAGCTTTGCCGGATTCTGCTCCACCACGCCTTCCCTCGCCAGCCAGCGATAGAGCGAGCGTACCGCAGCCAGAGCGCGGGCCACGGACGTTTTGCTCAAGCCCTTCTCGTAGAGTTGCGAGAGGAATCCTCGGACCGCGATGTGGTCAATCTGTTTCAAACCGCGCGAACCGGAGTAGGCGGCGAAGAGCGACAGATCACGGCTGTAAGCCTTGATGGTGTGCGGCGAGGCATTGCGTTCCCGCAGATGGCGGATGAAGTCGGCGACAGCTTTGGCGACTATGGTTTTGGCCGGCCTGTTCGCAATCATGAAAGTTCAGAACCTACCACGGAGGCACGGAGACACGAAGTAATTCATAAAAAAGATTTTCTCCGTGACTCCGTGGTGGACTCTGTTTTCGCAATCTCATCTCGCCTTCGCCCTCGGATGATGTTTCTGATACACCGTCCTGAGCCGGTCGAGAGCCAGATGCGTATAGACCTGGGTCGTGGAAATATCGGCGTGACCCAGGATGGTTTGCACAGTACGCAGATCGGCGCCGTTCTCCACCATGTGTGTGGCGCAGGAATGGCGCAGCATGTGCGGAGAAGCGGCACGTCCAGAAACCGCCGAGGCGGCCCGCACCATTTGCCAGATGCGCTGGCGCGTCAGCATGCGGCCTCCGCGGGCGATGAACAGCAGAGGTGAATTCCTGGCGGAGGCGGCGACGGTTGCCGATGTTCCCCTAGACGTCGCGCTTCGCTTCCCCGCTGCCAGCACCGGGCGTGAGTGTGCCAGATACTCCGTGAGCGCCTCTTGAGCTGATTTCCCCAGCGGCACCACACGTTCCTTGTCGCCCTTGCCCCGCACCAGCATGTATCCGGCCTCGAGCTTCAGGTCTTCTAACTTAGCGTTGACGATTTCTGAAACCCGCAGCGCGCCCGCGTAGAACACTTCCAGCATGGCGTGGTCGCGGGCGGCCAGCGCGGCTGACTCCTTCGTGTTGCGCGCCGAACTGGCATTGTGCAGGCCAAGCGGAGCGGCCAGCATCGTTTCCATTTCGTCGCGAGCCAGCGCCTTCGGAAGCACCTTCCATTGCCGTGGTGACTCGATGTTCAGCGTGGGATCATGCTCGAGTTTCTTGTCCAGCAGCAGGTAGCGGTAGAGGTGACGGAGGGCCGAAAGTTTTCGTCCCACACTGCGGCCATCCACCTGATTGGAAAAAAGCTGTTGCAGGAAATCTCGTACATCGATGCGGCGCGCAGTCAGCAAGAGGCGCTTGCGTTTTTCCAGGAATTCCGAGAACTGGCAGATGTCGGTGGTATAGGCGCTGACGGAAAGCGGCGCCAGTCCCTTCTCGATTCTCAAGTAGTCGAGGAAGCTGGAGAGCACGCGCGAATGGGCTTCCGTAGGCATGATTAGGGCATTAATAGAGTATGCGCGTTATCGGACGCTGATAAAAGTGACCAGACAGGTGCTGGAGAAACTTGCCCATGTCGTAGAGACGTAGCTGACTACGTTTGGCCCGCGCTACGCAGCAGTTCTATCGCAAACAGCGCCCCTTCCGGGGTTTCCTCATGCTTGAAATAGGCGAAGACGTCGCGCCCGGCAGCAAGATGTTCTCCGATGCGTGCGACCATGCCGCGTCGCTCATCCCCCGTGTAGTTCGGCTTGCGGAATCTATAGTAGACAAAGGCCGCTGTCACTACGTCGGGCGTGGCGCGTTCCTCGGTCTCGGCCACGCACAGGGCCGCTCCATGCGACTTCAGAAGTTCCCACGTCGAGTCTGCAAACCAGGAGTCGTTACGAAACTCAAATGCGGCCGGCAACGCACGCGGCAGGAGCGCGAGAAAATCCTTGAGCAGCGCGCCATCCGCCTTCAAATTCGGCGGCAATTGGAACAGCACAGGTCCAAGCTTGCCGGCGGCAGCCAGGGGTTCGATCGTCGCCAGGAAGCGCGGGACAAAGTCTTCGGTCCCCTTCAGTCGTTTGATGTGCGTGATCACCTGGTGCGCCTTGATGCCCAGGCGGAAGTGCGCGGGCGTTTGTTCAATCCAGTTCTGGATCGTGGTCTCTTTCACCAATTGCCGGAAAGTAAAGTTCACCTCAACCGTATTGAGCTGAGTCGCGTAATGGCTGAGAAAGCTCTTCTGCGCGAGTTTGGCGGGATAGAAGTCGGGCTTCCAGCTCGCATAGGCCCATCCAGAAGTCCCGGCAAACAGTTCAGGCATGGCGAAAGTCTCAAACGAAATTCGTAGCGGACGGGATTATACCTTGCGCCCCGGCCGGTGTGCCTGTGGTTGCTTCGTGGGTTTTTTCGAGGCGCGGCGTTGAGTGTCCTCGGGTTCGTCTTCAGCCTGAGCTGCGATTGAGACTGTTGGCTGCGCCTCTTCAACCGCAGAGGCCGCAAACTTTTTAAGATCCGGCAACTGCTGCTTCAATTCGAGCAGCGGGGCGAACAAGTCGCCCATCTTCTCCACCCGAGCAACCACTTGCTTTGCTTCGAATACCAGCAGGCTCGCATCTTTCTTTTTGAGAGCGCGTTCGACTTCCTCCCACGTCACCGGCGTCGAAGCCGTGGGATGCTCGCGCGCCCGCAACGAATACACGGCTATGGTGGTCTTGTGTTCGTCATTCTGGCTCCAATCGACGAAAACCTTCCCGGTTCGAACTTGTTTCTTCATGTCCGACACAACCATCTCGGGATGTTCATGTTCGAGTAATTGCGCCAGCGCGTGGGAAAAGGTCTTGGTCGATTCGTAGCTGGTCGGACTGTTGAGCGGAACGTAGACTTGCAGCCCCTTGGAGCCTGAGGTTTTCGGAAAGCTCTGGAGGTCAAAGTGGTCGAAGATTTCGCGCAGCCACAGCCCGACCTGGCAACATTGCACGATGTCGGCCGGCGGGCCGGGATCGAGATCGAAGACCATCATCGTGGGGCGACTGATGTCTTCGGCCAGGGAAAGCGATGGGTGCAACTCGATCGCGGCGAGGTTAGCCAGCCAGACCAGCGTAGCCAGATCGTCGGTAAGAATGTAATGAATGGTGCGGCGGTTTCTCCCACTCCAGATGGGAGCGGTCTTTACCCAGTCCGGCCGGTGCTGGGGCGCATTCTTCTCGTAGAAGAATTCTTCGTCCACGCCATTGGGATACCGCTTGCGGGTCAGCGGACGTCCCGCCAAATGGGGCACCATCGCCGGCGCAATTCGAACGTAGTAGTCGATGACCTGCCGCTTGGTAAATCCCGTGGCGGGATACAGAACCTTTTCCAGATTCGACAGCTTGAGTTGCCTTCCTTGAACCTCAACGGTCGAATCCATGGCGCGTTCGCTCCACAGGCATTGTGCCTCAAACCCTGCGCAATGCAAAATACGGCCTCCTCCACGGCATTTGCCTGAATCGGGTTAGCGACCCCGTTTGACAATCTCCCTGCCCGCCACGTAATTTCAAACTTCTGCCCTTCATATCCGTCTAAACATGGCTGTCCAAAATGTTTGTCCACGCATGTTCGTCCAGTCTCTTGGAGGTCCGATGAAATACCGCATACTCCGGCCCCTCGCTTTCGTACTGCTTCTTGCCGCGCTTGCCGCCGCCCAGGATGTCGCATCTTTTGAAAAGCGCATCACCGTAAAGAAACTGCCGAACGGCCTGACCATCCTTATCTGCGAGCGGCCGGAGGCGCCGGTCTTCTCCTTCTTCACCATGGTCGATGCGGGTTCCGCACAGGACCCCATGGGCAAGACCGGCTTAGCCCACATGTTCGAGCACATGGCCTTTAAAGGTACGGACAAGGTCGGCACCACCAACTACACAGCTGAGAAGCCGGCCCTGGAAAAGGTGGAGACTGCGTACGCCGCCTACATCGCGGAGCGCGACAAAACTGTAGGCCGCGACGAAGCAACACTGAAGCAACTGGAAAAGGCATGGAAAGATGCGATCGCCGAGGCTGACAAGTACGTCGTGCCCAACCAGTTTGGCAAGATCGTCGAGCAGAGCGGTGGTCAGGATCTCAACGCCTTCACCGATTACGACGAGACCGCCTACCACTACTCGCTACCCGCGAACCGGCTCGAACTGTGGGCGTACCTCGAGTCCGAGCGCTTTCTTCACCCCGTACTGCGCGAGTTCTACAAAGAGCGCAATGTGGTGATCGAAGAGCGCCGTCTGCGCACTGACAGCAATCCTATCGGCCGGCTGCTGGAACAGTTCGACGCTGCGGCATTCGAGGCCCATCCCTATCATCGGCCCACCGTAGGCTGGATGTCTGACTTGAACTCCTTCTCAGCCACCGACGCCAAGAAGTTTTTCGACGAATACTACGTACCCGCGAACATTGTGGTCGCGGTGGCAGGTGACGTGAAAGCTTCGCAGGTTCTGCCAATTCTGGAAAAATACTTCAGCCGCCTGCCTGCAAGCCACAAGCCCGATGAGACTACGACTACTGAGCCTCCGCAGAATTCCGAGCGCAAGGTCGTGCTGAAAGAAAAGTCGCAGCCGCTCTATCTCGAGGGGTACCACCGCCCCGACTACATGACAAAAGACGACGCCGTGTACGACGCAATCACCGATCTCATGTCGGAAGGCCGCACTTCTCGTCTTTATCGCGCGCTAGTGCGCGACAAGAAAATCGCCTCGTTCTCAGCTGGATTCAGCGGACTGCCCGGGGTCAAGTACCCGCACCTGTTCGCGTTCTATGCCTTCCCGCTTCCGGGGCACACCACGCAGGAAGTGGGCGACGCGATCCATGCGGAAATCGAGCGGCTGAAGAAGGAAGACATCAGCGACGATGAGTTGAAGATGATCAAGACCCGCACCAAAGCCAACCTGATTCGCGGCCTGGCGGAGAATGAGGGTTTGGCGACCCAGTTGGCCACTTACCAGACACGTTATGGCGACTGGCGCGAATTGTTCCGCTCGGTCGACCGCATCGACAAAGTGACGAAGGCGGATATCCGGCGCATTGCCAACGAAACTTTCAACGATACCAACCGCACCGTGGGCGTGATCGAAACCGCGGCGGGCGCTGGACAAGGCGGTGATCAAGGTCCGTCCAACCAGGGTCCGTCGGATCAGGGAGGTGCGCAGTGAACTCGAAGCGAATCGCTCTTTCGATGATTGTCCTGGCCGCCGCGATGTTTGTGCCGCCCCCAAGGGGCGTCGCACAAGCCACGAACTGGCAGCAGATCCCAATCCCGCCTCTTCCCGCGTTCAAACCGCAGCAACCCAAGCGCATCGAACTCTCGAACGGCATGGTGATCTTTCTGCAAGAGGATCATGAACTGCCCCTGATCAGCGGCTCAGCGCGCGTCCGCGGCGGCTCGCGCAATGAACCGGCCAGCAAAGTTGGGCTCGTGGACATTTTCGGTGAAGTCTGGCGCACCGGCGGAACTAAGACTCAAACCGGCGATCAACTCGACGATTTTCTCGAAGTGCGGGCCGCAAAAGTAGAAACCGGCGGCGGTCCCGATTCGACCAGCGTCAGCCTGTCCTGCCTCAAAGGCGACTTCGACGATGTGTTCAAAGTCTTCGTCGACCTGCTGCGCAATCCCGAATTCCGTGCCGACAAGCTTGACCTCGCGCAGAAGCAAGCCGACGACGGCATCTCGCGGCGCAATGATGAGATCGGCGGGATTGCGGCACGCGAATCCACCAAGCTGGCTTACGGGGCCGACAATCCCTATGCTCGTGAGCCCGAGTATTCCACCATCGCAGCCATCACCCGCCAGGATTTGCTCGACTGGCACAAGAGCTACATTCACCCCAATCGCATCATCCTGGGCGTGAGTGGTGATTTCGATGCCGGAGTAATGGAAGCCAAGCTGCGCACCGCGTTTGAGTCATGGCCGAAAGGCACTGATCTGCGCAAGGATGACATTCAATACCAGCCCGCCAAGCCCGGCTACTACCTCATCCCCAAGGAAGATGTGAATCAGAGCAACATCCGCATGGTGACGCTGGGCACCACGCGCAATAATCCCGACTACTACGCCATTGCAGTGTTCAACGAGGCGTTTGGCGGCGGATTCTCTTCGCGGCTGTTCAACGACATCCGCACCAAACGCGGCCTGGCTTACCACGTGGGCGGCGGCATCGGCACCAATTTCGGGCATCCTGGCATTCTGCAATTCGTCATGGGCACGAAGAGCCAGAGCACGATCGAGTCAATCCAGGCGCTCGATGAAGACATCGACAATCTGGCCAAACAACCCATCACCGACGACGAGATCAAACAGGCTAAGGACGCCATCCTGAACGCCTTCATCTTCCGTCTCGATTCTCCCGACAAAGTTCTCGCCGAGCGCCTGACCTACGAATTCTATGGATACCCCGCGGACTGGCTCGACAAGTATCCGGCAGAGATTCAGAAGGTAACCTCTACCGACGTGAATCGCGTGGCGGCGAAGTATGTACATCGCGACCAACTCGCGGTGCTGGTGGTCGGCAACACGAAAGAGTTCGACAAGCCTCTCTCGTCTCTCGGACCTGTGAAGGAAATCGATATCACCATTCCGCCTCCGCCGGGCGCCAAGGAAGAGGAGGGCGCGAAACCCACAGCTTCGAACGAAGAAGGCAAGGCACTAGCTGCAAAAGTGGTTGCGGCGCTGGGCGGCGAGGCCAGACTGGCGACAGTCAAAGCGTTGAAGGAAAAGCTGACCATCACCCAGAAGACGCCGCAGGGCGACTTCCCCATGCAAGTGGAAACCGTCATCGTTTTCCCCGATCATCTGCACGCGGAAATGCAGACTCCGGGCGGAGTCATGAACATCGTGGTGACACCCGATGCCGCCTTCATGGCCGTTCCTGGCCAAGGCATGCGCGACTTCCCTGCCTCCCAAAAGGCGGAAACGCTGGAGCAGATCAAGCGCGATCCCATCTTCATCGCTTCGCACTGGAAGGATCCCAACGTGTTTTTCCGGGCCGGGGGAACCGAGAAGGTCGGCGACACAGACACCCGCATTGTGGACGTGAATGCCGCCGGTACGGCGATCCGGTGGTTCGTCGACCCGCAGAGCGGTCACATTTTGAAAGAGACTTATATGACGCTGAGCCAGGGCGGGCCGGTGCAGGGTGAGACCGACATGGACAACTGGAAGCCGGTAAGCGGCCTAAGCCTTCCGCTACTGCGCCACAACAAGCAGAACGGTGAGGATTCGAGTATGGCGGAATACACGGCGTTGGAACTCAATCCCGCGGTCGACCCCAAGTTGTTCGAGAAGCCGGCAGAAAAACCGGCCGCCCAACCCTGAAGGCAATTAGATGATAAACATCTACTACAGAGAAATTTCTGCTCAGTGTGCCGTCTGATTTGCGGGTGCGGGAGTCGCGACGGGAGTTGCAGTCGTGGA
>Ga0210404_10000362_pt1 | contig 25369 bp, 27 predicted proteins | sample IncBWH28MmetaG_FD_155455 | JGI IMG/M metagenome (GOLD analysis project Ga0210404, IMG submission 155455) | Forest soil microbial communities from Barre Woods Harvard Forest LTER site, Petersham, Massachusetts, United States - Inc-BW-H-28-M | ecosystem: Environmental > Terrestrial > Soil >... | reverse complement strand
CGCGGAATCACAACAACCTACAGCTTATGATCCTCTTCGGCGTTTGAGTTCCGCCCTTACAGGCGGATCGTCGAACTACCCACAATGGGGTATCTCCGAGACGTACGATCGGTACGGGAACCGCTTGACGCAGATTGTTACTGCGGGATCGGCCCCTCCCTTTTCGGATAGTTTTACAAACAATAATCAACCGAGTGGATATACCTACGACGCGAGCGGAAACCTTATCGTTGAGCCTCTCTCGCAGGCGAACGACTATACATATGATGCCGAAAATCGCATGACTGGGTTTTCGGGTAGCGGAGGGAACGCTACATACGCGTATGACGACAACGACCATCGCATTCAGATGACCATTCAGGGCGGAACAACAACTGTGTATATCTACTCCGAAGACAAAGTTATCGCGGAGTATGACAACGGCGCTGTGCCCAGTTCACCGTCGCGGGAATACATCTATTCCGGCGGAGGACCGGACTCCAGTCTTGGCCCCCAGCTCGTCGCTAAAATCGAGAACGGAACAACCCAATATTATCACCAAGATCATCTTTCAACCCGAGTTATCACTGACGGAACGACGGGTAGCCCAACGTACGGTCAGGTCATCGGCCAACAAGGCCATTTCCCTTTTGGAGAAACATGGTACACGTCCGGTACGACGACAAAGTGGCTGTTCACGACTTATGAACGCGACCAACAGAGCGGTAATAACAGCGGTCTCGATTATGCACTCGCTCGCTTCTACGACAGTCGGGTAGCGAGCTTCTGCTCGGCTGATCCCGTAGAGGGGTCGCCGGACGATCCGCAGTCATGGAATCGCTATGCATATGCCCGTAATGATCCTGTCAATGCGACGGACCCTAGCGGGAAGTTCTTGCCTTTCCTGATCGCGCTGTTCGCCTTACTGGAACACCTTGTCGTTGGAGTTGCTGCGACGCTCGCAGAAGTCGGCGGGGCAGTGGGTCAGGTGCTGGATAACACGATCGTTATAACGTGGGGCTCTGGGACTGTGGGCGGTGCTACAGTGACGGGCGCCAACGGCCTCCCAGCCCTAACTGCCACGACTGGCGCCCTAAGTTTCAATGTCGGCGGGACACTCGCCCTTAGTGCCGCCGACGGCCTTGCTGCCGGCCTTGCCGTAGGCGGCGCTGGTCAGGCGCAAAGTGGTCCGCAAAAACCCGTGAAGAAGGATTGCCCGCCGGTTCCTACTCATCCGCCGGGGGTTAGTGTCGATGACAACATTCGCTGGGCTGAGGGTCCGCCTCCCGATACTACGAATCCTGACGCACTGGCGGCAGAATACCAAGGGCACGTCACACAATGGTTCGACAGAATCTGTTGCCAAAATTCACAGTGGAACTACAAAGGGGGGGGACAGAGCCAGTACGATGCCTTTGGAAACTTCAATTTCGGAGCCACAGGTTCGGCGATCGGGATTCCAGCGAATGTCTTGTTGCGTGGCGCCGGTTTGGTTAAGTGGCTTAAGCTTCGTCCTGACAAGTTTGGAAAGCCACTGGGGAAATTCCCGTATGGGAACCAGCCCGAGAAACAAAAAGCGATCCAGGACGGGATTCGCTACTACCAGAACAACTGCATGCAAGGCGGATGATTCAGTGACGGCAATCTTCCCGACGTTACCTACTCGACTAAGAATTGGACTGAAGCTGAGTCCGTGCCTCATTTGTCTTGGCATTCTGATTTTGCAGACGACGGTCGGATGCGGCGGAATGCCGTCGGATGTGGTGTTGAGGGATCGGTTTCTGGCGAAGCAGAGTGAATACGATCGACTCGTGAAGATGTCGAACGAGGATTCCCGCGTTGTTGTCATTAGGGATAACCTCACCTATCTAGATACGGACGCGTCGTGGCCACGAAAGGATATCGGTTTTTCGGAAGAACGATGGAATGAATACAAGCGGCTGTTTCGTGAACTGGGAATCGAAGGTGGTATCTCACGGCATACAGATTTACCTCATGCAGTTTTTGTTGAGTCGTACGGGAGCGGAGGGGCGCTCGCGAGCTCGAATAAGGGCTATGTATATTCTCAAACTCCTCTCTCGCCATTGGTTCAATCTCTGGATTCGTTGCCACGAGATTTTGGTTCGTCGGGGCATGCTATCGCCTTCGCGCCGCTGGCGAAGGACTGGTATCTCTATCGAGAAGAGTATTAGAAGGTTGCGTCTAACCCGGTTTTATCGTTGTCGATCTGAGCCGCAGAATTCGATAGTCCGCAGGCTGTTCCCTACGGAAACGCCTTGATGCCGAGGCATCCCCGATGCAATCTGCCATAGGCCTTGGTCATGGCGGACATGTTTTTCTGGATTGGACGCTCCCTTCTGCCACATCGCGAATTGCTGAAATCCTGATAAACTCCGCGACTTTTTCGGTATATGGTTCGCGCGTTGACCAAGACCTACGCACCACTTGTGGAACCTTTCCGTACCGGATTCTTGTAGCGGTACCTGTTTATTTGCTCTTTTGCCTGTATTGACTGATTTTCTTAAGTGAAGGCAGGTCAATAGGAAGGCAACTTAGAGGGATTAGGTAGTAAGGTCTAGCCTACCTTGACACTGTGGAGGTCTGCGGTTCGAGCCCAATGGATGCTCGACGCCTTTGTTTGCCGTTCCGCCGTTCCGGTCTCAACCCCGTTTTCTAAACGGCTCTGCGGAACGCGTGCAAGGCCGTGGCCGCACTCACCCCACACTTCTTGCCTACGGCCTGCCACGATGCCCCTTCAGCCCGCAAGCGTCTGATCTCTGCCGCATCGATGCCGGCGCGAGGTCTGCCTAGCCGTTTGCCCTTTGCGCGGGCGTTCCGCAGGCCCGCTTTCACCCTTTCCACAATTAGACTGCGTTCCAGCTCCGCCACTGCGCCTAACACCGTGAAAACCATCTTGCCGGTCGGCGTTGAAGTGTCGATTTGCTCGCTCAGACTGACAAAAGCTATTCCCAGTGCGTTGAATGTTTCGAGCGCTCGCAACAGGTGAGATACGCTTCGCGCGAATCTGTCGAATCGCCAAACGACAACAGCATCAAATCGGCGCTTGTGTGCGTCACTCACCAGCCGGTTTAGCTCCGGACGCTTTTCCTTTGCCCCGGAGATGCCTGCGTCCACGTATTCCCGCGTGACGGTCCAGCCGCGCCGCTGACAGTACTCACGCAGCTCACGAAGCTGCGTCTCCGGGTCCTGACCGTTCAAGGTGCTGACCCGTGCGTACACACAGGTTTTCACTGTTGCGCTTCCTTCTGTAGACCGCCGAAAGCCTGCTGGACACGCGCTAGCTTTCGCTGCATTGAACGAGATGTGGCGGCTTCGCGCATGACCGTAATGATTTTCTCCGCTTCCTTAGGCCAGTGCTCCGCCAACGCCGCAGCAACCGCAACAGCGGATTTGGGTATTCCAACCTTGGGCGACTTTTCTGCCTTCTGCTGCTTTGCTGATTTCTTCTCCATGATCCTTCTCCTAGGGCTTGCCCCAGAAACGGGTGCAGCCGTGTACGGCGCGATCAATATGCGTGGAGCTGAGTACACGGCGAAAGGAAAATCTGGGTGAGAGGCCGGGTTAGGCTCCTAAACTATGCCCCCTAGATCACCCCTGCAGCGAGTTTGCAGCCTCGTAGCGTGGCGTTAGGCCGTTTTACGGGGATAAACCCCCTTGCACTAGGCATCAAGCCGAAATCCAGCCTGCGATGTCAGGGTAGAACCGGCGATTTTACGTTTGGACACTGCATCTCTCTCAGAGAACGGAATTCACAGACCAGGTCCTATAACAATGGGGTGTAATGTAAATACCGTGTAGGTAGATGAATGGGTAGAGTAGGTATCGTTAAGAGGTGAACGTAGAACCTCCATGCAGGAACAGAACAGAAGACATCAACAGCTCTCACTCCACAGCACTTCAGCACTTCATCAATCAATGTTCTTCAGAACTCACTACGCGGGACAGAATCTCATCAGGACACTCTCAATCTCAGTGTCTTTGTAACAGCAATACTTCTTCATGTTCCGGATCACTATTTCATACTACTAGTGCTTATCACTACTCTAGATTATATACGCTAGGACCTATTGTTATAGGCTGAGGAACGCTACGGTGTCCTCAAATCCAGATTCTTGAAGCCTGGAGCAGAGTTCAAACGTAAAATTCATGCTCTGAAGAGACTTGGTTTCTGGTCCACTCGGGTAAATTGGCAGAGTTCATGTTCTGGCGCCCCATTCGCATTTGAAGTCTGCCTGTGACAGGAGATCGAATATGGAGCCGGAGCTGCAGAGTGGATATTCGCATTCTCGGAAGGTCAAGAGGTTTCCGCGGCTGACGATGGGGAAGCAAGCTGCGGCCTTCGCACACTTGCTCTGGACACCGCCTGAAATTCAAGGTCGGATTAGACGGAAGTCACCGGCTATGCGATTCATCTTCACCGTTCCGATCCGATCAGAATTCAGGGCCTCCTACGGGACTGCGTATCGGATACTCTTTGGGCACTTCGACTGGGAAAAGGCCTTCGAGAAAGCGTACCGAGAGAGTAGCTACGGAAACAAACAGATGTCGGCCTATATTTCTCTGGGCCTGCGTGCTTTGTTCATCCAAGCTCTCAAAATCTGGCTCGCAGAACCTGGTCAATGGGGCCCGGAATACGAGGAGTTCACCTCAGTTGCATTGGCTGAATTTGGCGCAGGCTCCCGGAGCAAGACGGGCCCCCCAACAAACGCGAACTTTGCAGTGTGGGCGGTCCAGCGGCTCGATCGGCTCGGTCCGCAGCTGGCAGACTTGCGCCGAGATTTTAAGAAGCAGGCTCATGTGGCAAGTAAAAAGGAATTGGTGACGGCTATCGAGACCGTGGCCCCGTGGTCCACAGTGAAGAAAGCCCTGGAGAGCATATTGGCTGAACAGAAAAGCATCGAGCCGCGCCAGTTATTTCTCAGCTCTAGAATGTCCAACCAAAAGGTCGCTTCCGCAATCGTTCAAGTTGAACTTCTGCAGAAAGGCTGCGACTTCCGCAGCGTTTCGTTCCGAACCTATCTGCGTTTCGGCAAAGATATCCTCCAGATGCTGTCCGATTCCCCGGATACCAGGCCCCCTGAAAGACCTCAGCACCGGTAGGGTTCGTACTAACCCCCCGGCTGACACTCATTTGCGAATCAACGAGACTCATCGAAGCTGAAACAATTTGTAACTCGGCGGAGATGACATCGTGCCCTGCGACAAATTAGTCCTACTGAGTCGTAGAATTCGATCACGCTTCCTGAAACTTGCTGAGCAGCATGGGAGGGAAACAGGCGGGTACTCGAGTTTCACCGATTTAAGAGAGACGGAAGTTGGCCTGCCCGTTCGACTGTATTGCGGTGGATTTTACAACGGCGTCAACAAGATCCAACTCGATCGTGAGGTGGCGCACCTGGGTCTCAAGCGGACGCAGGAGATAGTACAAGCGATCTGCGGTGACGACCCATTCATCCGAATTTCGAGAATCGATTGGTGCCTCGACCTCGCAGGCCTGTCGGTTACCGATTTCGCGCTCTACACCCGCCTAGAACGTGCGCAGAATTTCTCCCTGCACAAATCGCGGGAGGGAGCGACATTTTATCTGAGATTTTCAAAGCACCATAAGGTTCTGGTCTATGACCGATTAGCGCGCCTCCGCATGACCCGCAGTCCTCTGGTTCAGTTTTACAAACCAAGCGATCGATTGACTCGCCTTGAAATCCAATTGCAGGGAAGGGGAGTTCCCATTCGGAATTTTCGGGAAATCGACCGCTTCGGCAAAGACAGTCTTCTTCGAGGCCTCTCTTTCTGGAAACTGGCAAGCAAGCGGAAGGGTTTGACGAATGTTGAGTCTCTGGCGGCCGAGGGACTCTTACACAAGATCGAGGCCTATGGGCTTCAGGGCGCAGCAAAGATGTACACGTCACAGGCGTGGGCCTATTTGAGTAAGAAATTGCTCATGCCCATGCCCGAGACGTCGTTCCCAAACCTCGATCGATTGATGCGGAAAAGCATTCGCGATTGGCTTGACAATCGCGTTCGATTCCCGCGGCTCGAGAAGGGCTGATCCATGGGAAACGATAAAACTAGACCAAAGGCACCCTCGAGTGGTGCGCGGGGAGAAGCTGTGCCGCCTGCTACCTTGACATCATTGCCCTCGGCATTGGAGCGGCACTTTTCAGTCGCGGAGGTGGCTGCTCTGTGGAACCTCAGTGAGGACGCAGTCCGCGACATATTTCGGCATGAGGAGGGTGTTCTTGCGATTGGCACAGTCAGTGCACGAGGAAAGCGTCGATACATAACACTACGAATTCCACAGTCGGTTCTAGAGCGAGTATATCTTAAGAAAGTCCTTTCTAATCAATACATTAAGAGTTAACTTTGGGGCCCTTATGTTGGGGATTTTTCGACGGCATCAAAAGCGCTGCGCCCACCGCCAGGAGGGACGCCAGTACCGTCGCTGCCATTGTCCCGTTTGGGTGGATGGGAGGCTCAACGGCGTGGAGATTCACAAGTCACTGCGTACCCGTGACTGGCAGAAAGCCCAAGGGATTGTCCGGGCATGGGAAGCCGACGGAGAGCATGAACCGGAACACACCACATCTGAATCTGTCACGGTCGAGCAAGCTTGGCGAAGTTTCCTTGCCGATCTAGAAGCGCGTAATCTTCGGGCGTCCACGCTTCGCAAATACCGCCTCCTTCACCGCCGGATGCAGGAATTTGCTGAGCGTCATGGGATTAGGCCCGTGAAGGAGCTTGACCTGAATACGCTCAGAGAATTCAGAGCCGAGTGGAAGGACGGTCCGCTATCGAGCGGCAAGAAGCTTGAGCGCTTACGGGCCTTCTTTCGTTTTGCTCAGGAAAGCAAATGGATCCAGGATAATCCTGCGTCTAAGCTGAAAACTCCTAAACATAATCAACGCCCGACTCTTCCGTTCACACAAGACGAGATGATTCGGGTGTTGGCGGCGCTACCTTCGTATTTGGAGAAGGCGTCGTCGCGCGGGAAAGAAAGCGCACATCGTTTACGTACGCTTGTTCTTCTCTTGCGGTATAGCGGAATGAGAATCGGGGATGTCGTGAAACTCAGCTGCGATAAGGTCAGGGGACGGAAACTCTTCATGTACACTCAGAAATCAGGTGTTCCCGTCTATTCGGTGTTGCCCGACTTCGTTGCCTCTGTGATCGAGGCTACGCCGCACATAACCCCTACGCACTTTTTCTGGAATGGGACTGACAATTTGGATTGTGTCGTTGGTAGCTGGCAGAAACGCCTGCGCAAACTCTTTCAAATCGCAAAGATACCTGATGGGCATGCACACAGATTCCGCGATACCTTTGCGACCGAACTACTGTTGGCTGGCGTCCCCATTGAGCGCGTCGCCATCCTACTTGGGCATCAAAGTGTTCGAGTGACTGAGAAATACTACGCGGCATGGACCGACGCCAGGCAACGTCAAGTCGAGGCTGATTTGGAGCGAGCATGGGAGCGCGATCCAATCGTACTTATGCCAACGAAGGGTACGCAGAAGTTACGCGGCGAAACCGAGGTTGTTAACTGACTGAAAGCAAAAGGGCAAAGTTGGAGGCGCGGGTGGGAATCGAACCCACGAATGAAGGTTTTGCAGACCTCTCCCTTCCCACTTGGGTACCGCGCCTCGGAGGCACAGTATAGCGAAACGTCCGCTTGGTTTCAGCCCGTGCGGGCTCTAGTTCGCTGCGGTATCGCTCTTCACGTGACTTGGCCGCGAGCCGACCGATCCAAAAGAGATCCAGACTTCGCGTTCCGACCCGCCTTCGGCCGGAAATGCTAAATCGCCGGGAGGTTGAGCGTAGCTCGCTTCCTTCGTCAGGGTCGTCAGGGCAGGCAGGATGACAATGCAAACGCGTTCGCGCTAGAGTGGTACGAGCAGCCTCGAAAAACGGAAAGGTCAGCGGCGAATGCTTGCAAATCCCATCCTGTGGCTTGCGGCCGGCGCGATCGGCATCGTGGTCGGGGCGCTGATGCTGCGCGCGGCAGGGCGACGGTCGGAAGCGCAGCTTTCGGCGGTGCGCCAGGAGATGCAGAACTCGCTCGCGGCGCAGCTCCAGGCCGTCGCGGGCCAGCTTAACCACTTGATGCAATCCGTAACCCAGCAGCTGGGCCAGGTCCGCCAGGAACTGCAAACCGGCGTGGCCTCGTCCGGCCAGCTGGCCACCGAAGCACAGCGCGAAGTCTCGAAGCAGCTAAAATCCTCGACCGACGCGCTGCTTCAAATGACCCAGAAGGTCGGCGAGATGCAGCAGACCAGCCGCGATCTTTCGAGCGCCACGCAGACACTGCAATCCGTGCTCGGAGGCGCGAAAACGCGCGGGTCGTTGGGCGAAATCGCGCTCGAATCACTGCTGGCCGACTCGCTCCCGCAGTCTGCGTACACGACGCAGTATCGATTCGTTTCCACCGGCGCGATCGTCGACGCGGTGGTGCGCCATGGCGACCACCTGCTTTGCGTTGACTCGAAATTCCCGCTTGAGTCTTACCGCCGTCTCTCGGATGAAGGCGATGACGCGCGCCGCGATTTTTGCACTGCCGTCCGCAAGCACGCCGACGCGATCGCCGACAAGTACATCCTTCCGGATGAGCGTACGCTCGAATACGCGCTGATGTTCGTCCCGTCGGAAAGCATCTATTACGAGCTGCTGATGAGTACGGACACCAAGCACGGGCGGTTGGAGGAGTACTGCCGCGCGAAACGCGTCCTGCCCGTTTCTCCGAACACCTTCTTCGCGATTTTGAGCGCCGTAGCCATCAGCCTGCAGGGCCAGCAGATCGAGGAAAATGCCAAACACCTGCTGGCGAATCTGGCGGGCGTCATGCGCCAGATTGAAGGCTTCGCGGAAACATACGAACGGCTCGGCACGCATCTCCGCAATGCGCAGAGAAATTACGAAGAAGCCGACGGCAAATTGAACCGCGCGCGCAATTCGCTGGACCAAATGGCGCAGGGCGCGCCGCCGGATTCGGAGCCCAAGGCACTCGAGAGCGCCACGACTGAGTAGACCGTCGCGCCGCGCGTTTCGGTCAGCCCGCTGTCCACTAGAGCGATTCCCAAGCCGCGTTCAGCAGCGTCCGACAATCGCCCGCAAGGGTCTGCATCATCAGATCGCCGACTTGCGCACGCACGATGGCCACGTCGCGCGGGTGGCGCGCGATCCGCTTCGCATATCCGCGGATGTCGCTCCGCGAATCTTCTCTGGCGAGCTGCGCCGCCGCAAGCAAGTATCGCTGCGCGATGGCCACATCCGGCGCGGGAATCAGCCGCGCGCGGAAGGAATAATCCCCCGCGCGGATCGCCTGCACGTCGAGTGACGCTTCGTTTTGCGGACCGCCGCGCGTAACCACCTCCTGCGAATCGCCGCGCAGGAATTTCAGAACGCCCGGAGTTACATTGTCGACCACCAAAGCGAGCTTCTGTTCCGATCCGCGCACGAGCACGTCCAACCGCGATTTTTTCCCGGGCAGGAGCGCAGGCTGCGGCGCGTCGAATTCCAGCGCCACCAGCGTGGCCTTCACGGTTGCGTGCGTTCCCGGCGCGTCGATGGAAATGGCCGCCGGTCCGGGCGTGGCCTTCGAACTCGGCAGCGCCACGAGACATTGGGGCGAAGCCGCAATCACCAGCGCCGCTTCGCCACGGATCGACACGCTGTCGGCGTCCGCATCGCCGCGCAGACCCTCCGTGCAAACCCAAAACCGGTCGTGCAGCGAAATCACCGGCGGCGCGGTGGTTTCGTTCGGCTCGCTCGAGCCCGCCGCCGGATCGATCAGCGCCGCGACCGACGCGCCCGACCCTTTCACCAGCAAATAGTCGCCAGTCGCCGGCACGCTGAACGTGGCGCGGCCGGTGTGGTCGGTCGTTAGCGTCTGGCCGTCATTCAGCGTGACCGTCACCCCCGCAGCGAGCTTGCCGTCGACGCCAAAAACCGCCAGCGTGGCCGGATGACCCGCCATCACGCGCGGCGGGAGGACGATGGTGACTGTCCAAGTGGTCGAGGGATTTGCCTGTGCCTGGGTTTGGCTTTGTGTTTGCGCGAGCACCGGCGCCACACACGCAACCAGCGCGATCCAAAGCAGGCCCGCCATCAAATACGCTCGCGAATGGGAGGTGTTCATGCTGGCTGGCGGCCGGAAATTATTCGTCCAAGCGCACAACGAAGGTAGTCAATTGCTCGTTCGCGCGCAACTGCTCGGCCAGCTGCTGCGCGGCATCCTGGCTGGGCAGCCGGCCCACGCGCACGCGATAGAAAAGTCCGTTCGGCGAATCGTACTGCACGACGCTCACATTCGGATAACGCCCGGCCAATTGCACGCGGAATCGCTCCGCATTATCCTGCGACTGGAACGCCCCTACTTGTACGCTGAAAAATCCGATCTGCGGATTCGCCCCGCTCACCATTTCCAGCCGCACTGGCGCGGTGCCCGGCCCGACCATGTCGATTGCCTGCGCCGCGGAATAGGAAAGATCGATCACCCGATTGGCGACGAACGGTCCGCGGTCGGTGATGCGCACTTCGGTCTGCTTTCCATTGTGCAGATTCGTGACGCGCACGACCGCGTTGAACGGCAGGGTGCGATGCGCCGCGGTGAACGCATGCATATCGTAGATTTCGCCGTTCGATGTGCGCCGCCCGTTGAACGGATCTCCATACCACGAAGCCACACCCTGTTCGACGTATTCGCCGGGAACGGCCGGCTGGCGTTCGACCGCGGGAGGAGCGCCCGACGGCTGCGAGGGCGCAGGCGCTTGCGAAGGAGGATATGGCACGGGCGGATTCGAAGTTTGGGTCCGGTGCGCGCAGCCCGCCGCCGAAATCGCCACCGCGCACAGCAGCGCGGACGCCAGCGGCGCGAGAACCGCGCCTCCCGGCCGCTTGGCACGCCCACTGATCTTGAAGCGGCGCTCCGTTGGAAACTCGGAGACCTTCACGCGGCTTCCTGATTCACTCGTTTGCTCTCAACTTCTGTATTATAGGAATGCTCCAACGTTACCGCAAGGAACCCAATTGGTTCTTTCACCGCGCGCCCGCTGGAAAATCGAGCGGTTCTTCAAGAAGCTGGGCGGATCGGCCTCCGGCGAACGCGAACAGCCGCGCCCGCAGCTATGTCCTTCGTGCCGCACGCTCGTCGGCGCGGGCCAGACGCGCTGCCATAACTGCGGCGCGAACATGCGATTCGGAATGGCTGCCGCCAGCCGCTCGCTCGGCCGTTTCATGCCGGCCACGTCGCCCGTCACCTATACGATCCTCACGCTGAGCTGCCTGCTGTTTTTCGTCAGTCTGCTGAAGACCATGAGTGAGAACGGTTTTCAAGAAGGCAGCGGCGGTTGGTTGGGCTTGTTCAATTTCGGCGGGATCAGCGGCGACGTGCTGAAGCGCCTTGGAGCGTCCTTGCCTCTGGCCGGCTACCCGACTGACCTGGCGCAGCCCTGGCGCCTGGTGACCGCGATATTTCTCCACGGCAGCATTCTGCACATTCTTTTCAACATGTGGGTGCTGATGGATATCGGTCCGCAGATCGAGGAGCTTTACGGCTCCGCAAGGTATCTGTTTATTTATGTCGCGACCGGAATCGGCGGATACATTCTCAGCAGTGCCATGTTGCACTTCAGCGTGGGCGGCTCGGGCGCGCTGCTCGGCTTGATTGGCCTGCTTTTCGCGATGACCACGGGCCGGCGCGCGGCGGGAATGCAGATGCTGCGCCAGCAGCTGATCCGCTGGCTGATTTACATTGCCATCTTGGGCATCATGATGCCCGGCATCGACAACTGGGCCCACGCGGGCGGATTCGTCACCGGCTTCCTGCTCGGCAAAATCATGACCGACCGACCGCCAGCCACACCGCAGGAAACTCGCCTGGCCTACGCCCTCGGCTGGATCGCGGGTCTGGCCATCGTGGCCAGCTTTGCCATGGCTTTCTGGAACGCCGCGCGCGGTCACATCTGATCGCGGGCTTTGGCCCCGGAACCTGGCCGCCTATTGACCCGCGGCCAACTGCCGCGACACCGCAATGCTGTAGTGCAAACCGGAAATCACCACCAGACAAGCGACAATGTACGAACAGACATCGCGCGCCATCGACAGGCTCTGCCGGTTCCACGCCGCCATCACCAGCACCAGAATGATCAGGAAAATTTCGACGGCCGTGGTCAGCTTGCCCCAGATGCTCGGCGGAAACGGCCGGTAACCGACCGTAATCAGAATCACGGCGCAGGCCACCAGCAGCAGCAGGTCGCGCCCCAACACCAGAATCGCCAGCCACCATCCGATCCGCGCCTTCAGCGCCAGCACCAGATAGGACGTCGACATCAGCAGCTTGTCCGCGATTGGATCGAGATAGGCGCCCAGCGCCGTTTTCTGGTCGAGCGACCGCGCCAGGTAACCGTCCAGCGCATCGGTCAAGCCGCTGATTACCAGGATCGCCAGAGCCGCGAAATAACGGTCGTATTCGATGGCGATGATGAAAAACGGCAAGAACGCCAGACGCAGCAGAGTCAGCTCGTTCGGGACCGTGAAAATCCGGCTTCGCATTTTCTTCAGGCTTTCCCACGCGGTCTACGGGGACCGCCCGTCAGGCAAATTGCGCGAGATATTCTCCCAGCGAACGTCCCACTTTTTTCTCGAACGCCGCGGAAAGCGGCGGAATCGACCCGCGCGCCTCGTCGAGCGCCACGCGCTCGATCCGCACCATCGGGAAAAACAGTGTCGGCAGCCCGATCGGGTCGTGCTCCGGATGCAGCACCTGGCTCACGAAATCGTCGAACGATCCGAGATCGATGCCGCGCATGGTCACCCCAGCCTGCGAAATCTCCAGCAGCTCGCCCCACAACCGTTCCTTCGGGCTGTGCAGGCTCACCACAACAATGTCATGCGGCTGCATCGATTCTCCTGTGAATGCGTCCAATCGTTGCGGCGTTGCTCACGCCGAAATCGTCTTCCAATCCGGTGCGTGCAGCAGCGTCGGTTCCGTCACCTTCTGCACTTGCTCTGGCGTCACGCCCGGCGCCACCTCGCGCAGCAGCAATCCCTTCGGCGTCACTTCGATCACGGCCAGCTCCGTCACAATCAAATCCACCACCTCGACGCCCGTCAATGGAAGTGTGCACGTCTTCATGATTTTCGGCCCGCCGTCTTTGGTCGCGTGTTCCATGGCGATGATCACGCGCCTCGTGCCCGCTACCAGGTCCATCGCGCCGCCCATACCTCTCAGCATTTTTCCCGGCACGGCCCAGTTCGCCAGATTTCCTTTTTCGTCCACCTGCAGGGCACCGAGAACGCACACGTCTATGTGCCCGCCACGAATCATCGCAAACGAATCGGCGCTCGAAAAATACGAGCAGCCTGGAATTTCCGTCACCGGTTCCTTGCCCGCGTTGATCAGGTCCGGCTCCTCTTCGCCCTCGTAAGGATAGGGCCCGATCCCCAGCATGCCGTTTTCCGACTGCATGATTACGTCCATGCCCGTGGGAAGATAATTCGGGACCATCGTCGGAATTCCAATCCCGAGATTCACGTAATACCCGTCGCGCATTTCCTGCGCCACGCGCCGCGCGATGAATTCCCGCTTGTCCATCTCCGCAGCCATCACGCACCCCGCTTCCGCTTGGGGCCTGGCTCCATCGGCTTTCTGTAATTCGTGCCCTGGAAAATCGCGTCCACGAAAATTCCCGGCGTGTGCACCCCGTCCGGATCGAGCTGGCCCAGCTCCACCAGCTCCTCGACCTCGGCCATCACGTAATCCGCGGCCGTCGCCACCACGGGATTGAAATTCCGCGCCGTTTTCCGGTAAACCAGATTTCCCCAGCGATCACCCTTCCACGCTTTTACGAACGCAAAATCCCCGCGCAGCGCCGGAACCAGAATGTGCGGCCGGCCATTGAATTCGCGCACTTCGCAACCTTCAGCGACCATCGTGCCATACCCTGTCGGCGTGAAAAAAGCCGGGATTCCTGCGCCGGCCGCGCGCATGCGTTCCGCCAGTGTTCCCTGCGGGTTCAATTCCATCTCGATTTCGTCGTTCAGTGCGAGTTTTTCGAAAAACTTGTTGCTGCCCACGTAGCTGGCGATCAGTTTCTTCACCTGCCGGTTTTCCAGAAGCGCGCCGATGCCGTAGCCATCGATACCAGGATTATTCGACGCCACCGTCAGATTCTTCGTGCCCTGCCGGATCAGCGCGTTGATCAGATTTTCGGGCACGCCGCACGTGCCGAACGCGCCCATCAGAATCGTCGCGCCTTCCTGCACGCGCCCGATCACCGCCTCGGCGTTGGCCACACGCTTATCCACGCGTTCGGTCCCTCTTGAATGACCTGTGAAAACCCGGAGTTTACTATACGCCCGAACTTCTTCGGCTAATGCCTGCCCGCGCCGCCTGCTTCAGTACCCGAATCCGGTTCGCGACCGCGGTCGCCGCCTCATTCACCGACGGCGCCTTCTCGATTTCCGCCATCAGCGCCGATCCAACTACCGCCGCGTCCGCAATTCCTCCGAGCACGGACACATGCTCGGGCAGCGAAATCCCGAATCCAACCGCCAGCGGCAATTTCGTCGCACGCCGCACCCGCCGCGCCAGCGAAGGCAAATCCTCCGGCATCGATTCGCGTTCCCCCGTCACACCCGTGCGTGAGATCAAATACAGAAATCCGCTGGAGCATTCCGCGATCATCGCCACCCGCTCGTCGGTCGAAGTCGGCGCTGCCAGAAAAATCGTGTCCAGGCCGCGCGCGTGCAGTGCCTTCCAATAGTCGTTCGCTTCCTCCGGAGTCAAATCCGTCACCAGGACGCCGTCCGCGCCCGCCGCGCTCGCCGCCTCCGCAAACTTCTCGACGCCCATTTGCAACACCGGATTGAAATACGTGAAAAGGATTAGCGGCACCTGGGTGCTCGCGCGCAGCTTGCGAACCAGTTCGATCACGCCCGCCAGCGTGGTCCCACTGCGCAGCGCGCGTTCGCTCGCACGTTGAATCGTCGGCCCGTCCGCCACCGGATCGCTGAACGGCACGCCCAGTTCGATTACGTCTGCGCCAGCCTCCGCCGCAGCCAGCACGATTTTCTCGCTCGCCGCAAGCGACGGATCGCCCGCCGTGATGTACGCGACCAGCCCTAGCTCGCCTGCGTCCGCCCGCTCGCGAAACCGCCGCGCGATCCGCCCGTCCGCCTTGGCGGCGCGAGCGGGTGCAAGCTCAGTTTTGCTTGGAAGTGCGGCGTCAGACATAACGGGAGAGAGTTTCCATATCTTTGTCGCCGCGCCCGGAAAGATTCACGATCACAATTTCGCCTTTCTTCATCTTCGGCGCGCGCTTCACCAGTTCCGCAAACGCATGCGCCGACTCGAGCGCCGGAATAATTCCCTCGGTGTGCGCCAGCATCTTCGCCGCCGCAACCGCTTCGTCATCCATCACCGCGGTGTATTCCGCGCGCCCCTGTTCCGCGAGCCAGGCGTGCTCCGGTCCCACGGCAGCGTAATCCAGCCCCGCCGAAACCGAATGCGTTGTGGCGATCTGCCCGTCCGTGGTTTGCAGCACGAAGGTGTACGTGCCCTGGAGCACACCGGGCCGCGCGCCCGTAAATCCTTCCGCCGCAGCGAGTCGCGCCGCATGCTCACCCAGCGTCTTCCCACGACCGCCCGCCTCTACACCGACCATCTTCACGTTCGCGTCGCCCAGAAACGCATGAAACAGCCCGATCGAATTCGATCCGCCGCCCACGCACGCGTACAAATAATCCGGCAGACGCTTTTCCAGGCGCACAATCTGCTCGCGCGCCTCTTCGCCGATAATTTTTTGAAAATCGCGCACGATCATGGGATAGGGATGCGCGCCCAGCACCGACCCGAGCAAATAGTGCGACGTCCGCACGTTCGTCACCCAGTCGCGCATCGCTTCGTTGATCGCGTCCTTCAGCGTCTTGCTACCCGCATCGACGCCCATCACTTCCGCGCCCAGCAGCCTCATGCGGTTCACGTTCAGCCGCTGCCGTTCCATATCCTCCGTGCCCATATACACCGTGCACTCGAGACCCAGCCTCGCCGCCACGGTTGCCGTCGCCACGCCGTGTTGCCCCGCGCCCGTTTCCGCGATCACCCGCTTTTTCCCCATGCGCACGGCGAGCAGGCCCTGGCCCAAGCAGTTGTTGATTTTGTGCGCGCCGGTGTGCAGCAGGTCTTCGCGCTTCATGTAAATGCGCGCGGTTCCGAACTTCTCCGTCAACCGCGAGGCAAACTGCAGCGGCGTGGGCCGCCCGGCGAAATTGTGCAGCAGCATGTCCAGTTCGAGCCGGAACCGGTCGTCCCGCTGCGCCTCGGCGTAGACGCGCTCCAGCTCTTCCAGCGGCGCCATCAGCGTCTCCGGAACGTACCGCCCGCCGTAGGGACCGTACCGCCCGCGCGCGCGCACCACATGGGCCGTGTAGCTCATCGCCCCGCCTTCTTTCTGCTCCCTTTCACCGCCAGCACCAGACTGCGCATGCGCCGCGGATCCTTCTTCCCCGGGCGCGATTCCACGCCACTGCAAACGTCCACTCCGTAGGGCCTCGCCGTGCGAATTGCCTCGCCCACATTTTCCGGCGTCAACCCGCCGGCCAGAAAAATCCGCCCCTGCCCCTTCGCTCGCCGCGCCACTCTCCAATCGAACGTCTTGCCCGTCCCCCCGCGCGCCTTGCGACTGAAGCCGTCGAGCAGGATCGCGTCCGCGCCCCTGTACGCCCTAAGCCGTGAGATGCTAAAAGGCTTCTTCACGCTCAGCGCCTTGATCACCCGAACCTGCCGTCCCAATCGCGCAACCATCGACGGCGCTTCGTCTCCGTGCAGCTGTAGCTGGTCGAGGCCCACGCTGCGCGCAATCTCCAGCATCGCGACTTCCGACGCATTTTGAAACACGCCCACCGAGGAAATGTTCTCGGGAAGCCGCGCGACCATCCGCCGCGCCTTTGCGGGCGTCACGTAGCGCGGGCTGGTGGCCACAAAATTAAAACCCAGCAAATCCGCGCCGCTTTCGATCGCTCGCCGCGCATCCGTCCAGTTCGTAATCCCGCAAATTTTCACCTTCACCATCGCTGTAACTCGGCCGACTCGTTCCCTAACCAATCAACTCGCGCAACGGCCCCGCCGGATCGGCGTATCTCATCAGATGCTCGCCCACCAGGAATGCGTCAAATCCCGCCCGCCGCAGGCGCGCCAGGTCCTCGTGCGTTCGTAATCCCGACTCGCTCACCGCGATGCTCCCCTCGGGAATCTCCTCGATCAATTCGAGCGACGTCTCGACCCGCACGTTAAAATCCTGCAGATCGCGATTGTTCACGCCAATGATCCGCGCCCCGGCCGAAACCGCCCGTCCAACTTCTTCCCGCGAATGAACTTCGACCAGCGGCTCCATCCCGAGCGACCTCCCCAGCTCCAGCAGTTCGCGCAACGCCTCATCTCCCAAAATCGCGGTGATCAGCAGAAACGAATCCGCTCCCGCCGCGCGCGCTTCCCACACCTGCCAGGGATCGACTATGAAATCCTTGCGCAAAATGGGAATAGCGCATGCTTTTTTTGCGGCCTTTAGGTCGCCCAAAGAGCCCAGGAAATACTCCTCCTCGGTCAGAACCGAAAGCGCCTGGGCGCCCGCGCCCGCCAGCAGCAGCGCCAGGGTCGCCGGCTGAAAGTCCTCGCGCAGCAAGCCCTTTGAGGGCGACGCCTTCTTCAGCTCGGCGATCACGTTGAACCCGTCCCGCGAAAGGGCCCCGACAAAATCCCGCGCCGGCTCGTTTTTTTCCGCCGCCAACTTCAGCGCGACCTCCGGCAGCACGCGCTTGCGATGAGCGACGGATGCACGTCGTACATCGACAATCCGGTCGAGGATCGTCTTCTCTGGTGGACTGGTTTTCACGTGCGAAGCTACCCTGTTCACCCCGCGGCCGCAGGGTGAGCCCATCAGTTTACTCTGTTCAGCGGAGTTTGACTCGTTCTAGTACTGCGGAAAGGAGCGTCAGTTCGGGCCACGCGTGGTGGCGGCAGACAGCAGCGGCTCGGAGAACCGGATGGGAATGCCGAAATTCGAGCCGCCAAATCCCTTGAGGACCGCGAAGGTCACGCCGATCACTTTTCCATCCTTGTTGAAAAGAGGCCCGCCCGACCCGCCGGAAGTCGTTTGCGCGTCAAACACAATTTTGTCGGGAAGAACGTCGCCGATATGCCCCTGCGTGATCAGCGGATGAATCAGGTTGCGGCGCGCCAGCTCGTCCAGCACCTGTGAGACGTCGCTCCCGCTGTGCGACATGATGCTTTGCGCGGTTTCCTCGTCGGTGCGCGCCAGGATCGCCGCAAGCCCGGTCGCGTAGCCCATCAGCACGATTGGCTCGCCGGTCACCGCCGCCGACTTCGCCGCATCGATCGTCAGCACCGGCCGCTTTAAACCCTTCATGTCGATTCGCATCGCGGCCAGGTCCGTCTCCTTCGAAATCTCCTGAATCTCGGCGGTGAACGCCCGCGGATCGTGCGGAAAGTAGGCGTGAATCGACGAAATTTCCGGCGTAAATCCCTGGCCGGTGAGGTCGCTCAGCTCGTCGTTGCCCCACCACGGCTGCGCGACGTGCCGGTTCGTGATGATGCGGCTTTCCTCGCCCGCGGGAAATCCCGTGCCGAAGACATCCACTTTCACTTCCGGCCCGCTTCCTTCCAGCGTCAGCACGGGATTACCGTCGCTGTCCTGTAACGGCTCGCCCTGCTGGTTCAGCCCGGCGTAGCGCAGCCGCTGTCCGGTCTGCTGGCTGCGGAACGCTACCGATACATGCAACAGGCAGACGCTGTCGACGTCCGCGCGAATCACGTTCTCCGCCGAATCGCCCTGCTGTTCGATTTTTTTCAGCCGCGCGTTCGTCTCATCCAGCTGCTTTTGAAGGTCTCCACTGGAGCCGCCCGAAGCCATTTTCGCCTGCAAATCCGCCGCCTGCTTCTGCAAATCGTCCACGTCTGGCTGCGCCGGTTGCGAGCCGCGGAGCCGGCGCGTCTCGGCCATCAAATCTTGCTGGCTCAGTACTCCGTGCTCGAGGCGCGCGATTGTGGTTTGCGTGCGCTGCAGGTCTTTTTTTGCGCTGTGGGCAAAAAGAAAGTAGGTAAGCGCCATCACCACTGCGATCGCGAGCACGCCGGCTAACCCGAGCTTGAGCCGGCGATCGAGCGTGATGGCGTTGCTCGCCATCTTTTCGGTGACCGCCAGCGCGTCGAAGGCCGTGTGCGCGATCTGCTGGCCTTCTTCCGCCAGCCGCATCTTGTCGCGAAGCTGTTGCTCGGCACGCAGCATGCGCAACTGCGTCCGCACGCGCGCCAGCAGTTCCACCGCATCCCACGGACGCGAAACCGCATCGTCCGCACCCAGATCGAGCCCCGCCGCGCGTTCGTCCGGCGAAGCGCCGGTCAGCAAAATGACCCGGACGTGTTCCGTCTGCGCCGATCCGCGCATCGTCGCCACGCTATGGCGAGCCGCCGGCGGCGTCACGCCGCCCGCCGCGGCGTCCAGCACGATCAGATCCGTGTCCGCCTGCCGCGCCGCCTGTAGTCCCTCTTGGTCGGTTGAGAAGACACTGACGTCGTAGCCGGCGCCTTCAAGCGCCACGCGCAGCAGCTCGCGCGTCTGCGCATCCGCGTCCACGACCACGATTTTCTCGCGCCCGTCAATCATCGCTTCCGCTCGTCCTCGTTCCCGCCAGCGCCATCCTAGTGGAATTTCCGCAGCAAAGCCATCGGTCGGGCCGGCGACAAGTCTACCGGCGCTCGCCCTTGCGCAACCCCGGGCGGATGCTACCCTAGCGGCATGCGCAACCCTCACCTATTAGAGGCGTAGCGAAGCGACAAGTATCGGAAAAAAAAACGTGACAACCGTTGCAGAAAGTTTGAATAAATTCGGGCCTTTCCATTCGAGCATCGCGCCGCGTCGAAATGCCCGTAACTTACTGAAAACAAAGAATCCGTCTCGCGTCTATTCGACGATAAATCGAGGGGGTCTGCGAACCTACTTTTCGCCCTCCGCGAGGCGCTCTTGAACGCTCGCGACCAGCTCAACTGTGAAATCGTCGTCTGCCGGAACTGTCCCCGGCTGGTGCGTTACCGCGAAGACATCGCGCGCGAAAAGCGCCGCGCCTTTCGCGACTGGGACTACTGGGGAAAACCCGTTCCCGGCTTTGGCGACCCGCACGCCAAACTATTGATATTAGGCCTGGCGCCCGCCGCGCACGGCGCGAACCGAACCGGCCGCATGTTCACCGGCGACCGCTCGGGCGATTTCCTCTACGAGGCGCTGCATCGCGCCGGATTCGCGAACCAGCCGCACTCCGTCCATCGTGACGACGGTCTGGCTCTTGAAAACGCCTACATTACCGCGACCGTTCGCTGCGCTCCTCCGGAGAACAAACCGCTGCCAGAAGAGATCGAGAACTGCCGCCCTTATTTCGAACGCGAACTCGAGATTCTTCGCCCGCACGCGGTTCTCGCGCTTGGCGGGATCGCCATGCGCGCGTACCTCGACGTGCTTAAGGATCTCGGACGCATCCGGACTGCCGCGGAATTCCCCTTCTCCCACGGGGCAAGTTACGCAATCGATGGCGATCTACCGCGCCTGTTCGCCTCCTACCATCCCAGCCAGCAAAACACGTTCACCGGCAGGCTCACACAGGCTATGCTGGCACGCGTTCTGGCCGATATCCGTCAATACCTCGGAATGCAACCCTCCCCGCTGGCCGCCACATGACCAACTCGCCTGACGCTATTATCGAATTTCGCGACGCCGGCTACCGTCTGGCCGGCGGCCAGGAGCTTCTGCGCGGCGTGAGCCTCGCCGTGGGGCGCGGTGAGACGCTGGTGCTGCTCGGCCGCAGCGGCGCGGGAAAAACTACGGCGCTCAAGCTGATCAATCGCCTGCTTGAACCGACGGCCGGTGAAGTGTTGGTCGAAGGACGCTCCACGCGCGACTGGGATCCCATTGCGCTGCGCCGCCACATCGGCTACGTGATCCAGGAGACGGGACTTTTCCCACATTACACCGTGGAGCAGAACATTTCGCTGGTACCGCGGCTGGAGGGCTGGCCTGCGGATCGCGTTCGCGCGCGCGCACAGGAGCTGCTGGCGCTGGTGGGGCTCGATGGCGCGCACTTTCTGGGCCGCTATCCGCACGAGCTTTCCGGCGGGCAGCGCCAGCGCGTGGGAGTGGCGCGCGCGCTCGCGGCCGACCCGCCGATCCTGCTGATGGACGAGCCGTTCGGCGCGCTCGATCCGCTGACGCGCGTGGAAATTCGCCGGGAATTCCTGGCGCTGCAGCAGCGGCTGAAGAAGACGGTCGTCATCGTCACGCACGACACCAGCGAGGCTTTGCTGCTCGGCACGCGCATCGCACTGATGGAAAGCGGGGCGCTCCGGGGACTTTATTCGCCGCAGGAATTTCTGCGCTCGGCCGAACCCGTCGCCGCCGCATATGCCCAGCAGCTTCGCGACCTGGAACACTTTGAAAGGGGCCAATGAACACAATCACATTCTTCGCGCAACACGGTGATGAAATCCTGCAAGCCACTCTCGAGCACGTCTGGCTCGTGGTGGCCACCCTGGCGCTGGGCATCGCCATTGGCGTACCGCTGGGAATCCTGGTGGCGCGCCGGCCATGGCTTTCGAAGCCGATTCTCGGCACCGCCAACGTCGCGGAGACCATCCCGAGCCTGGCCCTGCTCGGATTTCTGCTTCCAGCGCCGTGGCTTGGCGAGCGCGCCGACCGCGTGGCCATTACCGCGCTGACGCTCTACGCGCTGCTGCCGATCATCCGCAACACGGTGGCGGGAATCACAGGAGTCGATCCAGCGGTGCGCGAAGCGGCGCGCGGCATGGGCATGACCCCGCGCCAGATTTTGTGGCAGGTGGAGCTGCCGCTTTCGCTTTCGACCGTGCTCGCCGGAATCCGCGTGGCCACGGTGCTGACCATCGGCGTGGCGACGATCGCGGCGGCCGTGGGCGCCGGGGGCCTGGGTGAATTCATCTTTCGCGGCCTGGCCATGGTGAATAACCAGCTGATTCTGGCGGGAGCGATTCCCGCGGCGGCCCTGGCATTGCTCGCCGATTTCTTTCTGAGCGTTCTCGAACGACGGTTGCGGCCCGCGCGGTGAACCAGCGATGAAAATTCCGGGCGGTAGCGTTCGCGGGCTGCATCGCGGCGCGATCGCTTTCTGCGCGGCGGCGCTGGCGCTGGTGGCCGGTTGCAGCGCGCGCCGGGCCGACACCATCGTCATCGGCTCGAAGAATTTCCCCGAACAGGCGCTGCTCGGCGAAATTCTGGCGCAGCAGATTGCGGTGCGCACGCACCTGCGCGTCGAGCGCCGCTTCTATCTCGCCGGCAGCTACATCTGCCAGCAGGCGCTCCTTGCCGGGCGCATCGACGCGTACGTGGAATACACCGGTACGGCGCTCACCGCGATCCTGCACGACCCGATCGAAAGCGATCCCACATCCGTGTTCGGGAAAGTGCGGGCGGAATACGCGCGGCGATTTCACTTCGACGTGTTCCCCTCGCTCGGATTCAACAATACATTTGCCATGGTGATTCGCGGCGAGGACGCGCGCCGCCTACACATCAGCACGCTTTCCGAAGCGGCGCCCTACGCGCGCAACTGGCGCGCCGGGTTCGGCTATGAATTCATGGAGCGGCCCGACGGTTTTCCGGGTCTGGCCCGGGTGTACGAACTGCGATTTGCTGCGCCGCCGCGAATCCTCGATCTCGGGCTGCTCTATCGCGCGCTGCTGGATAAACAGGTGGACCTGGTAGCCGGCAATTCGACCGATGGGTTGATCGCCGCGCGCGATCTGGTGATTCTCGCGGACGACAAGCACTACTTCCCGCCGTACGAGGCTGTGCCCATCGTGCGCGAGGATACTCTGGCACGGCATCCCGAGCTGCGCGCGGCCATTGAGCAGCTCAGCGGCAAAATCTCCGACACGCAAATGCAGAAAATGAATTATGAGGCGGCGGGAGAAGGCCGCGACACCACCGAAGTCGCGCGCCAATTCCTGCAGACGCAAGGGCTGCGGTGATGACAAAGGGACCACGATTCGCTGCGTTCCGGTGATTTTGCAGCAGCGCGGGAGGCGGCGCTACTCAGAATCCTGCTGCGTCTTGAAATGCGATTCGAGAGCTTCGCAGTATTTGTGCTCGGCTTCGAGTTCGGCCTGCAGCTTCTTGACCAGCAGTTCGAGGCGGCGCACTTCGTTGCGCAGTTTATGCAGTTCCGCGGATGCAGGAGCGGGAGCGGCGACCGGGACGGGCGGACGCGCAGCCGGAGCAAGGGGCGATGGGGCAGCAGGCCGCGGCGCAGGAACGGCGACGGGAGCGCTCATCGGTCGGGGCGCAGGCGGCGCGAAGCTCTGCGCAGGACTCGGCGCGGGCGCTGGAGCCGGAGAAAAAAGTCCGGACAAGGCTTGCGAAGAAGGCCGTGGCGCGTCGGACAATTCGCCCGCGGCAGCTTCGATGGAACTCGAGCGAGCCGCTTTCGGGTTCAGCAGGTTTTTCACGCGGGCGATCAGATCCTGAGGCTGAAACGGTTTGCGGATCAGCTCGTCGGCGCGCACAGCGATGGCTTTTTCGGCCACGGCGCGATTCACCACGCCGGACATGAGAATTACGGGCGTGCCGGCGAGTTTTTCGTGCTGCTTGATGAACTGGCAGACTTCGTAGCCGTCTTTGTCTGGCATGATCACGTCGGTGATCACCGCGTTGGGAGTGGTGGTGTCGAACTGAGCGATCGCCGTGGCGGCATCGGGGCAGGTGACCACCTGAATATTTTCTTTCTTGAAGGCGATCTTGATCACCTCACGCATGGTGGCGCTATCGTCGATGAAATAGACGGTGGGAACGCCGGCGGCGGTAAGAGTTGTAGATTCGCTCATGACGACTCCTTCTCTGCGTGATCGACATCGGTTTTGCCACCGCTGTCGGACTGCGATTCTTCGGCGTTGAGCTTGTCCTCGTCGAATTCCCGCATGGCGTCGAGGAGCAGGTCGGTGGCCGAGCGGAGCACGGTCCGCTGGGAAGCCGTGGTGCCGTAGACGAACTTGTAGACGCCGGCGGTCGCGCTGTGGCAGGTCTTCACGATTTCGGTGACGGCTTCGTCGCCGAAAAGGGAATCGCATTCGGCGTGAACGATCTGGCCGCCCTCGAAGAAGATAATTCCGTCGGTATCGTGGGCGTTGATGTGCAGCGCGCCGGTTTGCTGCGCCTGGCCGAGCATCTGCATCACGCCGGCAAGATCGAGATGCGAAAGGCTGCCACTGAGGGCTGTTTCGGCGGTCGAAAGCATCTGCGTGGGCTGGAAGCCGTCCTGTCGGCTCACCAGAAAGCTGCGAATGTGCGCGGCGATGTCACCGGGCGGCAGACGGCGATCGACGTAATCGTCGCAGCCCGCGCGATAGGCTTCCATCAGCGCCTGATCTCCCCCGGTGCCGACGGCGATCAGCGGGATCGAGGCGGTTTTCGGATCGGCGCGGAGAATCGGCGCCATTTCGTAGGCGCTCATCTCGCGGAGGTTCGTGGCGCAGACGATCGCGGAGGGCGTGTTCCATTCAAGCATGGTGAGCGCGTAGGCGGCCTGGCCGCTCTGGACCACTTCGAAGCCGACGTGCTGGAGGGCGTCGGTGAGACGCTTTACGAAATAGACGTTGCTGTCGATCAGCAGCAGGCGAGGGAGATTCGCGGAGGCGTTCACGGGCGCGCCTCGGCTCCGTGCGATTCGTTTGCCGCGGCGGAATTGGCGGTCGAGAAGGCATCGAGGTTCAGCACATCGACTGATTCTTGGCCGACCGAAATTGTTCCGGCGACGTACGCGGGCCGATCCATCCCGGGCGGCTGCATTTCACCGCTGGCCAATTCGCATTCGCCGTTCACGGGAATGGCGCCCAGTTCGCTCTCGTTGCCGACGCGGCGATTGGCGATCAGATAGAAACGGTGCGACAGCGGCGATTTTCCGCCGAGCACCGGCTCGGTATCGACGACGGGCACGACGCGGCCGCGGCGCACGATGACGCCGGCCAAAAGCGGCGTGGCGTGCGGAAAAGTATGCAGGCGCACCGGCGGCGCGAGTTCCGCAACCTGCGCGGCGGGCAGCGCTACGCGGCGATGACCGATCTGGAGCAGCACGAAGGAATTCTCTTTCGCGATGGCGATGGCGGCGTCGATGGAGCTCATGCCCGCACCGCCGCCTCGGATTCGCCCCGCTGCGCTTCCCTGTGAGCGCGGTCGAGCCGCTGGAAATCCTGCGGAGTCAAAAGGCCTCTCGGTTCGACGACGGGAATCACGGTATCGTCGAGATAGGCAAGGCCGCGATACCAGCCTCGCTCATCTCCAGT
>Ga0210404_10000358_pt1 | contig 25439 bp, 30 predicted proteins | sample IncBWH28MmetaG_FD_155455 | JGI IMG/M metagenome (GOLD analysis project Ga0210404, IMG submission 155455) | Forest soil microbial communities from Barre Woods Harvard Forest LTER site, Petersham, Massachusetts, United States - Inc-BW-H-28-M | ecosystem: Environmental > Terrestrial > Soil >... | reverse complement strand
CCGCCGAGTTCTCCCCCCAAAGCATCACCCGCTCACCCTTGCCAATCCCCCGCGCCTCCAAATCACCGGCGAACCGAACCGCCATCTCCAACACTTGCCCATAAGTAAACCACTCCATCCGGTACCCACACCGCTGCCCGTAAGCGCGCTCCTCGCGGTGCGCCCGAAAGTTCGCCAGGAAAAACTCTGCTAAAGATTCAGCCATCGAACGGTCACTCGGAAAAGCTCTTCAACGTTGTCATCCTGAGGCCCGCGCTCTTTGCGGGCCGAAGGACCTATGCAACCTGCCTGCGCCGCCACCGCGCCCGGCCCTTTGTCATCGGCATAACAGTGATCGTACCTCTTCACTGTCTCAATACACAGGCCGAGCGTCTGGAGCTATACTTCGTGGTTTGGAGGGATCATGCCGTGGAACAGAGGGCTGGCGGGGGTCTTAAGCATCTGTGCTACCCTGTCGGTTGCACAAGTCACTGAACCACCTCAAAAACTCCCAGTGGTCAAATCAGGCGATATGCCGTTCTATCCCCCACTCGCCAACATGGCTCGGATACAGGGCGACATTCACCTTCGAGTTACGACCGACGGATCTGGCGTCGCATCCGTCGTTGTAGAGAGCGGGCAGCCCATGCTGGCAAGAGCCGCTCAGGATAACGTCAGAACCTGGAAATTTGAGCCGCATGAACCAACCTCTTTCTCGACATTGTTCGCTTACCAACTGCTTGCGGAGCCAAACTGCAAAACGGACAAATCTGGCAATGGCGAGGTCCGTCTCAAACTCCCAACTCAAGTTGAAATCGCCACTAATGCTCGGGGTGCGTGTTACGACCCCAACGATGAACTCGACCTCTCCGAACCGTTGCGCGTCTTCTTGACAGGTTGCGAAGTCGATGGCTCGACTGTGCCTTGCGAGAGGCTGACTATTCGGCTGTACTCGGGCAACCGTGTCGCGACCCCGACTCGATTCAAAGAAGCTAAGCGAGAGGGATTCGTTGTCCCTCAAGAGTTTCCCACCATGAAGAAATTCAGCGTACGTTTTGAGACGGCGAGCGTAGGCTTTACGGTGGTAAACGAGGACATCGGATTCTTGAAGGGTAAATGGCATGTTGGCATTGACCACCCACCATTCAAGGAGGAAACGCCGATTTACGACGCGCCCGCAACTCTGCGCTGCGCTGGGTTCATCGTTTATGAATGGGGTGAACCAGGAGTCACGGCCTCCGCGCCTTGCAAGTGAGGTTACCACCTCACTCCCTCCCCACCCCCAACGCATCCGCCACCCGATTAATATAGTTAAACCAGGAAGCAATCAAAGTAATCTGCAATATCCCGCGATCGTCAAATCCCACCGCTCGCAGCCCCGCAATATCGTCCTTCGAACACCGAGTAGCATCCTTGGTCAGCTTGACCACATAGTCCACCATCACCCGCTCCTGCGCCGTGATCGGAGCGGTCGTGTAATCCTTCTCCAGCGCCTCCACCAGCTCTTTGTCCAGCGTCACCCTACGCAGAAACTCTGCGTGTGACTCGATTCAATACTGGCACCGGTTTGTCAGCGAGACCATCGTGGTAATTATTTCGTGCTGCCGCCGGCTAAGCGGCAACTCCGGCGACATCAGCGCACCAAACGTGGCGAACGAATGATAAAGCGCCTCCGGAATCAGCGTGTGCGACCCCACAATCGACGACCCTCCCGACTCATCCGGATGCACCGGCTCGAAATACTCCTTGGGATACATCCCCTTCTGCCCCTCGATCGCCTGCCGCAGCTTCTCGTCGGCCTCCGACATCGGTACGGTTCGAATCCAAGTCATGATCGCAATTCCCCTCCATCGAACAGGAAAGTTCGGCGCAACTAAGGTTTGAAAGGGCGCGGCTTCAAGCCGAGCCGCAAGACTCCAGAAAAACTAACAGCGGCTTTGGCCGCCGAGCAACCATCAATCTCGCATCGGAAGGCTACACCTTTGGTCGCACCCCGGCCACATGGCCCATTTGCACTAGCGCCCTTATCCTTAACTTATATAGAAGAAATTGCGCGCCCAGCCGGCGGTTCCACCCCCTGATTCCCAAGGTAACCCTTTCGTACACTCCCTTTCGGTATCCCTTGGTAACCATTCGCTTGACCCCTCCCAGCCGTACAATTGCCCTTGTCCGACCGGCCATCTCCAGATGGGAGTTTGGCCACGTGACGCTCCCATGGGACAGCACTTCCCCACGAGCCGTCATCAGTTTCCGGTTGCAGAAGTAAGGTGCAGAAGTTCTCGGTTAGACCAGGGGCTGGAGTTCGTACTCTTATGGCGTTCGGTTTCGGGTTCAACAAACAGAAGGTTCTCAGCGCTGCGGAGAAGTATGTCCAGCAGGGCAAGATGCAAAATGCCATCGCTGAGTATGAAAAGGTTCTCAAGGCCGATCCCAAGGATCTCACCGTCACCAACACCGTCGGCGACCTCTACTCCCGCCTCGGTGAGGTCGACAAAGCCACCGAATCCTTCAAGATTGTCGGCGATGCCTATGCCACTCAAGGTTTCACGGTCAAGGCCATCGCCATGTATAAGAAGATCAGCAAGCTCAAGCCTTCGCTCGAGAGCGTGCTGAAGCTGGCCGAACTCTACACCCAGCAGGGACTCTTCAATGATGCCCGGGCCCAATATCTCCAGGTCGCCGAAGAATTCCTGAAGTCCGGCGAACTCGAAAACGCCGTCCGCATCTTCCAGAAGATTCTGGAAATGGATCCGGAAAACACCGCCATGCGCGTCCGCCTGGCGGAAGTCTATGTCCGCCTGGGCAAGAAAAATGACGCCTGGCAGATTTTCTCCGCCGCCGCCGAAACCCTGCGTGCCAAGGGCAATTTAAACGGCGCCGAAGAAGTTCTGCAGCGCATGCTCACCCTCGATCCCGGCAACGGCTACGCGCTGCTCATGCAGGGCCGCAATCTGCTCGAGGCCGGCGACGCCGAAGCCGCCATCGAATCGTTGCAGAAGGTCTCCGATCTCGACTCCAATCCCGATGGCCTCCGCGATCTGCTCAAGGCTTACCTCAAGACTGGCCGCCTCTCCGATGCCGGCACTCTTGCCAGCAAGCTCCACACCGTCCACAACGACCTTACCTCTATCTCCACTTTTGCCGATGCCCTCATGCAGGCCGGCCAGTACGAGAACGCTCTCCAGGTTTATGACCAGCATGCGGAGCGCCTGCTGGCCGAAGATTCCGACAAGGTTCTAAAAAACCTTCACTCCGTCATCGGGCATGTGCGTGACAATCCCGCTTCTCTCGAGAAACTTCTCGATCTCTTTCAGAAAGCTGGCGAGTCCACTCACATCAGCGAAGTCATCGAGTTGCTCGCTCACGCTTCGGTTCAGGCCGGCGACCTGGCCCGCGCCCGCGATCTCTATCAAAAACTCGCCGCCGTCGAGCCTGGCAATCCCCTGCACATGAACAATTACCAGCAGGTGGTCAGCCAGATCGGCGGCGAATCCGCCGCGCCCCACATTTCCGTGGAAGAAGCCGCCGTCATCGTCGACGAACTGGAAGCCACTTCTCCCTCCGTCCACCAGCACTATCCCGATGCCGTTGCCCTCGCAGTTCGCTCCGCGCTCACCGATGCGGAACTGTTCATTTCCTACAACATGCCCGCCAAGGCTCTGGGCCCGCTCATGGCCGCTCTGCCCCAGGCGCCCACTGATCTGCGCCTGAACCAGCGTCTGGCCGCTCTGCACACCCGCGCCGGGCGTTTTGCCGAAGCTGGCGTCTGCTGCCGTACTTTGCAGAACATCTACCACGAGGCGGGATATCCGGAAGAAGCTACGCGTTACTGCGAACTCGCCGATCGCTACGAAGATCGCTCGGCCCCTCCCACCGTCGCTGATTCCATCCTCCAGCATGCCCCGGCACCGGCAGAACACACTCCGGAGCACTTTCCAGTCGCCGCCGTTGCCTCCGCTCCTTGGCCCGCAGCTCCGCCGCAGGCCACGGAAGAAACCGAATTCGCCATCGTCGACGATCCAGACGCCGGCCCGGACACATTTCAAGACAACGCGCAGGACGACCATCAGGCCTCACCCGTCGCCGATGCCTCTACCGCTCCGCCAGAAATCGATCTCTCCTCCGAGTGGGACGACTCCATCACCGTCGAAGCCGACGCACCGCATGCCGAAGCTGCGGAAACCGCGATCACCGATGCCGTTGGCGATCACGACGTACCCGACCAGGAAAAGACAGCCGAAACCATCGAAGAGATCCGTTTCTACCTCGAGCATGGCATGCCCGAGCAGGCCTCGGTAGCCCTGGAAAAACTTCACACTCTCACTCGCGACCAAGCCACCTTGTCGGCCCTCCGGGCTGAAGTCGAGGCCGCCTCGCAGCCCGGCTCCGCGATTGAAGAAGTGTCCACTGTCGAAGCCGTCTCTGAATTTACCATCGACGAGCCTGCTGCCGAACTCACCATCGACGAGAGTCCAGCGGCAGTCCACGAATCCCCGGCCATCGTCCAACATACTTCTCCCGAACCACTGGCCCCCGTGGCGGAAACTCACGCCCCCCCTGCGATGCACGCTGAGCCTACCGCTGTCGAGGCCCCCGCCGCCAGCAAGTCGGGCGTCCTTCACGAGTTCGTTTCCGATCTTGAATCTTCCCTGGGCGACAGCTTCCTTCCCGGAACGATCTCGCATGAAGCCGAGCCCGCAGTCGAGCATGCTTCGGCCAAAGCATACAGACCGGAGCAAGATAACAAGCCCGAACTTGAGCCGATCGGAAACGCCAAGCCCACTGGCTTCGGCGTGCCCCAAACCGAGCCCATGGGCGAGTTTGTGGCCGATCTCGAAGCTTCCCTGGGTGACGACTTCCTCAAGGGTGCTCCACTTGCCGAAACTGAATCCGCATCGGAGACTCAGCCCGCACCCCAGATAGAGACCCCGGTTGCCTCCGCTCCAGCTCAGCATTGGCCCGCGCCCACACCCGCGTCCGCTCCGCCGGTCAGCGCTCCTGTCGCCGCCAGCGCCGCAGCCGCCGCAGCGTCCTCCGGCACCCCTGCACATTCACCGCACGCGCCAGCCCCGGTCCCGCAGCAGTCTGCGGCCGCGCCCGCAGCTTCCAAGGCACAAAGTTCTCCGATCATTCCCGGAGCGCCAGCCGCGACCAAGTCTTCCCCCTTCGGCGAGGACGCTGGCGTCGATCTCGCGGAAATGTTCGGTGAGCTCAAACACGATCTCGAAGTCGGCGCTTCCACCACCGAGGAAGACCCTGAAACCCACTACAACCTCGGCATCGCCTTCCGTGAAATGGGTCTGCTCGATGAAGCCATTGGCGAGTTGCAAAAAACTTGTCAGGCCGTCGATCGCGGACATCCCTTCCCGCAAGTGATGCAAACCTATACCTGGCTGGCCCAATGCTTCCTCGACAAAGGCCTGCCCGAGGCCGCCATTCGTTGGTATGACAAGGCTCTGCACGGCCCGGGTATCGACGAAGAAACCCGCACCGCTCTCCACTATGAAATCGCCGCCGCCTTTGAGACCGCCGGCGACAAACCCTCCGCCCTCAAGCACTTCATGGAGGTTTACGGCCGCAACATCGATTATCGCGACGTCGCCGAGCGCATCAAGCCCCTGAAGTCGTAGAATATCTCGATGGGTTTTTTCCCTGATCCACTTCTGAGTTGTCATCCCGAGCGAAGCGAGGGATCCTGGTTTTCGCCCGCGCCATCCCCGCAGCAGCGGAGCGCCCAGTGACCCTCGATCCCAAACTGCCCGTCGAAAACGGCCCCACCGCGTCCCCTCAACCCGCGCAGACCGAAACCACCACCACGCTCCTCGATCCTCCGCCTCCCGCCCCCGCGCCCCAGCCCCAAAGCGCAGTGCAACTCTGGCTGCACCGCACTTCGATTTTCCTTTTCGTGCTGATTAGCGCCGTCGCCGGTGTCCTGCTCGTGATTCTGCCCTGGACCCCCGAGTGGACCGACAATTATCTTCTGCTCTCGTTTCCCTGGCTTCGTACTTTCGTCACCACCGGCTTCGTTCGTGGCCTGTGCAGCGGCTTGGGATTGCTCGACATCTGGATCGGCTTCTGGGAAGCCCTCCACTACCACGAACACCAATAGCGCCTGATTTCAGAACGTGAGTCCTAAATGACCAATAAGCTCAACCCCGCGCCTCTGGCCTACAAGAACGAACCCTTCCTCAGCAGTCCCGACGGACGCATTCTCCGCATCCTCGCCGAGTATCAGGAACCGCTGTCCCGCTTTCGCCGCGAGCAGATCCAGGACACCGTCGTCTTCTTCGGCTCCGCCCGCTTCCAGGGAGGCCCCGCCGCCCGCAAGAATTTAACCTCCGTGGAAAAAAACGACGCGAAAGCCCCCGCCGCCCAGCACGAAAAGAACCTGAAGCAGGCCCACGCCGCCGTCGACATGGCCCGTTACTACGAAGACGCCCGCCGCCTGGCTTTCCTTCTCACCAAGTGGGCCACCCAGATTCCAGCCCGCCGCCGCCGCTTCGTCGTCACCACCGGTGGCGGTCCCGGCATCATGGAAGCCGCCAACCTCGGCGCCCACGAAGCCGGAGGCAAAACCATCGGCCTCAATATCAATCTGCCTTTCGAGCAGAATCCTAATTCCTACATCACGCCCGCTCTCAACTTCGAGTTCCACTATTTCTTCATGCGCAAGTTCTGGTTCGCCTATCTCGCCAAGGCTCTGGTGATTTTCCCCGGCGGCTTCGGCACCATCGACGAACTCTTCGAAATCCTCACTCTCGCCCAGACCGATAAATTAGCCAAGAAAATTCTCGTCGTAATTTACGGCAGCGAATACTGGCATCGCATCATGAACTTCCAGGCCTTCGTCGACGCCGGTACCGTCTCCCCCGATGACCTCAACCTGTTCAAATTCGTCGACACCCCCGAAGACGCCTTCGCCTTCCTCCGCGATGGCCTGACCGAATACCATCTCGGCGGCCAGCCAAAAAAAGAAAAAGAACATGAAGTCCTCCCCGAAATAGCCAAAACCCGGCCGTAAATCGATCTTGTCATCCTGAGCGGAGCAAGTGCTTGCGCGCTTAGCGCAAGCACTTGTGTAGTCGAAGGATCCCTCGCCCGCCTGCACGACCATCGGCTCCGCAAGGCACCTCTATAACTGCACTTGCCTTCTTGCTCTAAACTGAAAGCTGACCACTAACCTTGCTCCTCTACTACATCACCGATCGCACCGCCTTCCCCGGCGACGACCGCACCCGCCGCCACCGTCTCCTCGACAAAATCACCGAAGCAGCCGCAGCCGGCGTCGACTACATCCAGCTCCGCGAAAGAGATCTCTCCACCCACGACCTCGAAGCACTGGCTCGTGAAGCCCTTCAAATCATCCGTGGCCAGAATCTGGCAACTGGCAACCGGCAACTGGCAACTGCTCTACTCGTCAACTCCCGCACCGACGTAGCCCTTGCCGCGAAAGCCGACGGAGTCCACCTCCGGTCCAACGACCTCACCCCACAAGAAGTGAGAGCAGTCTGGAAATGTGGCGCGGGCGCCCTCGCCCGCGAAACCTCACCACGAGATCCGCGGATAGCCGTCTCCTGTCACTCGCCACAAGAAGTGAATCAAGCCGCCGTAAACCAAGCCACCTTCGCCGTCTTCGCTCCCGTGTTCGAAAAAAAAGACGCACTCCCCGCCGGCCTCGAAGCTCTCCGCCAGGCCTGCCGCGCGAAAATCCCTGTACTAGCCCTGGGCGGCGTAACTCTGCAGAATGCCCAGTCCTGCCTCGAAGCCGGCGCGGCCGGCATAGCCGCCATCCGCCTCTTCCAGGAAAACGACATAGCCACAATCGTCCGCCAGTTGCGCGGTGAATCGGGATCGTTGTCCGCGTAGGGACAGCCGCCTCGGTTGTCCGCGAGTGGCCCCACACGCCTTCCACTGATGTATCCACCCAACCGTAACCTAATAAGAACCCTCCACAAAACAAAAGGCCACGCCGCCAAAGCAGCGTGGCCCTTTCGAACGCAAACTACTGTGCCGGAGTTGCCGCCGCCGTTGTTGGAGAAGCAGCCGCCGCTGGCGCACTGGCAGTCACTTCCGCCGCAGGCCCAATCTTCACCGTAGCCAGAATCTTCTCCAGCCGCTGGAAGACTTCCTTGCGATCCACATGCTTGCCGCCGCCTTCAGTTTCGCCTCCAGTAGTCGCAACCTTGAGCGCGAACTCATAGCAAGCCCCATTCTCAAACACGTGATAATACTTCGAAGCTTCCTCGCGAGTCCCTTGACTGGCAATGGTTTCCGAGGACTGCAATTCCATGTCGCCGATCATCAGCTTCGAAGGCCGCACCGCAGCAGGAACTGCGGGATCGGCCGTGGCCGCAGGATCAGCCGGCGCGACAGGCTTGGTCTCCGGGAATTCTCCGCACTGCTCCGCCGAAAGCGTTTTGTTCACGCTGACATTGAAGAACGCCGAAGCCAGGTCCGACTTAGGATAGGCAGACTCGGGCACCGCCACCGCCGCAACCGCAACTCCGCCAGGCTGCACAAAGTCCATCGGCACGGCATCGGACGAAACCAGTTTATCCGCAGCATCGCCAGTCTTCAGCGAATACTTGCGCGGATACTGGAACGAGACGCCGGAAGTTTTGTCCGCGTAAGTCACGGTCGCAGGCGCTCTGTGGATGGTTTTCTTGTGTACCGGCTTAGCGGCAGCCTGCACCGCCGTCGCAGCCGGAGTGCTCGCCGGAGTAGTCACCGCGGCCGGCATCGGCTGCGTCACCGCGGACTGGTTGTTAGAGCGATTAGGTTGCGGTTTGTCGCTCGAGCATCCCACCGCAATCGAACACACGATCAAAATCGCGGCGAACACCAGCGTACTGCCGGTTTTATCAAAGTTAGTCTTGCCCCAGGAAACAGACTCACAAGTGTCCGGGTTACTGCGAACTGAATTGCGAAACAAATTGATACGGTTCATGTTTGTCACCTCCTGCTGCTAAGCAGCACCAGTGACATTGCATGAAGAAGACCAACAGGCGAGACGTTGATTTTACGCGAGTTAGAGCAGTGCCAGACGCATGCAATCGTGGCCCAGCGGACACGATGTGGCGCGCAGGACACGGCTTGAGCAAGCAGAAGTGCCGCAGCCGCGTAGCGGCGACAGAATGCAGCCCACGGCGCAAGCCGTGGGTGGCGAAGTGAAGCGACAACAAGCTCCGAAGGGGCGAAAGAAATCACGCTAGACCGCTGAACATCCCGCTATCCTTGGGACGTGCCAACCGATTCAACGACGCTCTATCGACCCGTAGGCCAAAAAGAATTGGAACTCGTCCGCGCCAGCGGATTTCTCAAGTTCCCGCCACGCCTGCCCGAGCAGCCGTTTTTCTACCCAGTGCTTAACGAGGACTACGCAACGCAGATTGCGAGCGAGTGGAACACGAAAGACGAGCGTTCCGGTTTTGCTGGATACGTATTGCGCTTCAATGTGAGGACGGAGTTTCTTAACCAATATCAGATCCACGTGGTTGGCGATTCAACTCACCGCGAATATTGGATCCCGGCAGCCGATCTCGCAGCTTTGAACGCCAATATTGTGGGAAGTATCGAAATGATCTCCGAGTTTCGGGCAAACAAATGAACGCTGGCGCGTCGGGTACCGTCGGAGCTTGGGATATTGCTTGCCGCTCTACGCCGCCGCCACCCGCCGAATCAAATCCTCCTGCTCAGCCCGACTCTCCGCCCCAATCGTAAAAGCATCCAGCACACCCAGCGACAACGCATATCGCAAAGCCTCAGATTGACGCCCGCGCAGATCGCCCTGCCCAAGAATCTTCATCCCAACCACAGCCTTTCCCGCGGCCTTCATCTCCCGCAAAACGCCGACCACGGTCTGCGGATCGGCATCCATATGCGACCCAATGGGATTGATGCGCGCCAGATCGATCTCCACCCACGCCGACTTCGCAGCCGCGCGCAGCGCCTCAATACTATGGCAGGAACACCCGTGCGCGCGAATGACTCCCTTCTGCTTGGCCTCAGAAAGCACGTCCATCGCGCCCTTGAAGCGCTCGGTCCAATCCGCCTCGGTAAGGCAGTGCATCAGGCAAACGTCAAGATAATCCGTTCCCAACTCGCGCCGGAAGCGATCCAAATCCGCGCGCACCCCCGCCGCATCGCGCGCCCACGTTTTGGTCAGCACCGTAACCTTGTTGCGTTGCACATGCTTCAACGCTTCAGCGACATGAGCGTGGCTCCCGTAAGAATCGGCAGCGTCAAAAAACCGCAGCCCGTGATCATACCCATTGAGCAGCAGGTCAGACAGTCCCTTAACACCCAGCGCCGTCTGATTCGAATGATGATCGTAGCCGACCGTGCCTGTTCCCATGGCAAGCCGGCTGGTCTTAATCCCGGTACTACCGAGCGTCACCGTGTCGGAGGCCGAAAACTTCCCCAAAGGAGTTTGCGTTGCGAGAGCGGCCAGCAAGTCTTTCGACGACAACCACGCGGCTCCGAGACCGGAAGCCGAGCGAATGAGGAATTCGCGGCGATGCATAAAGTCTCCTGCGAGACAAATTTATCTCATGATACTCCGGCCGCTCTCATCACAGAGACGCGGAATCTCCAACTATTTTTCTTATTTGTTGATGTTTTCTCTGTGCCTCTGTGCCTCTGTGTCTCTGTGGTGAAAGGTTTTCTTGCCGTGATTTATTCGAACTGCCTCCGAAAAGCCGCCAACTGCTCCCGCATCTCCGCAACTTCTTTTCTAAGCTCCGCCACCTCGCCTTCAAGCTGGACCACCCGGTCATCACCGGACGAACCGGTCGCACGCACCGACGCCACCTCCGCTGCAGGCGGTTCTCCGGAAAAAAGCTGCATGTACCGCGACTCCTTCGTGCCCGGCTGGCGTGGCAAAACAGCCACCAGCGGACGCTCACGCTGGCTCAGCCGGTCAATCGTCGCCACCACGTCTTCCAGTTCTTCAAACCGATACATGCGCTCCGCTCGCCCACGCAGTTCCCCTGGCGTCTGCGCCCCTCGCAGCAGCAGCACGCACAGGATCGCAATCTCCCGCCGGTCGAAATTGAAAACTTCCTGCAGCCGGTGCTCATACTTCGTCACCCGACCATCAGCCCCGCTCGCCAGCCCGGCAAGTCGCTGCCTCTGCAGCGACTCCAGCGCCGCCCGCACCGCATCCTCATCGAGCGTCATCACCGGATCCCGGTTATTTTTCTGATTGCAAGCATTCACCAGCGCGTTCAGCGACAAGGGATAGTAATCAGGAGTGGTGATGTCCTTTTCAATCAAAGCCCCCAGCACTCGCACCTCAACGTCACTAAGAAGATCCACGCGCGCCCCCGATTTGAGAGACTCGTTGCCAGAATTTTACTGCACCGCCCGCAGTAACGTGGAAGAGCGGCGCTTCAGCGGCTTGCCCTTGAGCGAAGTCGAAGGGGCATCGCGACGCACACTCTTTAGCCCCTGAGGGACCTAACTCTTTTCCTCCAGGAACACCTTCTAGCCCAGTTCTTGATATAGTTCCCCAGGGAAGGTTGACTCGCGCCATCCATCCGGCGCAAGGAGCGAAAATGCGGCTGCTACTGAATTGGGTTCTGAGTGCGTTGGCCGTCTGGATTGTGGCCCACCTCGGACTGGGAATCTCCGTCAGCGGCCCCGTGGCCGCGCTGATTGCAGCGCTCGTGATCGGCTTCATCAATGCCACCATCGGAGCCCTGCTGAAGATTCTCACCTTCCCCCTGACCCTGCTGACTCTGGGACTCTTCTGGTTCGTGATCAACGCGCTCATGCTCGAACTGGCGTCGGCGCTGCTCGCACCGGGTTTTCAGGTGCGCACCTTCACCGCCGCCTTCCTCGGCGCGATCGTGCTCAGCCTCGTAAACATGCTGCTCAAGTGGCTAGTCAACCCCCCGCGCGACCGCCAATAGGAAATTATGGCCACCGCTTATTCCCACCACCAATCCGGCTCTGCCCTCGAGCCTTCGCTCGTCTCCATCCCCGCAGCCTGGTTCCTCATGGGCTCCGTGTCCGGGCAGGATTGCGAACGTCCCGTCCATCGCGTCTGGATCGATGCTTTCCTCCTCTCCCCCACTCAAGTCACCAACGCCGAATACGCGCTCTTCCTGCACTCCACCGCGTCCGACCCTCCGCCCTTCTGGCAGGACCAGAACTTCAATCATCCCCAGCAACCAGTAACCGGAGTCTCCTGGGTCGACGCGAATCGCTACTGTGAATGGCTCGCCCAGCAAACCGCCCGCCCCTACCGCCTTCCCACCGAAGCCGAATGGGAGCGCGCCGCCCGCGGCAACCTCGACCAGAATGACTTCCCCTGGGGCAACACCCCGCCGCAATCTCTCCCCGACTACGCCACTCGCTGGCAAACCGGCCCTGAGCCCGTAGCCCGCTACGCCCCCAACGCTTTCGGCCTCTTTAATATCTGTGACAACGTCCACGAATGGTGCAGCGACTGGTACGACCCCAACTACTACGCCGTCTCCCCCGGGCGCAATCCACGCGGTCCCCACCAAGGCCAGCGCAAATCATCCCGCGGCGGATCGTGGCGCCATCACGTCAAAGTCTCCCGCTGCTCCGCCCGCTCCAGCATCCCTCCCGACTTCCACTACGCCGACTACGGTTTCCGCGTAGCCTGCGACATTTGACCCGGAATCGGGATTCAATCGGGATTGAGCAATTGTGCGATTTGGTAATTTTGTGATTGAAAATCGTCTGTCCGGCGGCTAAGTTTTCAATTGCACAATTACCAAATTACAAAATTACTCAATTTCACATGTTTCGCAACGATCTCCTAAGCAACCAGCGCATCCTCATCACCGGCGGCGGCACCGGACTCGGCAAAGCCATGGCCACTCGCTTCCTCCAGCTAGGCGCAACTGTCTACATCTGCGGCCGCCGCGAAGAAGTCCTCCAGCAAACTGCCGCCGAACTCAAAGCCGCCACCAACGGCCCAATCCACGCACTTCCCTGCGACGTCCGCAATCTCGAAGCCGTCGAGTCCCTGATCGACACCATCTGGAAAGCCGGACCCCTCGACGTTCTGGTCAACAACGCGGCCGGCAACTTCATAGCCCGCACCGAGGAACTTTCCCCGCGCGCCTGGGAATCCGTAATCGGCATCGTGCTGATGGGCACACTCCACGCCACCATGGCCTGCGGACGCCGCTGGCTCAAAGCCAGCCACCCCGGCACCGTCCTAAGCATCTCGGCAACCTATGCCCCAGTAGGCTCGGCCTACGTAGTGTCCTCGGCCGTCTCGAAAGCTGGAGTAGAAGCCCTGACCCGCAGTCTCGCAGTCGAGTGGGGCAATCGCGGCATCCGCATGAACGCCATCGCCCCCGGTCCCATTCCCACGCAAGGCGCATTCTCGCGCCTCATGCCGCGCCCCGAACTGGAAGCGTTAGCTCTGGACCGCAGCCCCATGCACCGCTTCGGCACCAAAGAAGAGTTGGCGAACCTCGCCGCATTCCTGATCAGCGACGGCTCCTCCTACATCAACGGAGAAGTAATCCGCATGGACGGCGGAGAATTCCTCCAGGGCGCCGGCGAATTCAGCACCCTGGGCCGCGCCCTAACCGACAAAGACTGGGAATCCCTAAAGCCCCGCAAGAAGTCCTAGCGATGCTTGTCGAGTGCTTGTATGGAGTGCTGGTGTGGAGCGGACCTGTCCTGAGCGAAGGCGATAACATGAGCCTGCTATACTTCTGCCCGTCCTGACTAGCTGTCCGCCAGGTGAGATGCTCCATGCCTCCTCCGCCCGAGCGACGAGATGATGCGCGCGTCAAAGTAAAGGTGCCGGTCGAGCTCTATTTGGAGGGCAACGACATGCCCTACCGCTGCGCCACCTCCGACCTCAGCCTGCACGGCTCCTACATCGAGACCATGTTTCCCTTTCCCATCGGCACGGTTCTCGAACTCAAGCTTCAGATCAACGGCACGCTGCTGGTGCTGGCGGCCGTAGTCACCAGCGATCCTCAAGTCGGCAACGGTCTCCATTTCACCAGGATGCTTCCCGAAGATGTCGAAGAATTGCGTGCCTTCCTCGAAGCCACGAAAGAAGCGGCCGACAAAAAAGAATAATTTCTTGACGCTTGATTTTGGGTGGCGCAGCGCTTTCAGCGCTGCGATGAGCTCACCTATTCTCACGCTGAGCTTCAGACCCTGAGGTACCTCAACCCGCATCCGCCTGTCTCATGCTCCGAACCACGGTATGAGCCAGGCTTTCCACCACGGCCGCGTCGCCCTCATCAAAATTAAAGGGCTCGGCTGCGAAGACCATCAGCAATCCCACCGTATCCCGCTCATAGCGAACCGGGGCCGCCAGAATCGAGCGCACGCCCAGCCTGCGGCAGCTTTCCAAATCCACTCGTGGATCGTTTTCCGCATCGTCGCAGCGCAAAGTCTTTCCCGCGCGAAAGCATGCGCCCGATAAGCCTGAATTCACGTCCAGCCGCGTGCCCAGCGCCGGTGCGCTCTCCCCAACGCTGGCCCGGCACATCACCGAACCCTTATGCACCAAAGCAATCGCCGCGCTCGTCCCCCGAGTCAGGGAGCGCGCCCGCTCTCCAATCAGCCGCAGCGCCGCCGTCAGATCCGTGCCCAGCGAGCTGAATTCATACTGCACCGTCGCCGACGCCGGATGTCCAAAGCCGTTCCCCGCCGCTCCATTTTCTGCGCCTTCTGTTTCCGCTTCCAAACTGATGGCCATGTGATCCGCGCTCCCACCAGACCTGGCTCCCGCCGGCGAACCGGCCTTGCTCACCATAAGTTTCGGAGCGATGTGGCTGGGCGCGCCGGCATTCACCGTCAACCATTCGTTCAACCGCCGCCGCGCATCCACAGGTAAATCCGAAAAGCGTACGCCCGCGCGCCCCAGTGCATCGGCCCACGCGATATAGCCCGTAGTCTCCAGATGCATGGCCGGTTCAGAAAGATCAACTTCCAGCCGCACGCGGCGATCGCGATCGAGGCGAGTGTCGGTCTGCATCGACAAGCCCTCCTCGCTCAAATCCAGAATCATCCCGCCCGAAACTCCGTCAAAGCTGGCAAACGCCGGAGCATGCATGCTCTGCCGCAAACACCGCCGCCGCTCCGGCCCGAATTCCAGATTTCCTTCCATGGCTTTTGGACGAAGACTTCCAGTAAGAATGATGAGAGCGTCCGCGGACAGAAAAAAGTGCTACTCCAGATTCCCCCCGGTCGGAACTGTTCCCACAGCAGCCAGCCGATTTCTCCTGTCTCGCTTCGCTCGCGCGTCGGAATGACAAAGCTCTTAGCTCACCCGCTGCGGCCGCCATTTTCTCGGGCTGCTTGCGCGGCGGCGATGGCGGGTAGGGCTTTTCTGATTTGAGCGCTGACTTTTTCTCTGACTTCATCCATGCTCACGTTGGCGGGGGGACGCTTGCGGGGCGGTGGTGCGGTTGGTGGGGGCGGCAGGACGGCGCGTCCGGCGGGCGTGACGGCGGCTGCCGGGCTCGCGACTCTATGTTTGTCTTTTTCTTTGTCTTGCAGGGCGATTCTTGCGGCACGCTCTTGTTCTTCGCGCTTGCGATCGGCTGCGAGTTGGGCTTCGCGGAGGTCGGCCTGGCGTTCGGCTTCGCGTTGGCGAGCGCCGATTGCGGCGAGGCGGTTGGCTTCGGCTTCAGCCCAACGGTCGAGTTCGGTTTTCTTTCTTGCTTTGCGCCGAGCTTCTTCAACGGCCACGAGACGCATGGCCTCGTCATCGTCTTCTTCTTCCGCGCTGGTGAAATCGGAGTCGTCCCAGATGGAGGCGTTCAGCGGAGTCTGATGGACGGTTTTCAGGTCGAGGACGACATCGTGCATGTAGGGTTCGAAGCGCACGCGGGGCAGGTTGGAGCTGGCGGTTTGCAGGGCGTAGAGCAGGAGTCCGGCGGTCTTGCCGTCGATCTCGCCGGCGACGATGAGACGCATGATCTGCATGAGCGTGACCTGGATGGAGTTGGCGTCCTCGAGGACGGGGAGTTCGACTGTGGCATTGCGGCGACGGCGGCGGATGCGGTCGGTATTAAGTTCGATGCGTTCCTCCTGATAGAGTTTGTGGAAGTAGCAGAAGCGGTTGCGGCGCAGGGCGGGCGATCCGCAGAGGGTGCCGTTAACTTTGATGTGCTGACACCGATTTGGGAAATTTGGCATGGTGGTCTCCTACCCCCTCCCCCACGGTCTATTGGAATCATGGGTTTGGCGGGATTTTGCGATTTAATCTATGGGTTGCAATGAGTTAGGGGCAAAATCTTGAGCCCCAACGAGTTAGCGGAGTGCTATAGCTTTTTAGAGCTATAGAGTTATTGTTTCGTATTGCGGGGAGGTGGGCAAGGTTAAGTGAACATTGGGGTGTGGAAATCCGGAGCACGAGGAAGCGCGCAGCTGCTGACCTCTAGTTATGCACTTGGCGTCATCACAGCGGCACAGGCTGCAACAGGCCGCATGTACGCCGAGTTCTCCATGGCGTCAAACATCCAAAGCAGGATCTGCGCGACCGGAAACCCCAAGTGGGGCGCGGGAGTCTACTTGTGATGTCGGGCTTCGGGGAAGGGCAGGACCTAACGCAGCAACCACGGTTTGTTACTGTGCTATCCTTCTCGTCTCCTAAAGGCTATGGCGCGCCAAGACTGGACACGCGAAGAGCTGATTGTTGCCTTTAACCTTTACTGCAAAATTCCGTTTGGCAAGATCCACAGAGGAAATCCGCAGCTTATCGAGCTTGCGCGAGCTATCGGGCGCTCACCGTCTGCAGTCTCGTGGAAGCTAGCAAACTTCGCCCGTCTGGATCCGACACTGCAGGAGCGGAAGATAGCGGGAGCCTCGCACGGAGCCAAAGCGGACATCGAAATCTGGGAGGAGTTCAAGAGCGATTGGGAGAAACTTGCTTTCGAGAGCGAGCGCCTCCTGATACAACTAACGGGCCGCGTCAAGGAACTCGATGATGACGCCACAGTTTTCCCTGAAGGCGGAACCCGCGAGGCAATTGTACGAACACGTGTGAATCAGGGATTCTTTCGGTCGGTTGTGCTAGCGGCTTACAAGTCGATCTGCTGCATTACCGGCTGTTCGATCCCTGAACTACTAAACGCCAGCCACATAGTGCCGTGGGCCACTGACGTGAGAAATCGAACCAATCCGAGGAACGGCCTCTGCTTGAATGTTTTCCATGATCGGGCATTTGATTGCGGACTACTGACTGTCACGCCAGACCTAAGAGTAATGATCTCGCCTAAAGCAAAACGAAAATCCTCCGATCTTGGAAATCAAGAACTCTTGTTCCGATACGAAGGCGCTCCGGTTCGCCCGCCGGAGCACTTCGTGCCAGACCCGAAGTTCCTTAAGTTTCACAACGAAACGATCTTCGCGAAGCGATAAGAAAGTGAGAGCCCAATAATGAGCAATGTCGAGTTCAGCTATCTCTATCGGGACGGGGGCAACTACAAGCAGTTTGGGAGAGTAGTTTTCTTAAACCCGGAGCAAAGCACGTGCGGAGCAATCGAGAAGGCGCTGATGGGTGCGTTCTTGGAGGACGGTCTGTTCATTGCAGACCAAGTGCGTGTCCCGGAGGCTTTCCTGTTCGCAAATGGCGAATTGTCGTCCGACGATCACTGCTATCACGAATTCCATGCAGTTCGGACAACCGAAAAGGAGCCTACCGACCCGCACCTTCGCACGATTCGCGAGTTCTTATCAGAGGTTGTTCAACAAGGTCGGAGGAGGTGGCGAGTGTTTGATCCTTACGACAGCAAGGGCAGCTATGGCGACCTCTTGGCTTCGCGAGAGGCGTAACGGCCTCGCGCGGGCAAGGCCTTTGAACTGCTTATCAGGGAACTCTTCGTCCGCCTTCGTTATCCGTTCACGTCACAGCCAATCATCAATGGACAGCCGGATTTCATACTTCCGTCGGTCGAACACTTCCGCAGGAATGCGCCGGACGCAATCATTTTCACCATAAAGAGAACGCTCAGGGAACGCTGGCGTCAGATCGTGACTGAGGGTACGAGGGGTCTGGGCTTCTTCCTTGCCACAATAGACGAAGGAATTGCGGTGCGCGATCTGGAAGCCATGCTTCAATCGAGGATTTACGTTGTTGTACCCACCCGCATCAAGGCCTTGCGCCCCGACTATGAGGCTGCGGTGAACGTAATAACCTTCGAACACTTTTTTCAGTTTTACCTCGATCCAGCCATGCAACGATGGCGCGCGGCAGGAGTGGTGGAGTAAGTTGGAACCACACTCAAAAGATAGGGGCGAATCGGTACAGGCGTCGCTTGATCGAATAAGACGCGCATCAGCGATGCCTAGGGGGCGAAGGCAGGCGCTTTGTCGAGGCTGCGGGCGGCAAATTCGATGACGGCCTTGAGCTGTTCGCGATCAAGGCCGTCATACCACTGCATGATGTCGTCGAGATTGGCTCCGGCCTCGAGGTTCTCGAAGATGGCCGACACCGGCATCCGAGTGCCCTTCAACACCCAGGCGCCGCTTACCTTGCCGGGAACACTCTCCACCGCCGGGCATTGTGACCAATCGAGGGTTGCCATGGGCAGATGCTCCTGCTAGAGCATACCGTCACAGGAATCCAAGAATCAAGGCCGAGAATCAAGGCCGATCTAGCAGCAGCGTAGAAGTCACAGGCGACGTACCGGATCGCGCTTTACTGGAAAAAGAAAAAGGCCAATCTGATTTCTCAGACTGGCCTTATTAAAGCCGGCAACGACCGCAGTTTATCCTGAGCTTGTCGAAGGACTCCCACACACTTGGCGCGGGCAGTGCCATCGGCCCACTCTATTAGTGAGTTTCGGTCAGTACTGCGGGCTTCGGAGTGGCCGTCGGCGTCTCGGGATGCACTTCATCCACGGACACAAGGGTAGCATTTACAACCTTGTTTGAATCGAGTGGCTTGAGTTTCGAGGACTTCAGCTCATAGCCTCCCTGTTCCGGGGACATAAGGACCAGGCGGCCGTGTCCTTTCGCGAAGCCGGTTGCGATCTCCACCCGGAGAAAGTATTCCTGCCCTGCTTTCATATCCAATTCCGTTCCGGACTGCTTGTCGTTGGAGCGGAAGGTATGTTTGCCGGGATCGAGTTTTACCGTGAAGTAGCGGCCGTTCTCCGCGCGCGCCAGTTCGATTTCATCACAGAAGACGGAAGGCGCGAGCGCGCTACCCACAAATTGCTTGTAACGATAAACGTAAACCGTGCCCTTGGACGGCTTGGCATCGGTCGTCTGTTGTGAAGTCGAAGTGGTCTCCTGGGCAATCGCAGCCAGGCCCGTAAGACAGAAGATCAACAACCCTAGAATTCTAATCGTGCGCATCTGGGTCTCCATGAATTTGTGTCGGTGAAATGGGGCGCGAGGCGGCCCAACCCAGTCTTGAGATTTTTCAAGACTGCTCAAACATACGGACTGCAGCCCTTCCTCTCAAGTTACTGGAGTACTATCGGCGGTCATCATCAAATTTATGGAATTGATTCACCCACAGCGGAGCTTGTGGATGGATTCGGAAAAGGAAAACGGCCAACCTGATTTCTCAGACTGGCCTTTACTAATGCCGGCAACGACCGCAGTTTATCCTGAGCGAGGCCCAAGGAGTCCCCACACCCGACATCCTCTCCTTGTCACGGCCGCTGGTACCTTCGTAATCCTCCCCTCGCGAATTCGCTAGGGTGCGCAGATGGACCCAGCCAATACTTCTAGCATGAGGAACCTTTCGATTTTCGCCGCGCTGCTGTTCTGCGCCCTGGCCGCGAACTCGTATGCGCAAAATCAGATTGTCTGGACTGCCGCCAACAGCGAGACCATCCCTTTGGAGCCCGCCAGCCTGCACGCCGGCCGCGTCTACCATCCCGCTGTCGGCGGTGGAGACATGCACGTGCAAATCGACTCCAGATATCCGGTGACCGTGGCCATGGCTTGGGCCGACGAATGGAACGCCGCCATGCGCCCCGGAGCCCCTGCGAATTTCAGCTTCCTCTGCGTGAAGGAGCATGTCACCAGCACGATTTATGAGTGCCATCTTCCCTCCGATCGCCCCATGATCATCACCTTCCGCGATGAGCGCAGGCCGGAGAAGCCCGTCCTCAGCACCATTGGCGTCATCCTCGGACCGGGAGCGCGGCAATTCATTTCTCCCAACAGTCTCCACATCCAGTACTACAATTGCGTTCAACCTGAGTTCAACTGGCGCCGCATCCTCAACGAAAAATACGAGGTCACGACGGCGCCCAAGGTCTACAGTCTCATGACTCCGGACCACGACGGCCAGGAACTCAGCGTGAAGATCAAGTCGCCCATCCCGCTGACGGTCGCTCTGCTGCCCTCGCATCTTGCCGATCAGGTCTACGACAAGACCGTAACCCTGACCGACGCCCTCGACCAGACCGGCTGCAAGGAACGTGGCGTCCAGTCCATGAGCTTCAACTGCACTTTCAACGTCGCCCATGGCCCGCAAACCCTGCTGATCCTCCCCGACATCGACTTCTCCGGCCACAAGAAAGCCACCGTCGAGGTCAACACGGTAGAGTGCGTCGAGCATTGTGAGCTATTGAGCCCGCCTCCAAATCCGTAGATTGCTTGATGGTCGTCATCCTGAAGCGACAGCTTTACCGTCGCGCTTTGTCATCCTGAAGCGACAGGGTTATCGTCGCTGAAGGATCTCCCTCTCCACCGCCCTCTCTAAGTGCCGGGTGCCCCACTTCTCGCGCCCTCTGCGAGAGTGGGATTCCACACCCGCCAACCCCTTGGGATTTTGACTTCGCGAAACCCCGCACAGGACGAACGAGCCGCCCCTACCTCCGCCCTCTCCGCACCGCCCTCCGCAAAACCTCCCAAGCCTCTCTCCACTTCTCAAACCTCGACCGCAACTTCCGGCTCTCCGGATACAGCATCAACGACTTCAACTCCTCCACCACCCGCACCGGCATCACATACCAAGCATTCATCGGACGCGCATAAGCCACCAAAGCATCAATATCCTCCGAGCTGTAAGACCGCATGTTATGGTCATGCGCCCGAAAGCTGCACCCTCCATCCGCCCCCACCGTGTGCGCCGACTTCACCTGCACCCGCCAAAAAATAAAACTCTTCTTCGGATTCACAATAAAATCATAAGGCTCGCTATCCCCCCAAGGCTTAGCCACCACAAACCCCTGTCCCACAGCCTTAGCAATAAACTCCGCCTCCGCAATCTCCCCCAACTGCTTCGGAGTCAGCTTCTGCTCCGATTGTGTGGAATGAGCTTGTGTGGAGCGGACACTCCTGTCCGCTGCCTTTGACTTTGCTTTTGACCTTGAATTTGATTCGAACTCCGGATCCGCCCCAGCCCAAATCGTGATCCCACCCAAGTCGACCGACTCCACCTCGACCCCATCGCCACTCATGTCCATCCACTCCTCATTTATAAGATTTGTCATCCTGAAGCGACAGGTTCATCGTTGCCCCTTGTCATCCTGAAGCGACAGCCTCATCGTCGCTGAAGGATCTCCGCCAGAACTGCCTTCTCGTACCGCTACCCCCAAACACAAAAACCCCCTCCGACCACCGGTCGGAAGGGGCTAAACTCAGCCACTTCGGCTACAACTAAATGGTTTCACCCACCCAAATTGAAGTCAAGAAAATAAGCGCGGTTCCGGCAAGCCCAATCCCTACGAAAGTAGACCCTACCAAAGTAGACATCGACGCCGGGAATTTTGACCTCCTTTGTTCCGCATCTTGCTGAAAAAGGAGTGGGATCACCCATGCAGTGGTATCTTATGAGGCGTGGGATCACGGAAGCTAAACAACGCACGGACGAGACTGTGAAAGTAGAATCGCCAGAAACCACAAAACGAAATGTGGTCTGCGATTGGACCGGAAGCGCGCTAAAGAACGAAAGCACTCTCCATCAGCTTTCACCGTATATTGGAAAGCTAAAATCCTCAATCGCCGCATCCTTGGTTTCGCAGTTCACGAAGGAGGGGGATCTCGTATACGACGGGTTCTCCGGCTGCGGAACGGTGGCTCTGGAAGCTTGGGCTGCGAAACGTCGCGTCATCGCCAACGACCTCAGCCCATACGCGTATGTCTTAACCCGCGCGAAACTCTTTCCTCCACGCACACTGCAAGGCGCTCTCGGAAGTATCGAGCATGCAAGCGTCGAGGCAGTCAAGCTGCGGGATGATGTTGATCTCCGTAAAGTGCCCCAGTGGGTCCGGGATTTCTTCCATCCAGAAACGCTGCGCGAAACCATCGCATGGACAACCGCACTCAGGCGGCGTCGTTCCTGGTTCCTGCTGGCATCCCTTCTTGGCATTCTGCACCATCAGCGACCCGGCTTCCTGTCCTTCCCAAGCAGCCACACCGTCCCTTACTTGCGCGTCAAGAAATTCCCACGTTATCGGTTTCCCGAGCTATACGAATACCGCTCATTACGCGACCGGCTTGAGGCAAAAGTAACAAGAGCATTTCGACGGATGCCCAATCTGGATTTCGACGTCGCCAGATCCTGCTTACGCAGGGACACGAGCGCCCTCACCCTGCCCGAGCCCGTCGACGCGATAATCTCAAGCCCGCCGTACATGCGCTTGCTCGATTACGGCCGCGACAATAGGCTGAGGCTATGGTTTCTGGGCGTTCAGGACTGGCGCTCCTTGGATAGGATCGTCTCACCACACGAAGACGCCTTCCTAGAGCTCATGTGCGCCTGCTTCACCAAGTGGAAGACGGTTCTCAAACCTAATCACTGTTGCGTGCTTGTAATCGGCGACGCATTCAGCCAAGTCGCGAAGGGCAACCTGCCGGACGTTGTCTCAAAGATCGCGACCGAGGAAGTCGGCGGCTATACACGCGTGTGCGAGCACACCGAAACCATCCCCAACGAGAGAAGAGTTCGAAGGGGAATCATGGGAAGCGCGTCCGAGACCATTGTGGTCTTACGGAACACGGGAGCCCGAAGAGACCCGTAAGAGCGCCAGGAGAGAATATGCAACAGCGCTTCAACACACGGAACTATAGCGTCCGCGACTTCGAAGAATGGCATAAAAAAGGGGACCTCATCCTCGCTCCGAAATTCCAGCGAAGAGAGATATGGGTTCCGAAGGCACGTTCCTACCTGATCGACACAATCCTCCGCGGCAAACCGATCCCGAAAATCTACATGCGCCAAGACGTTAACCCCAAGAGCCGCCGTGTAACTCGCGAGGTAGTAGACGGCCAGCAGAGGCTTGCCACCGTGCTCGGCTTCATCAAGGACGAGTTCAAGATCAGCAAGGCTCATCACGAAGACTTCGGAGGCAAGTACTTCAGCGGCTTGGACACAGACACGCAACGCGACATCCTGAACTACGAGTTTGTCGTGGATCTGCTTCAACAGATGCCCGATAACGAGATCTATGATGTATTCGCCCGAATTAATACCTACTCCGAGAAACTTAAGCCGCAGGAACTGCGCAATGCTAAGTGGTTCGGTGAGTTCAAGTCCTCGGTCTACTCGCTAGCGCGAGAGTTCGTCACATTCCTGGGAAACAATAAAGTGTTCTCGTCGAAGTCGATACTCCGCATGGCCGAGGCCGAATTCATCTCAGAGCTACTATTGGCCATGCAAGAAGGAATCCGAGAAGGCATCAAAACCGTCATCGACAACTGCTACAAGAAATACGACAACAAATTCAGCAAGCGCAAAGTTCTCGAGAAGCAGTTCCGCGAAACCATGGATACCATCGGGGGGATCGTCGGCGAAGATCTGCCAAGGTCAAAATTTCGTGCTACAAGGCTCTTCTATCCACTTTTCTGCGCCATCTACCACCTAAAATTCGGGCTGAGGAGAATACATGCGACAAGGTTCCCCATCAGAGCAAGCGACTATCCGAAATTGAAGATAGGCTTGGAGCAGATTGACGACCTGATCAAGAGGATCAAGACTGCAGAGGACGCGCACGAGGATCTGGCGCTTTCAGTTGAGGAGCGCAGGTTCTATAACGCGTACAACGAGCACTGGGTGCACGTCGAGGAGAGGACAGTACTCACGCAGTACATCTGCAAGCAACTCGCCCGAGCAATGAGGAGCTAAGTTTGTGGCATACCGCCAGCTGCGCACCGTTCTGGCCGAATTCCTCCTGAGCCTACAGGAATGCAGAGAACTGGCGACCGATGCTAAAGCGTGGTCCCAGCCCGCCGCGCCCGGTGCACGCCCCCAGATCTCAGGGAGACGGCGAGACTCGATGACGGAGATGGCGTTCCTGCGTGCCTTTCTCGCTTGGGAAGTATTCATCGAGGAGTCGTTCATCCTTTACATGCTCGGGCAGAGCCCGCCCCGAGGGCGTCCTCCCCAACGTCATGCTTATCCGCCGAAGCATAGCAGCGCGATCGAATGGGTAAAAGAAGGTCGCCGCTATGCGGCTTGGACCGTGGCCTCAGAAGTCAGCCAGCGAGCCGAGCGGTTCTTTCGGGACGGCCGTCCGTTTGCCTCCGTGCTTAGAGGCAACCAAACAGTGCTAGAGGAGAGCCGAACTATCAGGAACGCGATTGCGCACAAGTCAATGACCGCGCACCAGACTTTCGAAACTCTTGCCCGAACAAAAATTGGTATACTGCCGCCGACATTTAGCGTTGGGAGCTTTCTCGGCACAAATGTCCCGGGGACAGTCCCGCCAGTGTCTTTTCTGGAGTCCTACATTGGAAAAATTGACCTAGCTGCCCGCCAAATCGTCCCGTCTTGACCGATTGTTTTATTTATGCTGGCGACGACCGGCTCTTACCCTGAGAGGGGGCTCCCACACACTTGGCGCAGCCCGCCGACCTCTTCCCCGGGGAGTACAATCGTCCAGCGCGGAGCATATGCCAAGGGGACAGAAGAACTTCCTCGACAAGGTTGCCGAGCATCTGGCTCGTGCCGAAAAGGTCGTTGTGCGCATATTTGTGCTCACGTTCCTTGTTATCGGCGGGCTTAGACTACTCGGAGCGGAAGCTAGTCCGCTGGTAAGAGACTTCCTTGACTTTCTTGGCGCTCTGTACCAACAGGGAAAATAACTTACGAGGTGAACCTAGATGGAAGACACACGCTCCAAGATGCGGCCAGCGGATTCATTCCTTTACGGAATGATCGGCTCTGCAGTCGTAGAGGCCCTGCGAATATACAAAATTGCCACTCTGCATCCGGCTCTCTTCCATTGGCCATATTTCCTTATTTCAATAGCATTCATCTTCGCTGGGGGGATGTTTACAGCCGTTTGGGCTGAAGATCAACCTATTAAAGCATTTTATATCGGTGCGACCTTCCCGATCTGGCTCTCAGCCTTGGCAACCGCCTAGGAAATCTGTAAGCAAAAAGGAAAAGGCCAATCTGATTTCTCAGACTGGCCTTTATTTATGCCGGCAACGACCTACGCTCCCACACACTTGGCGCGTGCAGTACCATCGGCCCTGCGGGGCTTAACTTCCGTGTTCGGGATGGGAACGGGTGGATCCCCCGCGGTAAGATCACC